>Ga0315293_10006387_pt1 | contig 11036 bp, 9 predicted proteins | sample YL17G13_20_MG_FD_203071 | JGI IMG/M metagenome (GOLD analysis project Ga0315293, IMG submission 203071) | Sediment microbial communities from Yellowstone Lake, YNP, Wyoming, USA - YL17G13_20 | ecosystem: Environmental > Aquatic > Freshwater > Lake > Sediment | place: USA: Wyoming | collected... | reverse complement strand
GTGGAGCTGTAGCGGTGCGAAAGGCGCAGGCACTGCTTGAGGCAGGAGTCCGGCTGGTGGTGGTGGCGGAACGCATCAGCGATATGATGACGGCCCTTTGTGCAGACAGCGGTGCAGAACTTGTGATATCGAAATATTCGAAGGATTATCTTGTGGGAGCGGTGCTTGCCATAGCCGCGACCGACAATCAGCAGCTCAACAGGCAGATATATAAGGATTGTCAGGAGCTGGAGATTTTGTGCAATGTGGTTGATGAGCCGCAGCTTTGCGATTTTTTTGTGCCGGCGGTTGTAAAACGCGGCGACCTGCAGATAGCTATTGGTACCGAAGGCCAGTGCCCTGCTTATGCCGGCCATATAAGAAAAAAGTTAGAGAAGCTGTTCACCGATAAGCACGGCGAATTTCTCGCTGAATTGGAGAGGTTGCGGGAGCAGATTATTGCATACGTGCCGGATGCTACCGACCGTAAGTCGCTATTGGGGAAATTAGTTGATGATGAGTCGTTCGAATATTTTACCCAAATGGGGGCTGCTGCCTGGCAGAAGCAGGCGGAAAAACTCATAGAAGAACATAAGCCCAAACCTTAAGGCCTAAGCCTCTATTTTGTCGATTGTTATCTCAAGGTATTTTTGGCGGTGGCCGGTGCGCTTTTTGCTGCTTTTGCGCCTGCGAAAGTGCATTGGGTAGAGCTTTTTGCCTTTGACAACCGCATCTTGAGCGGTGGTCTCAAATCTGGCGATAATCTTTGCGCCTTCCACAAAGGGTGAGCCAATTTTGATGTTCTGGCCATCGCTTACCAGCAAAACCTTGTTCAGTTCAATCGTTTTGGCATCGGGTGCGAGGTCGGTTAGCTCGATATTTAAGCGGTCACCCTCGGCGACCTTATATTGTTTTCCACCTTGTTCAATTATTGCATACACTTCAAAAACTCCTAATTTTCAATATTCTAAAATATGGATAGTTTTAGTATTGTAAGCATTCAAGCTTTTTTGTAAAGCAAATTGATGGAGATTTTTGTATTCTATTTGTTGAATAAAAAACAGGAATTCCGGGTTAATAGTGTTCTTGGAGCAAGCGTATGCAGATAGCTATGGTGCAGGACCAAATTGTGGCGTTAGAAGAGCTTGAGCCGGTTTATCTGGACCGCGGTCTGTTTTTTGGGGATGGAGTTTATGAGGTGGTGCGAAGCTACAACGGCAAAATCTTCGCACTGGATGAGCATCTGCAACGATTTGCCAATAGTTTAGCCGGCATCGGAATAACCGGGGTAGATATTGAGCAGGTTCGCGTGCGGATTCAAAAGGCCTTTGAGGCTGCCGGTATTGCCAATGCCAGGATATATTTCCATATTACTCGCGGCAGCGGCCCACGGGACCATATCGGCGAAGCCAGCTTAAAGCCCAATTTCTTTTTGACCGTCACTGATTTGCCGGATGACACCGAAACAAAGGCCAAAGGCATTGCAGTTTCGACTCATCCGGATTGGCGATGGAAAAGATGCGATATAAAGTCGCTGAATCTTTTAGCAAACGTTCTTGCCCGCCGTGATGCTGCACAAAAGGGGTGCGATGAGGCGATACTTGTCGATGAGGATGGGCTTATAACCGAGGGGTCAAGCTCGGCGTTTTTTGCAATCTTCGGGAAGGCGCTCCAAACTGCGCCCTTGACAGCGAATATCCTGCCTTCGGTTAGCCGAAAATTTGTCATCAAAGCGGCTGAAAATATCGAATTGGATGTGGTCGAAAAATCTTTTACGTCGAAGCAGGCAAGTGGTGCGGATGAGCTTTTCATCGCGGTAACTACAAAGGACATTGTGCCTGTGGTGAAATTTGATGGCAGGCAAATCGGCGATGGCACGCCCGGCAAATATACGAAACTACTTATCCAGGAATTTCGCAAATTTACCGTATAGGACTTCTATCGGTCTCGCGCAAAATTGCAGACCTTGTTCGCCTGCCTTATCCTTTGAAAGACAGCACAAAGATTATAATGCACACAAGAGCAATGGTGCAGGGCATAAGAAAGATTGCCCGCCAGTTGAATTTGCCTTCTTGTCTGAATTTGTCCATCACAAAGCCGGCGAAATGCGTCCCGAGGAACAGCCCCACGCCGGTCGTTGCGGCAAACAGCAGCGCCTGCATTGAGCTGCGAATCTTGTCGGATGCCTGAATGTTTGCGAATATCTGCCCGACGATTACGAAGAGCACATACGCCATTCCGTGAAACGATTGGCAGATTACGACCAGCCAGCGTGGTTTTCCGATTATATAGACAACATAAAGCAGGAACCAGAACGTTGCCCCGACAAGCAGGGTCCATTTTATTCCGAGTTTTTCGATGAACAGGGCCATCAGGAACCACGTGGCTACGGCCTGCACGGCCTGTGCAATTCCCATAGATGCCGGGACGTTCTTGTTTGGTATTCCCATATCCTGCATAAATTGTGCGGTTCCGAGGAAGTAGAACTGCATCAGACCGAAGAAAATCATTGACACCACGAAAAAGAGCAGGAAATTGCCGTCCTTGAGCATCTTAAATGCCTGAACTATCGGCATTTCGCCCGCTGACGCACCAGCCGCAGCGTCCGCATTTGCCGGCGGCGTGGCTGGCAGTAACAGCAGGCATCCTATTCCCATAATAACTGAAAGAATAGCTGCGAGGTAGAGACAATCCCGACCCTGCTCGCCGGTCTTAAATATCCACCGCCACCCGCTGAGGAACCAGCCGATAAGCGCCCAGGCCACCGGCGCCCAGATGAATACCTTGCCCTGGCTGCCTACGTCCGAGACATTTGTAAACAGCACAGCGTTGACCAGCGGCAGCGTGCCTGCATAGAACAGGCAGTAGAGAAGCATAATCCCAAAGATGCTTTTGAACGTTGTCTTGTTGGCAACCAGAAACAGCAGCACCGCGCCGACCAGGTGTGCTACGCCGAGTATGTGTTCGGTGTGGAAATACTTGTCGGCCAGCACCCCGGCAATCAGCGGTGAGACGATGCAGGCCAGCGGGAAGGAAGCGTATATCCAGCCGGTTTGCTTGCCGGTCATTTTCAGAGGTCCAAGCAGGCGTGCGGCCAGTACCGGCATCCATGCCGCCCAGACCGCGAACTCCATAAACATCGCAAAGCTCAGAGCCACATACAGTTTCGTGTCCATTTCGTTCTCCTTAACTTTAATTTCCCTTTTATCCCTTAAAATCCCGCAGCCGTTCAGCAGCCAGCTTAATATCGCCGAATCTATCATCGCCGGCCTCTCGTTCAATTGCAAGAACTCCCTTAAAGCCAATCTCTTCGAGCGTTTTTAAGAATTTTTCAGTTCCGACTTCGCCATCACCCCACGGCACCTCTACGCCCCACGTCCCCGTCTGCTTGGTGCGAATTGCATCTTTTATGTGAATATGTTTGACCCACCGTGCAAGTGTTTTCACTGCCTCGATTGGATTTCCCTTGTCATAAAGAATCATATTGGCGGGGTCAAAATTTACGCCTACCGCTGGATGATTTAGTTTTTCAAGAAAATGTCGAAGCTCCCCGGCCGATTCCTGACCTGTTTCCAGAAGCAGCAAAAGATTTTTTTTGCCGGCTATGTCGGCCAAGGTTCGGATGCGGTCGTAGAATTTTTTGATATATGCCGGGTCGCTTTCATCGATGAAGCCGGCGTGCATCGAAAGGTATTTTACGCCCAATTTTGCGGTTGTTTCGGCTGCGCCTATGAATAACTTTTGGTTTTGCTCCCAGTATTTGTCCGGTGCGATGCCGCCGGTTATTTTTATGCTCTCCAATGTTGAATAATCTTCCTGCGGAAAATCAATCATTGTGCTGCTTATGGTCCAGTCCTGCTCCTCGATAGCAGCTAACACTATGGCATTTTCAACGGCGGCTCTTATGCCTAAGTGCACGTGTTCAAGGCCAATCTTTTTCATTGCATCGGCGACGCCGGCAATATCGGTTCGCAGCGACCAACTACAAACTCCTATGGGCCAATCGTTACATTTCATCGTTTCGTTCTCCGATTGATACATTTTTCTTTTACCGCCGAGTCCGCAGAGACCGCTGATTTTTGCCGCGAATCTTCACGAATTTGCACCAATTCATTATTTGACCTTTTATCCGTGTCCATTCGTGTTAATTCGTGGTTAATTTTTTTCTCAGCGTTCTCCGCGGTTAATCACTTTTTATTTGATTAAAACTTTTCTCATTTTTATGGCGGACTTCTTTTCTGCCTCTACGATTTTAACAGAGTCTCGCGACTGCTGTAGCGTAAGGACAGGCTCAACAGCCTCGCCGCGTATCAGTTTAACAAAATACTCTGTCTGGCGTAAGTAGCCATCACCTTTTTCAACTTCTGGCGTGAATGGATTTCCTTTTGCAGGATATACTTTGAACATAGTCTGCCTTGTCAGGTCATAGACAATCGTTGCTTTTTCCATCGCGATATTGAAGCTCATTTCAAACCCGAATGTCGGCATCATTGCCCAGCCGCCCTCGGCTGTTACTACCTTTTCGTCATCATACAGATATTGTGTTACGATGTGCAATGGTTGGCCGGTGCTGCTTTGGGCTGTGAAGCTGCAAATTGCGGCTGGCACCCCGAATAGATACTGGACGTAGTCCGTATCGTGGATGTGCAGGTCGAGGACAACACCGCCGCTGCGTTTTTCATCGAGGAACCAATTGTCAATACTCCAGGTCGGAGCGGAGCCAAGGCGCTGAAAGGTTGCGGCGATGACTTTTCCGAACTCGCCGCTATCGACCATCTGTTTGGCTTTGGCGTATTCGGGCCAGAATCGCACACAGTGGCCGATTTGCAGAATTTTCTTGCTGCGCCTGGCTGCTCTTATCATCCGGTCGCAGTCCCTGACATTTAGTGCCATCGGCTTCTCGCACAGGACGTGAACGCCGGCCTTGAGTGCTTTTATGGCGAATTTTGAGTGCAGATAGGTCGGAAGGGTAATCGAAATCGCATCTAACTTTGCACTTTTGAGCATCTTATCGAAATTGGTGTATAGCTCTACATCACTAAAATCAATTGCCCCTTCCGCCCCCTCGATGTTTCCGACTGCTCTTTTGGTGTCTTCAACGATGTTCGGATTTGTGTCGCAGATTGCGATAATTTTGGCATCTTTTATGGCCTTCCAGCAACGATAGTGCATTCGGCCCATAAAGCCGAATCCCACAATGCCTATCCTTAGCATACTTGCGCTCCTATTCCTGAAAAAATCAAAGATTAAAAATTAAATATCAAAAATAAGGAAGTTCCTCAATTTTGATTTTTACATTTTGCATTTTGAGATAGTTTCCCAAATAGTCAAGCCGCAAACAATATCATAAGCATATAGCTTTTAGGGTTTAGGGTAACGGGAAAAAAAGAAAAAGGCAAAATTAAAAAGGAAAAACCTGATTGTTGATTTGTAAATGAGGCCATCGGGTATTTCGGCCTTTACGGCCAAAATTCGCTTTTGGTAGTAATCGCCGGATTTATCATAGATTTATATTGAAAAATAGACAGAATTTGGTATAATACCAACATAGTTTGCCCTGAGCTTGTCGAAGGGTTCACGATAGGCCCGCCAGGAGCGGCAAGCACGCGGAGTCCCGCACGTAACGGAACAGAAGACCCAGTCAAATAATCTACTAAACCTTGTTTATAGCATTTGAAAATTTGATTTTAGGATTTGTTTAGGATTTAGAGTTTAGGATTTAGGATTTTTCGCTGTTGTCCACCTTTAGCGGAAGCTCCGATCGACCAAAAGCGAACGATTATGCAAAACAAACCCAATTTGCCGGATACCCAAATGAACGTAAGCTCTTTTTTAACAAAGGATTATGAACAAATAACTATGAACAATGAACCAAAAAAACAAACCCAAACAAAGCCAAACAAACTCGCAGCGAAACGAGGATTCCACTTGCATATCCCGTCTGATTGTGCTATACTTCTTTTTATATAACGCTGTCGATGAGGGACCTATGCGGATAAGTCGTCCCGCCGGCCAGTCTGTTCCGTCAGTTGCCGGCTGTAAATTGTCTATTGGGGGATTGGAGGATATAAAAATGGTTGGAACAAGAACTTCAAACCTGCTGAAGAGATTCACTAACCCATTGTTTATCTGCTGTTTGGTAACGGTCGGCTTATGCGTCCATACTGCTGCGGCTTTGCCCGGCTCAGGCACGCAGCAAGACCCCTGGCGGATACAGTCACTGGCGGATTTTGACGAGTTTGCCGCTGACCCGAATTACTGGTCTGGCTTCACCCGCCTGGAAACCGATGTCAATCTGGCTGGTCGAACCTACTCCACCGCCGTTATCGCACTGGATACAAACAATTCAGAAGATTATTTTCAAGGCACTGCCTTTACCGGTGTCTTTGACGGTAACAACCATAAGATAACAGGGTTGACAATCGAAGGCGGAGTCAATGACTATCTGGGGCTGTTCGGCTTCATCAGTGGGGGCGAAATTAGGAAACTGCGGCTTGAAGACGTTTCTGTCAGCGGCGAATACTTTGTCGGCGGACTGGTGGGGAGAAATTCGTGGGGTGGCAGTATCTCGAACTGCTATTCTACCGGCTCTGTCAGTGGCACTTCGGAAGTCGGCGGACTGGTGGGACTGAACTACGGCACTATCAGCAACTGCTATTCGACCGGCTCTGTCAGTGGAGATTGGCTGGTTGGCGGCCTGGTGGGCGGGAACGGTGGGACAGTAGTAAGCTCCTACACGACTGCTTGTGTTACCGGCAATTCACATGTGGGTGGTCTTGTAGGTTTGAATGGCGGGTATTACCGTGATTGGGGTTGCTTCAAAGGTATGATAAATGACTGCTATTCAACAAATGTAGTGACCGGCGTGGATTATGTCGGGGGTCTGGTGGGGTACAACATCGGCGATGTGAATCAGTGCTACAGCGCCGGAGAAGTCACTGGCGCAACAAATGTCAGTGGTCTGGTTGTCAACTGCTGCTGCACGGGTAATGATGGCCTCCCGATTTATTGGGGTGCCGTGAACGCCTCTTTCTGGGACGTCCAAGCGAGTAGTCAGACAATCGGAAACGGTGACACCGGCAAAACAACTGCCGAAATGCAGACAAAAAGCACGTTTACCGAAGCCGGCTGGGACTTTATTGAAATCTGGGGTATCGGCGAAAACCAGACGTATCCATATTTGAGGTTTGCACCGGCTGGTGATTTCAACTATGACAAAAAGGTTGACCTTCTTGACCTTGCGATTTTGGCCTCACACTGGCTGGAAGAAAATTAGAACATTTAACCGCAGAGAACGCCGAGACCACAGAGGAAATCCAGCCACGAAGAGACGAAGGCACCAGGAGGTTTTGGAGTTGGATAAAAAACTCTTAGATTCTTTGTGTCTTAGTGCCTTTGTGGCAAAAAACATCGCGGTAAAAATCAATCCGTCTTTGGCAAAAAATCCGTGAAATGTCCTTCTAATCATTTATAATCATCATTCTATTGACGAGTGCCGATTGAAAATCTGAAATCAGAAATCGTAAATCTGAAATCTAAAGGTTATTTATGACACCGAAAGAGCGGATTTATGCGATTATAAGAGGGGATTCTTACGACCGCCCTGCGGTTACGCCTATTTTTATGTCCTGGTCAGCCAATTTCATCAAGCGTAGCTACAGAGATTACTACCTTGATGGCGATGTGCTTGTGGAGGCGCAGCTTGCAGTAGCGAGGGCATTTAATCTCGACCAGGTAAGCGCAATAAGCGACCCGTGGCGAGAGGCATCCGCCTACGGTATGGAATTTGAATATCCGCCGGATGGCGTCGGAAAACCAAAAGGCCTATTAATAAAAACACATAAGGACATATCGAAGATAAAAAAGTTCGATATCGAAAATGCGCCGCGGACAAAACAGCGTATTGAAAGTGTCCGCAAAATGGCCGCCCAGGTCGGACAAACTCACAGCGTGCTGGGCTGGGTGGAAGGCCCGCTGGCAGAATATGCGGACCTGCGGGGGGTGGAAAATGCGATGTTTGATATTATAGACAAGCCGGATGTTTTTATGAAGGTCGGCGAGGTCATTATTCAAAATGAAATTGCGTTTGCCCTTGCACAGGTTAAGGCAGGAGCGGATATGGTCGGGATGGGCGAATCGGCGGCGAGTTTGATAGCGCCGGCTATGTATAAGGATTGCATCCTGCCTCTTGAGCAGAAGCTGATTGCTGCGGTCCACGAGGCGGGCGCTGCGGTGAAGCTGCATATTTGCGGCAATATAAAAAATCACATTTTGTATATAGCACAAACCGGCGCTGATGTCATAGACGTTGATTGGATGGTCCCTTTAGATGAAGCGAGGAAGCTTGCGGGGCTGAAGGTTACATTGTGTGGCAATTTCGACCCATCAGGTGTTCTGCTGCAAGGCACACCCGAAGATGTTGCCAATGCCGCCCGAAAGTGTATCAAAACCGGCGGGCAGAGATTCTTTTTGATGCCTGGCTGTGAGGTGCCGCCTGCTACACCGGAGCGCAACATTCGTGCATTTTGTCCATCCGAAGGTTGCCTGATTCGAGAGGAATTGAAGTGCTGAAACCGACGTTTTAGCCCCCGCGTCTTGCCCCTTAGGGGCAGCGGGGGGAAGGGAGGATACTATGAGTAAGATTCTATACATAAAGGCGTCGCCGATGGGTGAGTTATCGTATTCGATTGCGGCAGCGGATGCGTTCATTGAGGCGTATTTGCATACTCATCCCGGCGACAGGGTTAAGACTATCGACATTTTTAAGAAGCGCCTGCCGGCCTTTGATTTCAAAGCGGCCTCTGCAAAATACAAGATAATGCACGGCAAAGAGCATTCGCAGGAGGATAGCCGGATTTGGGAGCAGGTCGTTTCCATAATTGAGGAGTTCAAATCGGCGGACAAATACGTTATTGCGACGCCGATGTGGAATTTTTCAATCCCCTATCGGTTGAAACAATACATAGACATCATCGTCCAGCCCGGCTATACCTTCACCGTTGATAGTAGTGGGAACTACCAGGGCTTGGTTAAGGATAAACCAATTTTTGTTGTCTATGCACACGGCGGCGAATATCCACCAGGCACGGCCGGTGAGGCTTTTGACCTGCAAAAAAGGTATCTTGAGCTGATACTTTCCTTTATGGGCTTCAGCAAAATCCTGTCGGTTGTAGTTGAACCTACGCTCGCTAAAGGCAAAGACGTTGCAGACCAAAAGCAGACCGAAGCTATTGAAAAAGCAAGACAAATAGCTAAAGAGTTTTGAACGGTCGTAAGGGTAGAAAGCGGGCGATATTTCGATATTTCACGATACAGGTGACGTTAATAACCCGGCCTTATCGTGAGTATCCGTAAGGATAGCGGTATCTTGGAGCAAAGTAGAATGGTTCAGTGAGGCGTCTATTGGCCTCGGCCTGTTCTGCCATTATGTTTAATCTTCTGGATGTTTCCTGTTCCATTACGGCAATGCTTTGTTCGAGCTTTCTTTGATTCTCCTGAATCTGGGTTATGGCCTTATCAAGCCGGTCCACGCTCTCATTAACTTTTTGAGTGCTAGCGGTCACTTTAGCCTCAAGCTCTTTGAGTCTTTTTTCCATCTCGGCCTCGAATTCGAGTTTTTTTAGTTTGGCGCGGGATTCTACTTCTCGTGTCCAGACCTCTCTATCGGCATGGAGTTGTTTGATTTTTTCGTCGATTTGCCCGATTCTGTCATTGTCTTGAGTTTCCGCCCCTGTGGTGAGCAGCTTGGCTTTCTCATAGCAGCGGATTGCCTGTATGAAATCATCCGGGTCGTCTGTAAAGTCCCAGGTTCTGCCGGAAAAATATTCGGCCAGGTCTATGTAGTATTTATATTCCGGGATGGTCTTAATTTGAAGCGTCCTGGGGTCGATGTCTCTTTTGCTATAGGTGGATACGATAATCTTACTTCCTTCCAATTGTTCGATGGTAATTTTATTTTTGTCCTCATCAACCAGCTTTCCGAACAAGAGCTTGCCGTCTTTGAGGTGAAAATCTGTCATTCTTACGATGGCAGTTCTTGGTCTGGCGACTTCGGCCCCCTGAGCAGCTCGTTCTTTTTGCTCCGTTTGGCCTGCCATTTTGAGATACTTTTGAAAGATAGGGAGCCTTTCGATGGTGATTTTGTTTGGTTCCTGTTGGGCGAAGCCATCGGAAAGAAAGGCAAAGAAGAGAATCAGCAGGAGTATTTTTGTATTTATGATGTCCATAGTTTTCATTTTTTTGTCCTCCAACACTAACCAGTTTTTTTATGACTACCTATAAATTATACCGGATTTTCAGGCAAATGATAGGAAAAAACTAACCACAAATTAACACGAACAGACACAAATAAGAAGGCAAATAATGAATCAGTGCAAATTCGTGGAAACCTGTCCTGAGCGAAGTCGAATGGATTCGTGGCAAAAAGGGGGGGCGATTTTTAGCTGTTCACCAGTTGGTATGCTCTGATAAGTTCGGCCACGCTCCAGGCCTGGGCGAAGCAGCCTCGTGGTGTATGAGGGTAATCGCCATCGAATATCTCAGAGATACTTCCCAGGCAGGCATCTTTTGTTAGATGTTCTAACAGGGGCTGGATAAATGTTGCAGCCTTATTTTTGGATTTCCGGCTGAATCCGTTGACCTTCAGGTAGCTTTCGACGAATGGGCCTATTAGATAGGGCCAAACTGTGCCCTGATGGTAGGCATCATCTCGTTGCTGCTGGGGGCCGGTGTATTTGCTTTTATAACGGCTGTCACCAGCATTTAACGTTCGCAGGCCGTAAGGTGTCAGCAAATATTTTTCTACTACATCTACAACTGATTTTTGCTGGTCAGTCGATAACGGCGAAAATGGAAGTGAGACGGCAAATATCTGATTTGGGCGAAGCGTTGGGTCAGGAGAACCATCAGGCAAAATGCGGTCGTTTAAACAGCCGTATTCCCCATTCCAGAATAATTTGCCGAAGTTGGCTTCAACTTTATCAGCCATAGATTTGTAACGGCGTGCGATTTCTAAATCCCGGGTGGTATAAAATTGAGCAAGCCGGCAGAGAGCGTTG
>Ga0315293_10006384_pt1 | contig 11043 bp, 6 predicted proteins | sample YL17G13_20_MG_FD_203071 | JGI IMG/M metagenome (GOLD analysis project Ga0315293, IMG submission 203071) | Sediment microbial communities from Yellowstone Lake, YNP, Wyoming, USA - YL17G13_20 | ecosystem: Environmental > Aquatic > Freshwater > Lake > Sediment | place: USA: Wyoming | collected... | reverse complement strand
GTCCCCAGGTCGACGGCGTGGTTCACGATGAGGTTTCGCAGCGCCGTGCGGTCGGCCGAAGGGTTGTCGCCGGGCTCGCCCGCCTTCAGGTCGGGCCGGCATTGGAGCAGCAGCGCGGCGACGCCGGCGACGTGCGGCGCGGCCGCGGACGTCCCGTAGAACGGGCTGCCAAACCCTCCTGCGCCTGTAACCGATACTCCGTCAATCCCCGTTATGTCCGGCTTCGTGCGACCGTCGTTCGTCGGCCCGTTGCTGCTGTAAAACTCGATCGTGTCATGCTCAGCGTCCGCAGAATCGATTGCCCCAACCGCGATGACTCCATCTCTCGCGTCCGCCTGGTTGGGAACACTGCTGCCAACCATGTTGAAGTTCACTACGGCGTTGTTGGGCAACAACCACTTTGTTGTGAGGGGGAACACGAACATGTCAAGAGTCCGGGCGACGCCCGATTGCTTCTTGATTACTATATCGAAGAAGTCTTCGGCGCCGGGATTCTGATAGTAGAGGTATTCAACCGGGTTGCCTGGATTCTCTATACCCGACGCCACCTGCCCTAGTCCGGTATGCTTCAAAAGAGCCAGGTCATAATCGCTGGTAGCTGAGCCGAAGGGCTCGTTCCACTGCAAGAAGACGAGAACGTCGTCGTACTGCGCCAGGTTCAATGGATTGATGTAGGCTGGACTGATTCCGTAGGCGTCTGTGACCCCCCCACCGGATTGAAACTTGTGCCACCCCAGGTGGCTGCCACCATAATCCGAAAACATCGCCTGATAGTGCTCCGGTGCGTAGTTGCCAACAGCGGTGGCGTAGAGCCTGATGAGATTCGACCCCGAATTGAGCTCGGTCGACGTGTTGGTGGATACGGAGCTCGTTCCATCATAGGGACCGACGTTGAACCAGTTCATGTCGTCGATGACGACATCCGTGTGAGCGGCGAGGCAATCCACGGCCGCATTGAAGTCAAGATCGGTTCCCATGCCGAAGTGGCCAAACCACAGCTCCGCGCCCGGGGCGATGTCATGCACGATCTCCATCAGGGCTGTGCCTTCCGCGCCCGTCGCCGTCGGGTCTCCCGGGACGACGTTGCAGGTCGAGGTATTGACTGACGGCGGCAGGTCGCCCGTCGCCTGCGCAGAGGCCATCCCGCCGACGCCGTCGGAGATCACGCCGACGCGGACACCGGCCCCCGTCACGCCGTAGGTCGACCGCACGAGGTCGGCTCTGATTATGGCGTCGCCTTCGGTCATCGCGGAGCCGGCCGCCAGGAAGCCGTAGTCGGGCAATCTCACGAACGTAACGGCGTCAAGCGCGGCCAGGGCGTCCAGCGCGGTGGCGGGAAGCCAGCCCTGGACTATCGTGGCGTCGTCGGACACGCGCTCTACGGTGACGCCCGCCATGGCGAGCGCCTGGAGCACCGCAACGTCGGCACCGGCAACGCGCACGTACACCTGGACTTCGCCCTTCGCGTTGAGGCGCATCATCTTGCCATTCACGAGCGCTTTCAGGTTGTCGGGCAGCAGGCTCGGCAGGTCGAGGCCGCTCGGCGCTCCCCTCGCTATCGCTCCGGCCGCGACGTCGCGCAGCGTCGCCAGCGGGTCGGCCAGCTTGGGGTCCGCAGTCTTCGGCAATTGCTGCAGGATCGGAGGCAGCGCGCGCGGTGGGGTGGGAGGGGCGAGCGGCGTGGCGGCGGGCGCGAGGGCGGCCGTTACCGACGACACGGCCGGCACTTCTAGGTTGCCGTCCGTACCTGCTATTCCCGCCGTAGCCTCCCCGAAGGCGCTGGGATGGCCCGCCCTAAGCGCCACCGTTCCCGCTGCCAGCGTTACCAGTGTCCCCAATACCAGGAATCGCATTGCGTTTCGAGCGTGCATGGTAAGTCTCCGTGAGCCATTGCTACGACGAGAACTGTCCGAATTGCGTATCCAAGCCCTGGGTACGACGCGCCTCAGTGTTCGGAGCAGGGACCGCGACCACGCAGCACCTCTCACCCGGCTGGAGGTAGTCGGCAACTGACAATTCCCAACCCCTCTGCTGGCGGGGGCGTTACTCAGCGGAACCCGAGAAGGTGGGCCACTAGTCCGTAAACTATACCATCGTTATCGGATTGTCAAGTGCATGTATGAGTAAAATGCGTCGCACTTCGGTGCGGTGTCGATGATTGAGGTCGAAGGGCGCGCGCACCCCAGCGCGACTCCTCCGCCTGCACGACGATGCCCGGGGGCATGTGGCGGAGCCGGACGGTGGTCTCGACCTTATTGCGTCGGTGGCCGCCGGGGCCGCTGGCGCAAGAGAGGAATATGGGTCACGCTATTATCGTACAAGGTTAGGGGCAAAGCCAAGCGTGGGAGACTGCCGCCGGCGATGGCGCTGGTGGGAGCGCTGTTGACCGCCGGCGGCGCGGCCCGTCTGGCATTTCGGATGGAGCCGCTAGCCAGCGCCGAGCGTATGGCGGCAGACCGTGGGTCTCGACATCGCATACGGGCGGAGTTAGGACCAAGAGCCTCATATCTTCTGTTCGAGGCTGCCCAGCCGCGCGTGATTGCGGAGGATGCTTAGGAAGCCCCGCGGCTTGACATAAACAGTCTTCACCTCGGGTCTACCCCACCACCTTCTGGACGCCTCTGCCGTGGGATCAGTATCGAAATGTGGAACAGAGAGGGACCCTTGGTTCCCGTCGTCTGGCTCGTTGTAAGAAAACCCCCGTTCTCCAGTGTAACAGGCAGAGAGAAGTGAGCGAGAACGTGTTTAGGAGGACGAGCCGTGACGATCACTCTGAGCCGCCAGTCGCCGCTGACTTCCGGGGCCGCGACGAAACGGCTGGCGGCGCGGGGATGTGCCGTCACCATATTCGCCGCGCTTGCACTGTCCACGTTGGCCTGTACGCAGCAGGAGGCTATGGAGCTGCAACTCGCCAGTGGCATCAACGGGCTGCGGACGGAGCGGCAACTTCAGCCGCTGCCCGTCGACCCGGTCCTCTCGTCCGTAGCGCGGATGCGGGCGGAGAACATGGCAGTGAAGGGATACTTCGGTCATCAACCCCCAGACGGCTGCGACCACCGCTGTCTGCTCCAAAGGAAAGGAATCCAGATGGCTTGGGCAGGCGAGATCATCGCCTGGAATACCTACGCGCCCGCTCAGACAGCGGCTGCAAGCGTCAACCTGTGGGAAAACAGCCCGTCCCATTACGCCACTATAACGACCTGCCATTTCACCCGAATGGGTACCGGCGCAGCATCAGGCGCAGACGGGCGAACGTATCATGTCGCAGTCTTCGAGGGTGATGCACCCGGATGCCCGCCTTAGAACCTTTCGAACTCTTGACAAGGAGGTCGCTGAAACGTACTGTTGGCACCATATTCCCCCCGCCAGAGATTACGCTACGGCGATAGCTCCCGCAGGATCGGAGAGGCTGTGGACTTCGCAACAGTGCACACGATCAGCACGGCGCGAATCTCCGCTTAGTGGGACAGGCATTCCCTGGCAAGATGCAGGCAGGGTAGCCCGATGGAGCAGGGTATCCACTCTCTTACGGACAGCGAACTGGAGCACTTGGCCGCCGGCGGCAGTCGCGAGGCCTTCGGCGAGCTGTACGAGCGCCATTCGGGCCGTGTGTATGACTTCCTCCTTCGCATGACCCGAGATCCGGAAGAGGCGGCGGACCTCATGCAGGAAACGTTCGTCCGCGCGATGAAGTCTCTATCCTCAGAGAAGGCCGGCGGCGCGTCTTTCTCCACCTGGCTCTTCACGATCGCCCGCAATTTGGCGATTACCCGCCTCGAGCGACGCAAACGTACCGTCCCTCTGATTCAGGACGAAGAGGAGCGCCAAGAGGAAAGCGTCAACGCTTATCAGGTCGTGGACGGGGACAGATTCATCGACCCGGAGGAGGCGACGGGGGCCAAAGAAACCGCTGGCCTCGTCTGGCAGGCGGCAGCAGCCCTCGACCCAAAGCAGTACTCACTACTGGACCTTCACGTTCGCCAGGGGCTTGACAGCGCCGAAATCGCCTCCGTCCTCGGCGTAAGCAAAGGCAATGCCTACACGATGCTGAGCCGGTTGAAGGACGCGTTTGAGGAGGCCGTCGCCAGCCTCATCATGTTCAAGCGTGGGCGCCGCTACTGTGCTGAGCTCGACAGAATAGTCACGGACTACCGCATGCAGGAGCTATCGGTCTCCGTGCGCAAGCTCATTTCCCGGCATACCGCAGAGTGCGCTACCTGCCAGGAGCAACGTCGCCGCCTCGTTTCCGCCGAGGTCGTCCTGCGATCACTCGTGCCGCTGCCGCTGCCTTTGCTTCTGAAGCACAGGATAGCCGAGGCCGCCTTTGGCCAGGGCGCGTCGATCGCTAGCGGTGGCGGCGCGAAAGGCGGCACCCTGAGATCGGTCTGGCACCACTCGGCGGGCCGATTCGCAGGCGCCTCCTTCGGGGTGAAGGCAACGGGAGCGTTTCTGGTAGCGGTGGTTCTGAGCGCGGCCGTCGCCGGTTGGGTCATTGCTCAAGGACCGGCGAATGACAACCACGCGCTCGTTACGGCGCCGACGCCGACCCTTGTGCATGAATGGGCTGCTGGCGCCGTGAAACCGAAACTGACCGCCACCTTCACTCTCACGCTGACCCCCACATCGACGCCCGCGCCCGCGACACCTCCTACGATTGGTCCCGTTGCGTCCCCGGCGGCACCTGCGACACCAGTTGCTCCATCACCAACACAGGTGCCAACTACCGCCCCTCCGCCTCCACCCGCGACATCGTGTGTTGGCGTACCGCCGTTCCCACAGACCCAGATCCCGGCGGGGTACGCCTGTTCGGAGATCACCGGCGCGCCTTCAGGAGAAACGCAGGGGTTCAGCGCGCAGTTGGAGCAGTCCGTTGCCGAACTGGAGAACTACTATCGCGCTACACTCAACCTGTCTCCCCTCGCGCGCGATTCACGCCTCGATCAGGCGGCCAGGGCGGCTGCCCAGCAACTGGTCGAGGCGGGCTGGATTGGGGACGACCGCTACCCCAGCCACATCACCCCAGACGGCCGCAATGAGATCCAAAGACTCGCTGATGTTGGCCTCGTATACGGGCAGAACTTGTACTGGGCGGCAGAGAACTACTACTGGGGAATCAACGGCGCGAACGCTTGCCGAATCTTCTCAGGTCTTACGGAGCTGCACCGCCGCGACATCGCCGCCGACTGTCTTTATGGAGTGCCGAGCGGCCCCTACTATGGCATCGGCTGTTACTTCACGTACAGTCCTCAGATTCAATTCGTTTGCATCGTGGACTACGCCGCCTTCAAGTGATAGCTTGGCGTTCGCCCGAGGAAGAACCAAGCCTCCGACAGTTGAGATGAAGCAGGCCATTGTCGCACAAGTAAGATTCACCCTGTTTGATCAATTGTCGCCATTTTGTCGCCATACCGGGCGACAATCGGCCTCCCCGCGTCACGCATTGCGCGCCCCTACCTGATCTTCCGAATGAGGCGGCTTGTCTGCTTGTAGAGCTGCCGACGCACCAGGTGGGCCCCGATGCGTCGCGGGCGGCCCGAGGCGATGATGCTGGCCGTCGTTAGCAGGCTAGCGAGGGCAAACAGGCTTCGAGTCTTCATGCGCTGCTTGTTCCCCCCCGTGGCCCTAAATTGAGACCGTCGTTTTACACCGGGCCGCAGGCGGGGAACTCATCGATGAGCCCCACCACGTACTGCGCAATCAGCATCGCGTCGACCATTGTGGCGCTACCGCTGCAGTTGACGTCGGCCATCTCTTCACCGATCTCCCCTCGAGGGCGAAGTCGACGTCGACGTCGGGAGTGATCTGCCCATCGGTGACGGGGACGCGGGTCGCGTCACCTGAATTGCGCACATTATCGTAGTACTCTTGGATGTAGCCTTCACATAAGGCGGGGTATACCAGGTAATCGTCTTGGCCGAGACCCGTGATGACATAGAGGCCGTCCGCATCCGCCAACCCCATGCCAAAGCTCCCGTCACCATCCCAGGAATCAGCGTAGACGTAGCAGCCCTCGAGCGGGGTACCTTGCGCATCAGTAACCGTTCCGGAGATGGAACCTCCCTGCTGGGCACGTACACTGCTGCCGTACGAGAGGCCGGCAGCAGCCAGTATCGTAAGCAACGCAACTCTCAGAAGAAGCAGGCGCATCGCACAACCTCCCTGTTGGCGGTATCAGTTAGCGGGGACAATCAGCAGCGAGCCACCGATGCGCCAAGTATAGCGCCGCCGAACCGATTGTCAACAGCGCGAATCAGAGGCAGCTAGCGGGGAGCAGTGGGAGGACCTTAGTCCGTTCACTCCGTTTGGCCCGCGCCGCGAAGTACCTTCAACCTCTCGACGTTACGGAGAGGCGCAGGTGAACTCGCTGATTAGCCCGGCCACCTTCTGCGCCACCAGCATGGCGTCCACCATCGTCGCTCCGCCGCTGCAGTTCACATCGGCCGCTGTCAGGTCCAGGGCGCCGCTTCCGATGAGTCCTGCGACGTACTGGGCGGTGAGCATGGCGTCGACTATTGACACCTTGCCGTCGCCGTTGCCATCACCAGGCAGGGGATAGAGTCCGGTATGCTGAGCGTCATGGTGGAAGTGTGGCCATTCCATCGACGCCGCACGGTAGGCTGCGGGGATATCCCACACGTACAGGCTGCCGCGACCCTTGCCCCTCTGGGTCTCAGAATCTGAGTCCCAGTCCGAGCTTGCGATGACCTCGACTTGGCCATCGTTGTCGATGTCGGCGACTGTTGCCGGCGCCTGCGCGTCGACCTCTGTGAGCTTTGGGAATCCAGGGATCGGGGTCCCGTTGTATTGCCAGGCGTAGACACCGCCGCCGACTGACGCGCTGCCTGCCGTGGTCAGCACGTCGGGGGCGCGGTCACCGTCCACGTCAGCCAGGATCGTCGAATAATAGTCGTTCCAGGCCGTGTACTGCGGCCACCCGGCTGCCAAAGACCCGTTGTGGTGGACGACGTACGTCACAAATCCCAATTCGCTGACCGCGATTTCGAGGTCGCCGTCTCCATCCAGGTCTCCCAAGGATGGGGAGGATCCGAAGTTCCAACCCTTCTCGAATGGCCAGCCAGGGAGCACGTTGCCGAACCGGTCAAAGGCATATACTCCGCCGAATTGGTAGTCCGGCGTGTCCCCGGCGAACTGGAGCCCCACCACGATCTCGTTGCGGCCGTCCTTGTTGATGTCGCCGACGGCCGGCGAGGAGAAGATGATGCCGTCCGTGTACACCGGCCAGCCTGGGAGTTCGGAGCCATCCATGTTGTAGACATCGATCACTCCGGTGTTGTTCCACTCGCCGGTGTCCGAGTCATAGCCGGCAAACTCGCTTGGGTTGGCGGAGACGATCTCTAGCTGGGGGTCGTCATCGAGATTTCCTACAGCCGGGTTAGACTCTGGACCACCCATGATACCCCACGTTTTCAGCCGAAGCGCCCATTGGGACAATATCTGACCGTTGCCGCTGACGATCACCATTGCCCTGTTCTCGGCGTCGTTGCCCTTGATGACGATCTCCTGACCACCGTCAACGTCGAGGTCAGCGGCGAGCAACGTAGGATGGTAATCCTGCGGCACCAAGATAGGCCAGCCGGGGAGCAGGGAACCGTCGTGCGTGAAGGCATACAGCTCGGAGTGACCGGGCTCTCTGGAGTCGATGCGGTAGACGATAACTTCATCGAAGGCGTCGTTGTTGATGTCGGCCACTAGAGGGATGCTCATGTTGCCCCCGGCGATGCCGGTCGTCCCCACATTCGCCGACCAGTGAAGGGAACCATCGTCTCGGTACACGAGGACCTCGGGTGGCGCACCGCCCTTGGCGATGATGATTTCTTGGTGGCCGTCATTGTCGAGGTCGCGCACGACGGGCTCTAGAAGGCCTCCCCAGTAGTGGCAGTCCTGTAGGGCCGAGAAGTCCGGACTCTCGGTCAACCCTGTAGCCAGGGAACCGGCCGGTAGGGTGCGGCCGGTATCGGTCCGGGGGATAAAGGAGTAGAACTTCGCGGTCGTCTTGACCGTCCAGGGGCACACGATGGAGTCCCAGGGTACCCGCTGCGGCCAGCCCGGCTTCAGGGTGGGATCGAGGTAGATATCCCGCACGTACTCAATATTCTGCCCCCAGTCACTATTCACTGTGAGCCTTAACGTGACGTAATCTCCAGTACCCAAGACGCTCGTGTCCCACGTCGCCAGGAGCCCATCCTCCACCGGCGCGGTTCCTCCGTTAGCCAGCGTTATGCCGGAGGCGAACCACTCACTGGGGTAGGGACCCCATCCCCAGTGGACGGCGTAGTTCTGGAACTGCGGGCCGGCCAGGACCGAGCCTTGGACCTCGATGAAAGCTCCCTTCCGCAAGACGTCGTTGTTCATCGGCGTGCCGATCTGGATGTTGTCGATCTCGATGAGCGTTCTGTCCTGGCTCACGTGGCCATCGGTGTCCGTCACGTCCAGACGCAGAGTGTGGTAACCATCGGTCAAGACGAGGGGGTCAAGACTGGAGTAGAGGGTACCGCTACTCGCCGGCGTCATCGACCGATGGAGCAGCTCCCAACTGGTGGGATCCATGCCCTGCCCGAGATAGAGCGCGTAGTCCTGAAAGTGGTCACTCGTGGCGGTCCCGGAGATATCAGTGATTGCCGTCAAATGCCCCGATGTCTCGATCGAGGCGACGGGTGGCGCATGTGGGAGTTGGGCGGCGGGCAGGACGCGAAGGCGTCCGTAGCCCTGAGTATTGATGTCATTGCCGAGATCGAGGGCGGTGTTCCTGATGGCCATCTTCACTTCCGCCGGTGTCCAGTCGGGGTGCGCTTGTCGCAGGAGGGCGGCCGCCCCGGCGACGTGAGGCGTCGCCATGCTGGTGCCGGAGAGGAGGACGTGATCCTGGTCCAAGCACTCGGAGCCGGCCCAGGCACCGTCCCAACGGGAGGAACAGATTGCCACGCCGGGAGCGACGACATCTGGTTTGATGATCGCGCCGTCCGGCCAAATGACGGGGCCTCGAGAGCTGAAGTCAGGCATGACGTCGTACTTGTCTGATGCCCCAACGGTGATCGCCTTTCGCGCCGTCCCGGGGGTTCCTATCGATTGGGGCCAAGGGCCACTATTTCCGGCCGCCGCCGCAACCACCATTCCCGCGTCGACAGCGTTGTCCACTGCCTGCGACAGCGGGTCATCCGGGTCACCCCACCCGCCCAGGCTCAGGTTAGCGACGTCGGCTCCGTCGTCGGTGGCAGGGTTTCCGTCGGGGTCCACCGCTGCCTCCAGAGCAGCGATGATATCGGACTCGTAGCCCGAACCGGAGGAGTCCAGGACTTTGTACGCCAGGATGCCGGCGTCGGGAGCCACACCCGTTACGACGCCGTTGGCGGCCGCTATCCCAGCCACGTGGGTCCCGTGACCATTGTCATCGGCAGGATCGCCGTCGAAGTTGACGAAGTCGTAGCCGCCGACCACCTTGCACCCGGCACCGAAACAGGAGCCGATATCCGGGTGATTGTAGTCAACACCCGTGTCTATGACCGCGATCCGCGTCCCAGCACCGGTTGCACCTACCAGGCTCCAGACCTGGTCGGCCCCAATGAGCGGCACACTATCGTACAAGGACGCCTTCATCGTTTGATCCTGAAAGACGCCCTTCACGTAGGGAAGCGCTCGGGCCTGGGCGACTTCCGCCTCGGATAAGGCGATGGCTACTCCGTTGAACAACCGGCGGTAATCGTGGCGGAAGGGTTGAAGGGGGTTCTGTAGATCGGGGAACTCTGCGACCAGCCTCGTCCGGTCGTTATCCATCTCCCGCACCTGTTCTTCGAAGGCCTGCGGCATCTGCCCGGCTATCGGCAAGACTGGCGCGGACTTGAACTGGACAATAACCCGAAGAGACCCGTCCCGCGCACCCACATCGAGCCGGAGGGCGGGGTCTCCAGGCGAGGACGTGACGCTGCTGGGCGAGGCAGCCGCCCCTCCGGCCATGAGAACGACGGAAGCGATAACGATTGCCAGAAACAGAAGCTTGTACCCGGTTGCGAAACGATGAATGCGCATCGCACAATCTCCCTGTTGGCGAGGGACGTGATTCGGCGGGGATCAGAACTAATCCACCAGTGCGGCAAGTATAGCGCTACCGAAGGGCTTGTCAAGAAGCGCGACGATGCCCCCGCCTCCTGGCGCACCATGCGCCTCCCGCGTGCTATTCAGCGGAGCGCGAAACCTGCTCAGAGGCTCAGGCACCCCGTGTTGCGTTTTGCGGGCCCGTCCCTGCTGCCCCCGCGTTATCGGGCTTTGGCCCAAGAGGAGACGCTTTTGATAGAGGGATAGGAGCAGAGCCTGCCAGTCTTCTGACGACTCCGCGCACACAGGTCCGGCCAATCCTGTCTGGGCGCGCCGATCGCGAGTGTCAGGTTGCTGGGCGGCACCGCGCCTCAGCCGGCGAGGAAGTAGGTGTGGCAGACCTCGTCCAGCGATTCCCGCGTCACCATCGCCGGCCCACTCTCACCATAGCGCGCCGAGTCGACGATCGCCTCTACGAGGTCGCGCGGATGGCAGCCGCGTAGTGCGCGCTCGTACGGTTTGTACCATTGCGCGAACAGGTAGTCGACCGCCTCGTCCTGGAACGCGATGCCTTGGCCCTCGCAGACCCGCGCGAAGATGGTGCGGAACTCCTCCGGAGTGGGGTCCGGGATCTCCACCTTGTAGCGTATGCGCCGCAGGAATGCCTCGTCCGCGAGGGCTTCCGGCGGCAGGTTGGTGGAGAAGAATGGAATGACGTCGAACGGCACTTCGATTGTCTGTCCCGTGTGCAGCGACAGGTGGTCGACGCCGCCCTCGAGCGCGACGATCCAGCGGTTTAGCAGCTCCACCGCCGGTATCTGCTGCCTGCCGAAGTCGTCGATGATCAGGATGCCGCCGTTAGCCTTCATCTGCAGCGGTGCCTCGTAGACCTTCGACCGCTCGTCGAGCACGAGCTCCAGGCCCTGACGCGTCAGTTCGCCGCCCGTCATCACAGCGGGGCGTCGCGCGATCGCCCAGCGACGGTCGTGCCTG
>Ga0315293_10006381_pt1 | contig 11047 bp, 26 predicted proteins | sample YL17G13_20_MG_FD_203071 | JGI IMG/M metagenome (GOLD analysis project Ga0315293, IMG submission 203071) | Sediment microbial communities from Yellowstone Lake, YNP, Wyoming, USA - YL17G13_20 | ecosystem: Environmental > Aquatic > Freshwater > Lake > Sediment | place: USA: Wyoming | collected... | reverse complement strand
TCACCGAATATCTTGCTAAGCATGGTGAAGCAGCTTACCTAGGTAATGGAGGAGTCGTAAATCTGGTAGTTGGAAAACAGATGTACAAGATAATGATGAGACATAAGTATAGATTTAATTCAATAGATAATCCTACAGCTACCGTAAAGAAGATGTTTGAAAAGTCGGGAGGATTTGATGTAGGCGTTATAAGCCACAATCATTCAGCCTGTATGGAAGAAGCAACCAAAGAAGGAATGGATGGCTATAAGAAGAGATTATTTATCCGTGCCGGTACATACAAGACACATGACAGATATGGAAAACAAATAGGTTTTTCCGAAGGAGATATAAGTGTGCCTATAGTATTATTTAATCCAGACACAAGGGATATAAGGGGTTTTCAAGATTTACCAGAAGGTATAGCATATTTAAAATATTTGAATAGTGATGGAAAATAGTTATAGCTTTTTTAAGAATAAAAAATACGTGAAGTCTACGCTAATAATACATGTCCATATGCGTAGAGTGGACTAAAAGGAGGAAAGATGTATAAAAACGGGTATGTGTTGGCCTTAATAGCCGACGGTAATGTACTGGAAGAAGATGACTCTAAAAGAGTCTGTATGCCTTTTGGTACAGAGTATAAAGCAAGGTTAATAAATAAAAACTATGAAAGATGTGCTGCTGATCTCCTTATTAATGGTGAACAGATAGCCAGATTCATAGTTAATGCCGGAGAAACAGTAGATATCGAAAGGTATCTAGATGGAAATCTCAACAGCGGAAAACGATTTAAGTTCACCAGCCTCAATGATTCTCAAGTCAAGAATAAGAAAGATATTGATAATGGGATAGTTGAGGTTCACTTTTATAAAGAGCGAAAAAAATCGGATCCTATCATTATAAAAGAAGAGCATCATCATCATTATGATCGTTACCCATATATACCACCGGTAAGTCCATGGCCGAAACAGCCATGGTATCCTTATAATCCGTGGTATTATTGTGAAGGTAACGGAGGAAATATAACATTCAATAATAGCAAAGGAATGTCAGCTTCAGGTGGTAGTGCAATAATTTCCGATGTTTGTTCTACTCCTACATCGTGTAGAAGTATGGCAGAATTAAGCGGAGCCACAGTAAGAGGATCGGAAAGCCAGCAAAGCTTTAAGGAGATAAGCGGTTATGAATTTGAATCTACGACAACTATACTTAAATTGAAAATAGTTAATGGAGAACCGGCTATTTCAGTAAAGTACTGTAATGGCTGTGGAAGAAAACGCAGGGATGGAGAAAAATATTGCCCATCATGCGGAACTAAGCTAATATAAATTACGCTTAGCGTAGGCTTCACGTACAGGTGTTGTTAGTAGTTATATTGTCAATAAATAAAAACAAAGGAGGAGCAAATGGGCTTTGGAACATGGATAAAAAATATATTTAACAAGTTTATGGCTGCGTTTAAGGCTTTGATAAAGGATGCCTTTAATCAGTCTACTCAGCTATTAATAGGTGAATTTAGCGCTTTTGCTATATCTACTGTAACTTATTTGGCTACTACTGATCTTACTAGTGAAGCTAAGAGACTTGAAGCTATTAAGAAGATCAAAGAAGAAGCCATAGCGAAAGGCAAGACATTATCAAACAGTATTATCAACCTATTGATTGAGCTGGCAGTCGCTAAGTGGAAAGCGGAACATCCGGATGCATAGAAATATGGAGGCTGGAATGCCTCCATCCATTGGGCGGTCTGTGGCGTTAGGTCACCAGTAAAAACTATCTTGGGACTATGCGGATAACCTAACAAAAACATAGTCCGACATTATCCCCTATGCAGATACCGCGATAGACGGTGGGTGCTGGTATGGAGTCGCACTCCAAATTCCAGCGTAATTCTGCCTGACCGCCCTCTATTTTATAAGAAAAAACCATTTAAGAAAATTAGGTGTTTTATGAAAAAAGGATTAACACTCGAAAAATATGTAGCCGAAAGGCTAAAGCCTACTTATAAATACAGCAGGCCTACTATAGCTTCCGGTGCTACACCAGTAGAAAAAGGGGATGTGAAAAATCCCTATTTCCTGATAGAGTGTAAGAATTGGAATACCAACTCCTTTAGCATAAAAAATGATGTATGGCATAAGTTGAAAGCACAGGCAGCAATGGTAATGAAAGATGCGGTTTATATCATTGAAAACAAGCAAGGAAATCGATTATCAGTTATGGATCTTAATGACTGGTTTGAATTGGTATACGAACTTATCGAATTAAGAAAGGAAAAGTATGGCCGTTAATCTACCACCTTGTCCTTACTGTGAATCTAATATAAATGTAAAGTTTCCTTGTTGTGGCTATCTATGTATCAAGTGCGGAAGATTTTTTGATGAGGAAGATATAGAAGAACTAAATAAAGGAATAAGAAATGGCAACAATAACGAAGTGGAAAAGGCATCGCAGTGATGAAGAAATAGCATTAAGCGAAATGAAAGATGAACATCTCCAAGCCGCTATAGCAATGATTAAACGAGGTTATGATAGAGATGGAATGATGATAGGACCAGGATACGAAGACATTCTGCCTTATCTGGAAAAAGAAATTATAAAAAGAGGTCTTGTACCCTCAGAAGATGGATGGGATATATAATATGGAAGAAAATAAGGAAGTAAAAGTAATTCCAATAGGTCCCGGAGAAGCGCATCTACAAAATGAAATTGTAAGCTATAAGTGTTACATTTGTAACACAAATGAGACAGATGATAACGATATGGTATTACTCAGGATAGATGGCAAGAAAATGGGATTTGCTTGCCTTCGACATCGTGGAGTAGTACAGGAATTCATGAGACAATATAGAAGACCACCCTTGGAGTGGGAATATATTAAACCTGGAGTATAATCATGAAATTAACTCCCAAGTTATTAAAATTACATAGGGAGTATAATAGGTTACATAAAGAAGAAATATTATTAAAAAGTAAATTGTATTCTATAAAAAATAAAGAAAAATTGAGGTTAATTTCTAAAAAAAGACATGAAGATAATGAATTAGAAGAAATTAATTATAGAAAAGAACATAGAAAAAATAATTTAAAAAGTTGGAAGAACTTTATTCCAGAAAAAACTAAGTGTCAAATATGCGGAAAACCAATTTACTTTAAAGCTTTAAGTAAATTAAATTCTATACATTTTGATCATCGCCACGAAGGTAAAGAACCAATAAAAGATAAGCCTAGTAGATGGCTTAAGCAACATCCTAGAAATCCAGAAAACCAATGTTTATGGATACAAAGTGATTTTGGATATCTTTGCCACCTTTGTAATTATAGACTTCCCACTATAAATAGAAAGGACTGGGTATTAAAAATGAATAAGTATGTAACCAGCTCTGGTAACTAAGCTGCGCTGGGGTAGACCTTGGGGAAGCATTAGCCCAAAAGGTGAAAAACCCAAAAGACCTACCTATTGGGGTGGCGAACCTGAAGACGGAGTCTATCATCTAACACAAAGAGTAAAAGTGATCAAGGTCAGAGGAAGAATTATACCATGTGATCATTGCCAACGTGTTGCCTATTGTTCTATGTATGAATCATTCACAAGACATAGGTTAAGAGATAGCGAATATTTTCAGGGTACTAACATACTTCATATGTGTGATATTTATGTGCCCGGTCATATAACATAACAAAAAAGGAGATAAGATGATATCTTCAAACGAATTTCATGGGCTATCAAATAGAGGGGTTAAGGTAAAGATAAAGAGTATTTCCCCGACAGTGAAAACGCCTAAAATCAAGAAGATAGTAAAAGAAATGCTGGTACCGCAGCAATCTCCGCAGAGAAGATCTGCAATGGAGGCATAAATGGTTGATTTCCCCCGTGGTAATAATAAAAACATGAAAGCAGTAGGAAAAAAGAAAAAGGAAACTAAGCCTAGAACTAAGGTAGCTCCTAAGGGAGAACCAGCGTCTAATCCCTTGTCGTTTCCTGAGAAGATAAGCTACCAGGCTAAACATGACGGAGGGTTAGAATGGGTATAGGAGAAACCGGAATAGGAGAGAGTCCTGCGATACCGGGAAGTTTTCACGGTATGCCACCGGGAGGACTGACCTTAAAGAAAAAAGTATGGCCCAAGACCAGTCCTAAGAAACTGACTGTAAAGAAGAATTGGAAAACAAGCTTCAATAAATTTAATTCGAGAAAAGGAGTTGGGGCAAGAGGGTCATAAGGAGAAAATATGAGTTGGTATATATTATTTTTAGCGTTTCTTGGAGCAATACAATGTATAATACTTCTATATCATTTCATAAGATGGTGCATTGTACAAGTAGTTAATGATGTCCTTTGTGAAAAAAAACTTATAAGTAGAGTGCAATATCTTGAAGATGAATTAAGAAAAATGAAAGGACTGTGGAAAAAAGAAGAATGAGAATACTAAGATTTGTATATATTTTAACCTTGAATTTTTTAATTGTCGCAATCTTTGGTCCCATATTTTTAATACTGGCAATGGCAGCAATATTCCAAGATGCATGGCAGAAAGCAGATTGGGAAACAACTTGCGAAAAAAGCAAGAGAAGAGAATCAAAAGAAGCACAGGCACGCGAGGAGAAATAGATGAAAAAAATAGATCCAGAAATAAAAAAACTATCCATTGAACAGAAGAGAGCTATATTAAAAGATGAGATTGCTTTAGTAAATAAAAAATTTAAGAAGCAAGTAGTATCCTTCGGATTTAATAAAGTTATAAGTAGAATACCATTCAAAAGTACTGCTATGAATATTATAACCGGAGGTGGTGTTCCAGGCGGCAGATTTAGCGTTATCTGGGGTCCGAAAGGCGGTGGAAAGACAACAATTTGCTACGACCTCGTCAGGAATGCCCAAGAAATGGGCAAAACATGCCTCTGGATCGACTTTGAGAGGTCTTTTGACCCTATATGGGCAGCCAGTCAGGGAGTAGTCGTAAATGACCTCCTAATGGCTCCGGCCTTTGATAATGCGGAAGAAGCTATGGATCTTATTATAGGCTTGACCAAAACAAAAGCCATAGACCTGATAGTTATAGATTCAATCCAAGGCTTAAGCCCATTGGGTGAACAAGAAACAAAGAAGGGTGTAGAAAGATCCATGGCGGATGATACCATGGCATTATTGGCGAGAAAGTTAAGCCAGTTTTTCAGAGTATCCGCAAGCAAGATATCCGAATCTGATTGTACTGTTGTTATGATTGGCCAGACCAGAATGGATCTGGGAGGATATATAACTCTTGAAAAACTAAGCGGAGGCAATGCATTAGAGCATTGGTCCAGTCTTACAATTCATGTAAGAAGAGGATCTAAAGCAGATGCACCTACTAGGAAAGAGGAAGGCAAGGATGTGGTAGATGGGTTTGATATGGTTGCCAGGATTAATAAATCCAAAGTGGGATCGGATGAAGGTAAGGAAGCTCATATTAAATTCAGATTTGGGGTAGGTGTAGAAAATGATTGAAAGGAGATTCAAGAATGATTAAGTTAATCAGAATAGAATTTACTTATGAAGATGGTACATCAACTGAAATAATAGATCCGAGAGCATGTTTATTGTTTCAAAGCAGATGTAATACATCCGGAGTACTTTCCGGAATGGAGGATCATGTATTAATAGCAAAGGCTAAAAATGCGAAAAAACTTAAATCAACTAAGTAAAGAAATTACCGCATGGCGGAAAAGAAAAGGCTTTAAGACAAACTGGAGCAATATGCCGGAAAAGCTCATGCTCGTGGTAACAGAGTTGTCAGAGGCTATGGAGGCATACAGATATGGCGATAAACCGAACTTTGCAGAAGAGATTGCTGATTCTATTATACGACTTTGCGATATCTGCGGCAGCATTGGTATTGACATCGAAAGCGCGATCAACGATAAAATGGAAGTCAACAAGGATCGGCCCCGTAAACACGGAAAAACCTGTTAATAGAATAATCGAATGGAAAGAACCTCAATCGAAAGGATAACATGTTAGAAAAAGATTTTCTTAATATGCTCAGGGAAATGGAGGAAGAAGAGCATAGAATCATGTCTGTAAAAGGAATGGAATATACAGCCGGAGACTTGGTAGAAGACAGGCTAGCTAACTTTTACAGAATATCCGAAGAACTAGATATAGACCCTAAGCTAGTATTATATGTATACCTGAAGAAGCATCTTGATTCTATATGTTGTTATATTAAACAAAACAAAGAATATAGTGAGGAGAGTATAGAGAGCAGAATACATGATGCACGTAATTATTTGGTATTGTTAAATGGTATAATAAGGCAGCAAAAGAAAGATAAAAATAATGTTTGAATTTCCGATATTATTATTCATTACCTTCATAATGAGTGTAATTCAAATCTCAGTATGGCAGATGTTTCCTAAGAAGCTGAGAGATATAATATTTTCCAATCCAATATTTGCATTTATAATGAATTTATCAGGGTCAGGGTTGATAGCTGTATTTACCGGAGTAGCTAGTATTGTAGGTATATGCAATTTAGGCGCTTCAATAGTATTTGGGGTATATGCATTCTGGTATCAGAAGACAAATGGAATAAAGGGCCTTGCAATAGGATGGTATAAATTATGGAATTTTATTCCGATATATCCTAAAGTAATGGTATCATTCGAAAAAGATGGTAAGAAATGGATAGAATAAATTTCCCTGTGGAGCGGTCTAACTATATTAAAATACAATAAAAATAGGACTGCATATGACTGCTCCACGGGAATTTTTCAAGGAGAAGCAAATGAAAGAGTTGATCAAGGGAGGCAAAGCAGAAGGAAAAGACTGCGAAGAAATAGCAGAAAAGCATAAAGTTCCAATCGAAGATATAATCAATCAGAAAGACAAAGGCATTAAGATAGAACATGAACACACGCCGGATGATGATATAGCTGCTGAAATAGCGAGGGATCATCTTATGGAACATCCTTTTTATTATGATTTTTTAGAGGATATGGAGAAGGAAATGGAAGGGGATTATGATGAGAAGGAGTATGGTAAAAAAGAAAGGGCCGAAGAAGAAGAATCAGAAGATAAAAAAGTGGAAGATAGAAAAAATGACAGTGAAGATCCTATGAAAAAAGCAAGGCTTAAGAAACTATTTGGATAAGGAGGAACTAAAGTATGGCACAAAGTATCGGAAGACCGTCGGGAAAACCTAAACCAAGTAACTACCCTTTTGGTCAGTCAGGAGGTACCGAGATGACAGCTTCAGGTAAAGGTAAAAATGTAAAGAAAAATCTTAAACGGAAGGAGGTTAAAAATAATTATGGCGAAAGCAACAGGTAAGGTAAAAGGCGGTAAAGCAGGCAAGATGTTTCCGTTGGAATCAAAGGGAGCTAAGGGCAGAATAACCGGAAAAGGCAAGTAAAGATATAAAGGAAAGAGAGTAAGCCGAATGAAGACAGTCTTAGTAACTGGCGGTACTGGATTTATAGGATTCAATCTAGCAAATGCTTTATACGATAAAGGGTATAAAGTGACCGTTATAGATAAAGCTCTTAATAACTGCAAGTATTTATATCCTGATGTTAATTTTATACTTTCAGATATACGCCAGGAAGAATTTACAGTACCTTATGATACTGTATATCATTTGGCTGTTCTTAATTCCTCGCCTGGTATGGATCCCAAAGAATATATATACAATAATATTTGGGGCACATGTAGGATTATAAAGGCATTCCCAAGTTCTAGAGTTGTATTTGTTTCTAGTTCAGATGCAATGGATGCAAATAGCATCCATGGCATAACTATGAAATCTGCTGAACATTTCGTGAATACGCACAAAAATTCTGTGTCAGTGCGTTTTATGAATGTCTTTGGCGAAAGGCAGGTAGATCCGATGATGGATGTGCCTGCTTTTTGCTTGTGTTTAAAAAATAATAAAAAAGCAATTATTAAATCAAATACAAAAATATTAAAAGATTTTATTTATGTCCGGGATCTTACTGATGAATTGATTCATATAGGCGAATCGCACATTAAAGGCCAAATAGAAATAGGTTACGGTACACCCATTAATACACTTAACCTGTATAAACTGCTGGCCAGTACTGCAAAAATGAAAGAGAATTATAAGCTGGAGCCTTCGAAGATATCCGAAACCAGGATAGCGTGTTCGCGTTATAAGATCCGGGAGCCCCGGTTCGGATTCATGGAAGGGATCCGCCGCACGTTGAAATGGTATTTAGAAGAGGGGGATGTTTAATGGGACCAAAAGATAAGGTATATAGGATGAAAGTGTATATAGAGTATGAGCTTGAAGCGGCTAATGAAGAGGAAGCGCTGGATAGGCTCTCCGAAGTACTCATGAAGGACCTGGAAGAGGTATCCTGCATCAGAGATATAGCTGAGGTAGAAACAGAGATCATTGACAAGAAGCTATAATGAGTAAAGTAGAAGCTATTATAGGCGGCAAGGCAAAAGGAATAGCTGATCAGGTAGCTATTGATCCTGCCATAGGCTGCAAGAACCAGTGCGTTGGATGCTACGCTAAAAAATCATCTCAAAGGGGGGCGCATTATGATTGTGTTGTTCTTAAAGAAATGGATACGACTGCTCTTAGAAAAAGTATACAACTTGTTCAGGAGAAAGGATATCGACTGGCACGAGTGGGTAAACACTGTGATCCGGGAGACCATCCTAACAGTCTTAACTGTATCCTTGACTGTTGCAACGATGAACGTTTTAGGTGCATCGTCGTCAGTAAGAGTTTAGAATTCAATAGTGATACCGCGAAAAAATTAAGGACTGGCAATCATATATTGCATATATCTCTGGGGCCATACAGCAAGATTGCTCCGACTGAATGGGCCAGGGTAAATACGGCCAGGGATTATCTAGCTGCAAAGACCCAAACGATAATAAGATTAACCAGGGACATAACTCAATTTCCTTCTGAATTTGACGAGTATATCATGTCATTCTGGAAAAATAAGTATATCATAACTCCAATGAGATATGCATCTAAAGAGATAATGGAGTTTTATAAAGCTGATCAAAATGATTTTGAGTTTGTCTCTGGTTATTATCGTCCGAATAAAGTACACCCATATTGGGAAGAGTATATGACTAGTGTTTGCGGCGAGGTAAACAAGGAATTAAACTGCTGTAATTGTCTTGTAAATAGTGTCTAAATATGGTATACTATAAGTAGTATAGGGACAGGCGAAGTATAACAAACATAGGAGGTAATTAGTGAAGAAAGTATTAATTGGTTTAGTAGCAATATTGTTAGTAACTAGCGGTACATGTTTTGCCTTAGGCGATAACAACAATAACAGTTCGGCAACAGCCACGGGTGGGAGTGCTACAGGTGGAGCAGGTGGTGCTGGTGGCAGTGCAAGCAATAATATTGGTAATGTATCTGGGTCAGGCAATAAGTCATTTTCGCCCAGTTCAGACGCCAACGCTATTGCTGCGGTTCATAATGATGTGGATTTAAATAATAAGAACGTTAATGTTAGTAAGAACACCAATGTAAATAAAGTTAGTAATAAAGTTAGCAACAAACAAAAGCAACAACAAGGTCAAGGCCAGTTGCAAGGTCAGGGGCAACAGCAACTGGGCCAGGTAGGAACTGGTAACGAACAAGCTACTAGCTTTACGGACAACAGTAAAACTTATGCTTTTGCTCCTCCGGCGATTAACGGAGAAAAGGGCACGTCACCTTTAAATGCTTATTCTATCTTTGGCGGCATAGGCATGTCCTCAACTGAACAGTATGCGGTATGCATAGAGAAAATATCTGTGATAGAGCGTCTCGAAGGTAAAGGTTATATTACCAGAGAAGAGGCAATAGCTGAAGCAAGAAATGCTTTTGCACAGATGAAGGGTGTTACGAAGGATAAGAGATTCTTAGGTGTTCTTTGGAAGACCTCTGGTAGGGATTTACTCAACGGGCTTGGGCTTCTATCTTGGGATTCATTTTGGTCAGGCAGCGAATTCAATAAAACAGAACCTAAAGAACAAACAGAATCATCATTGAAGTCTAATCCGACAGTTAATTACAATAAGTAAAGCAACATAAAGGAGTATAATACGAAAAGAGTAATTGAGACTTCGCCTGTCCCATTACTTAAACCGAGGGAAAATGGAAGAGACTAGAAGAGAAAAGATTGAAAAAGTTCCGGAGATGTTCGTTGATAAGATAACAGGATGGAGCTTGTTTACTCCTGAGGTAGCTTGGTATGTATATGATTTTTTTAAACATGAGCTTACTCCTTTTGAGAAACTTATCTTCTTTGGCTATTATATAAATGGAATGACTTTGATGGATATAGCTGAAAGAGTGCATTGTACATTCCAAAATATAGGCGTTATAATAAAGAAAATAGAAAAGAGATTACATTTAAAATGGAAACACAGAAAGAACTGGGAAGTGAATAGGAAAACCCGATGATAATAAATCAAGAAATAAATAAGATTGCAGAGGCAATAAAGACAGAGGTCGACGATAATGTAGATCTCAGTATAGGGGAAATAGAAAACCCTGGCGAAGCAGTACCTATCCTGTGCGAAAGAATGGACAAGGTATGCGGGATGATGGATTACCAAGCAACGTTGATTACTTATGCGGAGACCAATCTTGAAGAGGCTAAATATCAATATAAGAAAAAAGATCTTTTGGCGAAGCATAAGTATAATGAGAACTTTGTCATGTTTAAGCAAGAAGATAAACTAAAACCTAAAGATCAACGCAGAACCGATAAAGAATATGAAGCTATGGCTTCGTTGGAAGCCAGTATAGCCTGCAATGAGGCTCTTACCGCCGAGATAGCCTACCTTAATGCACAGCATAAGCTTGATGACGAGCAGCATAAATATGAAATACTTAATAATCATTTCTTGTCATATAGAAAAGCGTGTGATTTATTAGTGAAGGAATTCAATAAGTTGGGCGGACCGCGAGAAAGATACAGTGGTAACCCATAAATGAGATATGTAGATGTTAAGGATAACAAATGGTGTCAACCAGTAAGAAAAGGATACCGAATTATGTGCTGCGATTGTGGCTTGGTTCATAATATGAATTTT
>Ga0315293_10006380_pt1 | contig 11047 bp, 21 predicted proteins | sample YL17G13_20_MG_FD_203071 | JGI IMG/M metagenome (GOLD analysis project Ga0315293, IMG submission 203071) | Sediment microbial communities from Yellowstone Lake, YNP, Wyoming, USA - YL17G13_20 | ecosystem: Environmental > Aquatic > Freshwater > Lake > Sediment | place: USA: Wyoming | collected... | reverse complement strand
GCTCGCACCGGTAGATTTGCCGTTGCTGCCGGCGAGTGCTCATCAGGTATGGAGGATCCAGGTAAACCAACGCATCGCCAGAAATATCGTTGCGGACCAGCCATTCGATTGCATCTCCATGCACCAGCGTCAAATTCGACGTTGACACCAGGTAACGTTGCCATGTCTCGATAACTGCAGCATCGGCGTCAATGCCGATGCTCTCGATCGCTGGACGCTTGGCCAGCATGACCGCTCCGCCACCCAGAAAGCCCTCAATATAGATTTTGTTGGGCGGCATGTTATTGATGATTCGCTGGTAAACTCCAGCACCTGCTTTTCCACCAGGGTAGGCCATGGTTTATCTTCTGGTCCGCATCGTCAAATATGATGGATACCGCCCGAGTCACTCGGGCGACAACTGTCACAAATGGCGATGCTGGATCCCCAAATTCACGATCCTATCACGCACATCACCCTCTCCGAGCACCGCGTACACTTCGAGCGTCACCTTCAAACTCTTGTGCATCAAGTTCTTGCTTACAGCTTCCATGTCCGCCATGTCCTTCGCGGCCTTCAGCCCATACACCGCGAACCCATGCCGGAAATTGTGTACCGACCGATAACGCACACCGGCCAATTCACACAGCGAGCGCAGACCGCCATCAAATCTGTTGTGGCACTTGCGACTGTGATCCGCCGGCGGGTCACACACCAGCGTCTTGCCGTCGAGTTCAAACGGCGCATACCACAGCGCATTGCCCGGCAACCGTGACCGCACGTGCGCATCCCATTCTCTAACGACGGCGAGTAGATCGGGAATATCGAGCAGGAACGTCGTCGCCGATTTCTGGCGCTTGGTGCGGACGCCCAACTCTGTCCATTGCCGAACCGACAAAGTGTCCAGGTCAATCGCCTCGATGGGCAGCGTGCAAAATGCGCCTATCCGCGCCCCTGACAAAAACAGGAACGCGATCGCTGCGCGGTCACGCCGGATGCGCTGTGACCGATCAGTCACAGTCACGAGCGCGCGCACATCGTCCAGCGTGTACTCGTCGTACTGCCTGACTCGGCCAGGCGAGCGCGACACGAGCGACGTTACCCATAGCTCGGTGATGCACTTGCCGATGCGCTTGTTGGACATCCGCAGCCAGGTGAAAAAGCGCCGGGCCGTTCCACACGCCAGGCCAGCGCTGCCCGGCGCCAGACGGTCAGCCGCATAGCGCGGAAATGTCGGGCGAACATCCGGCGCTCTGGAGAGCGGCGTGGCGTCCAACCACTCGAGCAGGTGACGCAATTGCGAGCGCACGCTGATCAGCGTTCCCACGTCGAGCTGCTTGACCTCAGCCAGGTATGCCAGATAGATTTTTGTTTGCTTCCAATTATCGCGGTTGATCATTAGAACTCTGGGCAGGCATACTCTGTGCATTCAGGTGTCATGTTTTTCTGATGACTGCACGTTCCATCCTCTTCAGATCCATATCTACAGTGTGGGATAGGACGCTCAAAGCGCTGGCTCGGTTCAGGCAACGCGCGCAGATCACGTATCTCCTGCCTCAACCGCTCGTTCTCCAGCTGCGCGCGCTTCATCTCGCTCAGATCCGGAACATACACTGCAACTGGATTCATCTTGTTCGCTTCTGCCGTCATGCGAGCGACCTCCTCACTCACGTAGGTGATCGCATAGATGGCTTGCGCGCCATAGTCCTGGGTGAATGTTGGCCAGATGCTGGTGGCAGGAACATCAATGCGCAGCATCGGAAGTCCAAACTGGACTGCTTGCGTGATGTACCCGGCGACCACCTTGCGCCCCATGATCTCGACGATGGCCCATTGTCCTGATTCTGTTTGAGTAGACATGTTACTCTCCTTTTGGCAGTTTTTCGAGGATGATGAGTTGTTTTGACTTGGTTTTTCCACACTGTTTCCAGCCTGCAATTTTGAAGCAATAGCCTGGATTGACACTCTCGATTTTTCTGGCATCGATGTAAGTGTAGAGGCGTTGTCCTGGCCACTGTTGCCATGCTATCTGTTCGGCTTCCTGTATCAGTTCGCTGCTGAGTAGTTCACTTTCGTTGTGGAACACTGCACAGTTGATACCGGTCTGCCCGCTCCGGTCTATGAATTTCCGCCAGATGAACAGTGCATTGCAGTCAACTGTCAAGAGCACAAGCTTTTCACCTGGCCCGACGACTAACTTTCGGTTGCGGTTTGATGCGTTCTGCCGTCTCCCGTCGGCGTAGGGATGAAAGGTGTAGTGTCTCTTCATCAACTCATATACTCTTGGATCTCCGTCTTTCGCGAATAGCCAGTTAAACCCTACCATGTTATTCATCTTCGCCTCAATCTGTTGACCCTGGATCCACACTCGGCGCACCGACCGGTGACTCGCTCTAGCCGTTCTCTGGCTGGCTCGATCACCAGGTCAATCACGTCAACCGGCCGGCGGCATTTCATGCACCAAGCCTGATCGCGTCCCATGTCCGTCTTGCGCGCATCGGAGCGCTTGAACATCCCGCGCGCCCAGGCCGCGAATTCTGTGCCCACGATCAAGATGTTGCCTTCCTCGTCTCGCCGATGCGGGCAGCCTGCCGGGAGGTAGCTCTTGTACAGAGTGTCCGTGTTGCACTTGATCTCCTCGGCGATCTCGGATGGCTTGTACTCCATCCACAGCAGCACGCCCAGGTGGGACATCTGCACGCCGGTCATGCGCGGCTTTTTCATTCACAACCGGCCTCCGCGTCAATCGCGCGCTGGTAGATCTCGAGCCATCCATCCGGCGCAGTACCATTCATTCTGTTCAGCAGCGTCTCCATCTTTTGCGCGATCAGCCCGCCGACCCACTGGCGCAGATTCACGCCGCGCTTCCACGCATCAGTGAGATCGTGATCCGGTGGGATGACCGTTACCACACGTGCAGTCACGCTGGCCAGGTAGGCCGCACCGCGCTGGCCAGCCTCATCGTCGTCAAGGACGGCGACGATGATTGACGCACCGGCCAGCAGGGCCGCGTCGTGCGAATCGAGGCGATGACGCGCGCCGCCCAGCGTCGCCACGTCGCAGAATGAGCTTGCAACCTGGTGGGCCAGCATCGTATCGAACTCGCCCTCCGCCAGCACAACGACCGGCTTGCCGGTAATGATGCCGAACAGGCCGCGCCGTCCACCGCGCACCCCGGCGAATTTTGTTTCCTTCAAGTCCTTGACCGCGCCGATCCGCGCTGCCAGTGCATCGCCCGGCAATGGACGCCGGACGTTGACGAACCGTATCTGCCCATCGTGTGCATGGGGGATGACGATCCCACGTGGGCACCATACACGCTTGGCATCCTGGTCCCACTTGGCCGGATCATCAAACACATCGCGTGGATTGTAGCCCAGGCGAAAATTCCTGATGGTGTTAATATCAAGCCCTCTGTCAATCATTAGGTAATCCCATGGTCCTTTACTAGTTGCTTCCAATAGTTCACATTGCGTGTAAGCGCTGAACGCCAACGCGCGCGCGCACCATGTTTCTGATGGAGGATCATCCGGTTGATCAATAAGAACACGCGCGACTGGTTTCGCCGGGCGCGGCTCGAGGCGCTGACCATTCCCATTCGACGCTACCCCAGCACGCTGCGCCAACTCAGCCACGGCAGTCTTGAAATCCACCTGACGCCAGCGCATGTAGAACGCGATCGCGTCACCGCCGTTGGCACCCTCAGGGCAGTTAGTGAAGCAGTGGTAATGCTGGATGCCATCCTGGCCACGATAGATGTGGAACGCAGTTGGATTGTTGCCGTGGTGGATCGGGCAGCGCGACGAGTGGCTAGAGTTGAATTGCGCTCCAGCCTCCTCGGCCAACGCGATCAGATCGGTTTTTTCTATAATAAGCTTTATGTCTATCATGTTAACCCCCTACTGTATCACTGTATCACTGTCTCAGTGTTTTTTAAGAGCAACATATCCCTATGACATACTTTAATGATACAGTTGAGACAGTGATACAGTTACGAGCTTTTCAGCTTCCATTGGTTGTCCGGATCCTTGTTTCCTGCCGTATCAGCAACATTTCCGCGCCGTTCTAGCGCATCATGCGCCCGGAACATGGTTGCTCGGCTGATTCCATTGCGTAGGGCAACCTCTACCAGCTCATCCGGCCGCATCGGACCATTGGCGAGCTGATCCAGGATGAGCTGCTCGCACCGGTCGCGCTCGTTCGGCTCTCGGTATGCAGTCGGGGCATCTCCATAGACGAGAGAGATCCCGCCATTGACGCACGGCTGGAACTCGAATCCGATCGGGTCTGGGTAAGCGGTCAGATTGGTTGTCACCATTTCGACGCGGCGTGGTCCGTTCGGATTGCGCTCTGAACTCGTCTGTATGACGCTTAGGCCGATCACTGTTCGGCTCATCTGTACAATGTGGCCTGATCCGCGAAAGTCATCTTGGGTGATCATGTCTGCGAACGCGAGCGGGTTTTTCTTGCGCAGGTGATGCACCATTGGCAAGCCAATCTGGAATTCAAACGCGACTTGGTTGAAAAATGCCAGCAAGTCTTGCACATCCTCTTTGGCATTCTCGCCTTTGCTGTTCAGACTTCCTAGGCTATCGAGTACGACAAATTCTGGCTTGAGCTGGTAAATCATCTCGACAAACGTATCGCGGCAATCGTTTCGCGTGAAATCAATCGGCCTGTGCTGGTCGGCCATCATTAGGTAAAAGCGCTTCGTGTCCATCTCCCAATGTGCTGCGCGCTCATTGATGAGTTGCGGGATCAACTCAGCATCCACATAGATCACTTTCGCGTCAGGCATGTTGATTGGCGTCCCATCCGGCCAAGCGTCATTGGCGATGATGCGCCGGGCCAGATCTAACAGCCAGTAACTTTTGCCGGCTCCCTTGACAGAACCGACGAGTGACAACAATCCGCGCGGGATCCAATCCTGCCACAGCCAGCGGATGGGCGGGAGCGTTGGCGCAATATCGGCTAGCGATTTGAAACGTAGGAATCCATTGCCGGGCTGCAACTCGAGGATGTTCTGCATGATGAGGTTGGCGTCGCGGCAACCGTTCATGGCCGTCATCATCGCAGTGGTCGTATCCATGCCCATCTGCTGCGCGTTGCGGACCGCGCCCAGGATCTCCCTATACGGCGTGTCGAACTTGGCCGGATCGAGGTCAATTTGGAATCCAGATCGCACGTCTGCGATAGCTTGTATTTGCATTCGTTTTGTCAACATTGTGATTCACCTGGTGATTCACATTCAAATAGCGTGCGTGACTGATCAGTCACGCCGGCGGCGTCACGTTGACGTTGCAGCCGCTTCCGGCAGGCGACCGTAGCTGTGACTCGGCGACCGCCGACCGGCCGTCCACATCCGCACTCGCACACGCGAAACCCGACCGGCGCGCGCGCGGCCGTGACAGATCGAGCGATTACACGCGCCATCGGGACCGGCACGCCATTACCAACTGCGCGATACGCGCCCTCCCGTGTCATGCCTGGCAGATCGAAATCGCGCGGCAATCCTTGCAGCTCGCAAAAGTCCGCCCACGTCCGGCGCCCGTGTCGTTTTCCTTCGCTCGCCATGCAACACGGTCCAGCATCGCCGAGTTTGGCGTGGCGCTCGATCAGGATCACGTACCCGCGCCGGTCTCCATACTGAAAATGTCTAAGCCGTGACTGAGCTAGGTCACACTCTCTGGCGTCAAAGTCAAAGCGCTGGACCGTGTAGCCGTCTACCCGCACGTTTGGAACGGTCGGTACATTCTCCATGAGGAACCATATTGGCTGCGCTTCCGTGATCACACGTGCGAACTCGTTCAGCATTTCGAGTCCGTAGCCGGTTGGTTCTGTTCGTCTGGACTTGGAGAAATCCTGACATGGCGGTCCGCCGATGACTCCGTCGAACGTCGCAGCGGGAACGTGGAACGCTCGGATGTCTCCACCGTAGATGAGATCTGGTCCGCGCACGACGCAGAATCCCTCGGCCTCGAAGCCTCGGCCCAGCAGATCAATTCCTGGAAAGAGTGAAAGGATGAGCATCTTATCCTGCGTGTGTGCGTGCGTGCGTGGGTACGGATACGCAATCACGCGCTCTGGTCAGCTAGGGCAGGGGAGTGGGCTGCCAATTTTCTGCATACCATCGAAGGGTCGCCTCACCCTTCCTGGTCAGCTCAGCACCCTGTTTCGGTGCGGTGGGGTTCTTGTATCTGGCATAACCCTTTTCCCGCATGATGGCCTGAACGTCACGAAAGCGATTCTCTGTGATGGTCTCGCCATCCGCGAGTGCCTTGGAGAACGGGCGTCCCCCCAGGATGACTTGGCGGCCAATGAACGCCAACTCTGCCGGTGATATTCTCAGCGTGTCGCGTTCCATGTGCAGTCCGCCGGGTGTCGGTTCAGTGTAGGTGATATTGGCCTCTTGCGCCTGGGCAGGTTGTGGAGCGCCGATGAATCCATCTCCGTCAACGTCGTGGCCGATCACTCTCTCTGTCACTCGCAGCAGTGAGCGATGGTCGAGCAACAACCACCACCATGCTATGGCGAGGATCACAGAGAACGCGACGAAGGGGATGGGCCATGGCCAGCTTTGCCACAGCGTGATGATTCCGGCCAGGATTCCGACGCACAGTGCAGTAATGGCGGCCTGTGCCAACGGGACGATTACATCACCCTCGCGGGTTGGATGGCGGGTTGGCATGGTGCGGGTCATTTCTTTGAACGCTCCGATCTGCGCTCCATCGCCGAGAGCAAAGGTTTGCATGTTAGCCATCTTCCATTCCGGGCTTGGGCTATCGGCTGCGCTGACGGTGAGGGGGGTTCCGCACGATGGACAGGCAAAGTCACTCATATCGCACCTGCCACATCGCGTTCGATGGCTGCCAATTGTGCAACTCTTAATTCGCGCTCGAATTCCTGTTCGGACATGAACGACCACGGATTGCGTACCGTTCCATTCGCATCGTAATACCAGGTCAGACCGTGATCAGTCCACAGGCAATGTGGAAAGTCGTCACGAAGTATAACCGGATCATCCGACGAAATGAATCTCTGACTCCCAGAGATCCGATCATGTAATGCGTACCACGCATCCAGTTTGGGCCGGTCAATGACACGTGTGGTATAATTATTTGTAGACAAGGGTCACTCCTTGTTCATCCGGCCCAGGGATGACCGCATCTCTGGGCCGACTCGTTACGCCAATATCTCCGCCAGGCGTTCGATGTCCAGGACGTATGGTCTACCCACTTTTATCTCCATCGCCTCGGCCGCGATGCGCGCGGTCCTCTCGTCGTAAAAAAAGCCGACCGGCTGGCACAGCAGGTTATCCTGGACAGCGTAGAATAACTCCAGGTGCAGCATGAACTGGACGCTGACTTTTTGCACCGTGAATCTAGTTTGCAACGACATGTTTAACTCCCTTCGATCTCTGATCGAATCTCCGCTTCTCTGGCTTCCACAGAATCTCAGTTTTGATATATGCACGCCCACATGATTCACAGTATGCCAAGTATTTCTTTTGTAGCCAGATTGGACGCATGATTGATTTCTTGCAGATTGGACAATAAGCATCGTATGTCATTTTACTTAGCTCCCTTCTTAGCTCTCTTAATGCACCTCGGGCACCGCTTCGACGCGATGCGCGTGATGTGATACGCTCGCTTGCACTTGACGCACGTCGTAAACACTTTGGTGATCCAGCTCCCATCGCGCCGGGTGGCGATGCGGACCGCAAACCTGCGCGTCACCTCTGAGAGCATCGCGTCGTATGCCAGCTCGACCATGAGCGCCTCGGCCAGGATGCTCTCCACCTGGCGGATCTGCTCGACCTCTAGATCACTATGTTCATGTTCAACGTCACTCCAGAATTGTCGTGAGACGTGATGTAGATCGCTGCTCTTGGTGTCGGTTATTCTCTCTGCCATTCCGCGCAGAGAGAGGCCCAGGAACGCGCGCGCGGCTGCAGCAGACTTTAGTTTGTTCGTCGCTGAAACAGGGTCTTGTGCCTCTGCAAGGGTCTGGATAGCCATAGCTTATTCTGCCTGTCCGCAAGTGTCCGAGAATACAGGGCTTGCATCCGTACTCGTCCGCTCTACGGTTTCTGGAAATTCCGAGGATGGCTCTTTTTTGGCCTTTCCCTCGGTTCCGACGCCCAACCAAAAGTGATGGGGCAAAACAGTTCTGAGGCCGTTGACTTGTATCCCGCCGACGTTCACCACATCCCCGAGCATGGACGGATGAACAAAACACATCGTTGGAGGTTGGCCGTACTTTATCTGATAGCGCGTGGCCGCCTGCGAGATTTTTTCTTCCAGCGTCCGGCCAGGCGTATCGTCGAACCACAACAGTCCCCACTCGATGGTCATTGCATTCCTCCATTGATCCGATACTCGTTGCGCACGCATCCACGGCCGCGCCGGATGCTCAGGACTTTGCGATATTCCAGGTCGCGCAGAACGCGCGAGACGGTGTTGGGTGATAACTCGCCCTCGCAGACGAGATCAAGGTAACTTGGATCACAATCATCTTGCTCGTGGAACATGCGGATGAGCGCGATGATGAGTCTATCGCGTGGTGGTAACTTTAACGTTGCCATGGTTGTTCCTATTGCCTACAACCGATTTGGCGATGGATAGCTCGAGGGCCTTTTCCCAAACTAGCGCTTCGATGACGCCAGTCTTGCTGCCGTAGGTTGGGATCTCGGCCAGCTTGGTGAGTGCCTTGGCGACTTTATCGGATAGCTTGAACGAGTGTTGAATCTTCATGTAACCTCCTGCCACATGGTGAGTCACTGTCCAATATTGTAGCACAAAGTATATACTTTGTCAATACCCAATTTTTGAGAATTTCTGGTATACTTTAGGCATGGAATTTAGAAAATGGCTATCATCAAAATTGGATGAAAAAGGGTTGTCAATACGCGAGGTTGAGCGCCGCAGTCAAGGCAAAGTATCAGATGCCACTATCGTTAGAATTCTTTCTGGGAAGCAAAAGCCGACGTGTGATACTTGTATTGGGATAGCCGATGGTCTTGGTGAGCCGCGTTGGCTTGTGCTAGAGATCGCCGGTATCTTGGAAAGTCCACCGTCAATTAAGCTGACGGTGGATGAGATTGAATGGCTGCGCGTATTTGGGTCGTTGTCAGCGGAAAGTCAAGCAGACATCATAAAGTATGCTAAAATGAAAAAGGTCATGGAAAGCAGAATCAAGTATAGAACCAAGGAGGTACCATGAACGAGCACAAATGTTTGGCCTGTGGTGGAACGAAATTCTCAACGCGCAATGTTCTGCTGAGTACAACTGGCTTGACGTTTATCGGTATGGATTGGATGAATCCTAGCGCTGCGGCCTATATCTGTGAGAAATGTGGATACATCATGTTCTACGCGCAAGTTTCACCCAAACAAGAGGAAAACCATGATGATCCGCATATGCTTGAAGAGGAACACAAGCGCGCCATAGAATGGTTTGACAATAGAGCCTGATAAGTAAATTATACCAAGACCTGACAGGTCCAAGACCTGTCAGGTCTTTTTTTGTTCTAGGATATTGATTGCCATGATAAACTTTAATAGGAGGCAGCCGATGTTGAGCAGGCGCGACATTGAAATGATTGCAGCCGCGTCCCGCCTGGCTGGGGGAGGCGGGCACGACGGGCGCGAGCGCCCTCGACGCGGCTGCCTGCCAGGTTGCACTCTTCCGCTCGTCCTGTTCATCCTGTGCGGTCTGCCGTTTGATCTGCTGGTAGTGCTCAAGTTCTTGGGCATTCTCAAATAGGAGGGAAACGTGGAAAAACGATTTGACGCGATCGTGTTGGTTCCCATCTCGTTGGTGCTCGGCCTGGCGCTCGGCGTCAGCATCACAACTAACCGGGTGCCGATCGAGCTGATCAGCCAGACGACCATAGCGCTGCTCGGCCTGTACATCGCCATCGTCGTGATCGAGTTGCTGGTCCACACCGTCAGCGACAGCGTGATGAAAGTTTTGTACTATGAGCCAGAGGCAGAACCGGCCGACGGCGCGCCCGGCGAGCTGACCGTGCTGCTGATCCGCAACGGAGAGGTGGTTGGCAATTTGCGCTCGTGGGACAAGCCGCTCGAGCGCGGCAAGCGCGAATATTGGGCCAAGAAGCTTGGGCGCATTTTCTCCAAGTCCGTCAAACAGGTCGTCGAGCAAGGAACAACGGTACCGTGACCGGCTTGACGCACATGGCAGGGGGGGCGTTGGCAGGCGCTGCGATGAGCGGTGACTATCGCATCGCCGTCGCTGCGCTGGCCGCTCTCGTTCCGGACTGGTTCCAGGTCAACGTGCCGGGTGGGAGCAGCCTGACGCGCGGCGTGTTCGGCCATCGCGGCATCTCGCATTGGCTCATCACCGCCGTTGGCGTATCTGCGCTGGTCGCAATAGTCTCTCCCAGCCTGGCGGTCTATGTCCTGGCAGGATGGATCAGCCACATCGTGCTGGACGTGCTCAGCAACGGCGCGCCCGCGCTATGGCCGCTTCCGCGCATCACCCTGGCCAGGATAAAGTCCGGCGGCATGTTGGATGCCATCGTCGGAGCGCAGTTGTTCACGCTGTTCTTTGTCATTCTCACGGTGAGGTTGATGCTATGACATTGAAACTGAAACTGCAAACCGCCTTTGACGTGACGAAAATCTTTCTTGGAAACATGAACCGCTACCCAGGTCTGTTCTGGCTCATCAACGGGACACGCAACATATCCGATCAGGACTCGGACGCGCTATCGGCTCTCGTCGGCAAGGCCATGTCGGATGACGACGTGGATGCCGCCATGGCCATACTGGACAAGTATCGGACCGATGTTAATTCTACTTGACGTGTTCGCCGTCGCGTTGGCCTGCCTGGCCGGTCTCGGCCTGGGCATCTCGGCGATGACGGTGCTCTACGTTTTGACGAGTGATTCGACATGGCAACGCTTACGCAGACGCTCCCGACCTTTTTTGTGGACGCTCGGCCTGGACTGGCCCGAGATCAAGCGCACCTGGAAACGCTCCTTCATGTTGTACTATGCGCGTGGGCTGCCGGACTCACAACCGCCCGATGTATCGGATGGCGCATC
>Ga0315293_10006378_pt1 | contig 11050 bp, 14 predicted proteins | sample YL17G13_20_MG_FD_203071 | JGI IMG/M metagenome (GOLD analysis project Ga0315293, IMG submission 203071) | Sediment microbial communities from Yellowstone Lake, YNP, Wyoming, USA - YL17G13_20 | ecosystem: Environmental > Aquatic > Freshwater > Lake > Sediment | place: USA: Wyoming | collected... | reverse complement strand
CGAGTTGGGCAACCAGGACGAGGAGCACGTGGTTCCGGGCGAACAGGTAGCCTAGGTTCACTCGCATGATGTTCTCGGGGCGGCGTGGCGCCGCCCCTTTCGTTTCCCCTCTTCTGCGGCCAGCTTTGGTCCCCTCCTGGCCCTCAGTCGGCGGCACCCCTGCGCGTCCAGGCTGCCCCAGGACGGGCGATCACGCGGGGCGAGGGGTCACCGGGTGCGGGCCAAGGCGGCCACGCAAGCCAATCGCCAGCGGCACCACGGCACGGGGCAATAACCGCGGCGGCCAGAGCCCGCCCCCGTTCGAACGCCTGCGCAGCCCGCTCGCTCTGGGCTACCATCGCCCCATGAACCTCGAAGAAGCGGTGCAACCCCGGAGGTGAGAATGACGGACCCGATTCTAGGCAAAATCGTGGGCATCGTCGGGACGCTCGCCGGCGTCGTGCTCGGCTACCTGTTAACTCGCGCGCAGGCCAGGGCGGCGCGAAAGGGTGAGCTGCGCTCGCTGCTCGAGGCGGCGCGGTCGGAGCTACTGGACGCCAACAGTCGTGCGCTTGCTGGCCCTTCTGCTCTTCCCTTCCAGGTTCCAACCCTAGAGCTCATCGTTCAGCGAGGCATGCTCGGGGAGCTTTCACCCGAACTTCGGCAACGCCTGCTCAAGGCCCGAACCCTGTTGACCGCATACAACGTGCGCGATGGAGTGGTATGGGATCCAACCCAAAGAGGCGGTGCCAGGGGACAGCAGGCTGGCAATCGCGCGACGCCGGAAGCGAGGCTCGCGAGTAGCGTCGCCCCGCTAGTCGATCCGTGCGTCGTGGCTCTCGATGTTCACCTGAAAAGGCTGAGCACCAGGTGGCCCAGGCGCCTCTGGAATTGGCTTCGTCGGACAACGACGACCGCCGGCTAGTGGGTCAGTTTGAATCGGGCGGAGGTCCACCTACTCGTTGAAGAGTCCCCCTTGTGTGCCGACGTGCTTTCCAACGCCGGAAGAATGGGGGACGCGAGCGTGGTCGGGAATTTCGAACGGGTTTAGTGGGTCCTCGAGCATTTCCTTGACCGTGCGAAGCTGCATCCGCGGGTACTTCTTCTCGGAGCCCCACTCTGCGTAGCCCTGCTGTTCGGCGACGAGCTGCATCTCGCGGGTGGGTTCCTTCATCGAGATCATCAGGCCAAGGAGCGCGTTGTTGTCCTTGATGACACTGGCGAAGTCACGGACCGCTGAAAGCGTGAGTGCGCTCCCACCTTTGACCTGGATCACGATCTTGTGCAACTTGCCAGCGTAGTCCCACACGGGAATGACGCCGTCGATGCCGCGGTCGGCGCCACCCCGGTCGCGATACTCCCCGCCCACCAGTGTGACGCACCACTGCTCAAACGGTTTGTGGTTCTGCCCGGCGGTGGCGCGGAAGAGCTGTTCGGCGCCGTCCACGTCCTTGGGTGACCCGATCAGCTCGTACTCAAGCGGCCGACCCTCGGCGCACTCCGTTCGGAGGCGGTGGATGACCTCGTTGATGGCGAGGTAGGTGATGTCGATGCCGATCCACTTGCGCTCCATGCGCTCGGCTGCGATGAGTGCGGTGCCGCAGCCGCAGAACGGATCCATGACAACATCGCCGGGGTTGGAGCTGGCCGCGATGATACGTTCGAGCAGCGCGAGAGGCTTCTGCGTCGGGTAGCCGCGGCGTTCGCTGGCCCGAGAGTTGATGGGGTTAATATCCGACCAGATGTTACCGACCACGGTGCCCTTCATCTCATCGAGGTAGCGCTTGAGCTGGGGCCGTTTCGTTTTGCTGTCCGGGTACCAGATTCGTCCCTGCCTGTCGAGTTCGGCCATGGTTTCCATGGAGTACCGCCAGCCGAGGCGCGGCGCGGAATGTCCCTTCCACTCGTACATCATGTTCGGCCGGGGGTTCGGGCTCGTCATGTTGTCAAGGCGATATCGCCGCCCATCTGGGTCGCGGTAGCGGTACTTCGACTCTACGTACTCGGGGTCGTGGGTTACATGCTGCACACTGAACCGATAGTCGCCCTTCGCGAAGAGGAGGAGAACATCGCTAACATCTGAGAACTTGCGGCGCGCGTCGCCGTGTGCCGTTGTCCTCTTCCACGTGATCTGGTTGACGAAGCCCGTGGGTCCGAACACAACGTCAAGGATGATCTTGAGGTAGTGACAGGCGACGGGATCGCAGTGGAGGTAGAGGCTGCCAGTCTTCTTGAGCTTCCTGTGCAGTTCGAGCAGCCGCGGCGCCATCATGAGGATATAGGCCATCATCTCGGAAGCACCGAGAATGCGGTAGAGCGCCTCGACCAGTTCGAACAGCCGGGCGTTGCGCCGATCGTCCTTGAACTGTTCGTAGAGCAGCGGCGACCATGTCCAAGTATCCTCAAACGCGTGGATTTGTGCCGGCGAGGGGTCGCCCTTCACCTGCTTGAACAGCAGGTTGTAGCTGCGTGAGGAGTTGAACGGCGGATCGAGGTAGACCAGGTCGGCCACCTCATCAGGAATTCTTTCCCGCATGACCTCCAGGTTGTCACCGTAGAAGAGTTGGTTCATCATTTCCAGCCTACCCCCCTTACACATTGCGGTGCAACCGCCTACACGGGTGGCCACTCTTCGAACTCAAAATCCAGTTGAATCGGTGACTTCTTGAAGACCTTCGCGAACTTCTTGCGGAAGTCATCCATGTCTCGGCAGAGTTTCATTACCGCTATGACCTGCTGGATCTGGTTGTTGACCTTCTCGCGACCGTATTTCTTGAGCCACTGATGGTGGTTCTTCAGGAAGTGGGGACTAGGGTTCTTCTTCCTGAGTTCTTTGCCTACATCTGCATCGATCGCATCATAGACAAACATCATGACGTAGCGTCCCCAGCGCAGCGGGCGGTTTCTTGGAGAGTATCGAATACTTTCCAGGCGTGCCAGCTCAAGCCAAAAATCCTCGGGGAACATTTGCGCCCACTCTTGCATATCCTCGGCTATGAAAGCCTGCAGTTTGAGCTGCAGGGATCTCTTGGCGCGGACCTCCTGATAGCCTGTCGCTTCGTCGATGAGAGCTGTGATGCCCACCTTTGCGCAGGCCCGCAGGACGATTTCAGCCTGCATGGCCAGGGGTAGTTGGCTCTTTCCGAGGAGTCCTTGTTGTCTAGCCTCAAGGTACTTGGTACACACGTCAACCAGGAATGTCCCCTCATAACCATGGGCCGGGTTCGGTTGTCCTGGAATGCGAAACTCGACATCCGGCCCGGCGTCTAACATTCTCGACGTTAATGGGTTACGGCTCAGATACCGGGCCAAATTGGCCCCCTCGGCCCCGCCGGAGATCATACGTACCACCTCGGTCTGGGTGAGCACCCTTCGCAAATCGCTGAGCACGTGGCACTCCATCTCCATGTTGCCCATGGGAAGCTTTCCGCGGAACATTGAGTATGGAAGCTCCGGCGTGGAGGGTGGCTCCTTGCCAACGGAGAGCACCTTTCCCTCAGGTACCCCTAAAGCATTCTCCGTTGGTGGTACGTAGTCCTTGCCCTTTTCCTTGCGCCAGCGCGCAAGGACCGCCTGTCGCGCTGATTCCCGTCGTTCCTCGGGTGTCATAACCGAAGCGCGAGCCCTACCTCCTTTGGCTGCCCCCAGCTTCCCTAGCTCTCTAGCCGCTTTGTTCCCGTCTTCGGTCATCTTCCACCTCCAGAACAAAGATACGTGCCCGAGCGCCTAATGTCAATACCTGCCCGCGCACCTATTGACAACGCGTGCGCGGGGCACAAAAGAAGGGCGGCCGAACGCGCCCCGAAACTGCGGCGATGAACCCACCCCTATCTCGGTCGATAAAGGCGTCCGCCGAAGCCCAGGGCTGTCCAGAAGAGCAAGAGACAGAGTAGCGCCGCCAAGATCGAGTAGGTCCAACCCATCTTCACCAGTAAGGCCAAGATCCCTAGTAGACAAAACGCCTGGAAGATGTAGCCAGCGCTGGTTTTGAAGAAGCTCCCTTGGCTTATCGCCGAGAAACCGGCCACCGCAGACAGCACCATGCCCGCGGCGAACCATAACCAGAAGGAGCCCTCGGCTAGAAAATGAAACATGTTGGACTGGTGCAACTCTACCACCACTGAACCAGTGGCGGCCGGGCGAGGAGGTGTCGAGGCGGGTAGCCGTGTTCGTGGTACACTTTCGGCATAACGTTGTGGGTTGAGACCGAGCGCGAAGACGATCGACTTACGGGCGCAGCCCCCTGCGCGGCCCCAGGAGTCGCCGGCGGCAGCCGGGGGCATCCTACCCCTCCAGAGATCCCGAAACCCGGCCCAGCGCCCGTCACGTCACGAGCCGAGATACCGCAGTCGGCATTCTGTCAGAGGAAGGCCGCCATGCCCTGAGCGTTGAGCGCCGTCGGCCCGACCTGATTGACAGCGGCGAGCTCAAGGCCGATGTTGACAGGGCGAGGGCGATTGATGAGCGGAATGCCCTGGTTCCTGGAGCGGGCGGAACCGCTGCTCCCACGCAACCCGGGGGAGAGCCTGGAACTCTACTACCGTCGCCTCCAGAAGGCGGGGCACAAACCGGCGGGGGTCTACCACGGCCAGGTGGTCGTGGTGAAACCGAACGCCCGGCCGCCGGAGCCGCTCCCGCACGTCCTCCCGTTTCGCAGACCAACGCAGAAGTAGTACCCACTCCCGTCGATCAGGCGATGCAGCGGATCACCGAGCGTGCGGGACCGTCGGTCATTCCTACCCGCTCGCAATCATGCCACCTAAGCCCCAAACGGTCAGCGCCTTGACCTTTACGCCCTTGGGAATCGCCCTCATGCGGTCGAGGTAGATGTCGCCCGCAGCGCTCCTCAGCGACACACCATCGGAAATCGAGGTCACGTTGCGGAGGTAGAGGTCGCCCCAGGCGCTCAACGTCACGCCCTTGGGGATCGCGGTCAGGCCATCGAGGATCATGCCGCCCCCGGCCCTTATCGTCATGTCCTCAGGGATCGAGGTCGCGGTGCTGAGGTCGAGGTGGCCCTTCTGCTCCAAGTGGCCGGACCGGATGCGCGGTTCTATGTCGTCGCGGAACTGCCGGACAGCCGGCGCGGTGTGCGCCTCGGTCCACCAGTCGGGACGCCCGGCATCGAACACCAACTCGTACTTGCTGAAATCGTCCAGCGCCCCTCGCGGCACGTATTCCAATGGCGTCTGATACCTGCCCAGCAGATCATTGTCGTTGTTGCGGATTCCGAGCGCCTCGCGGATGGCCGGGTGCGAGTCGTGGTCGGGCAGCATCCCCATCGTCACCCCGCTACCGCCCATAAAACTGTCTATGACTCCTATCCCGCTGCGAAATTTGCCCATGCTATACCTCCTCGATTAGGTACTTCAAAGGTCGCGCAGAAGAACACCGCTGCCCCCGTGACCACGGCACAACCGCCCGTGACCTCAAAGCCGCGCCGGAGGGTCACTTTGCCCCCCGGGCTGCTCTCAGGGCATCTGCCCGGGCACGGAGCTCGTCAGCGGTCATGGCCGCCAGCTCCTTGCTCCAGGGCATCGTGAGTTCGAGTTTGTCGCTGAGCAGACCCTCCATCTTAGCGAGCAGTTCCAGAGCCCGGAGTTTGTCGAACTGGCGGATTTTGAAGCTGCCGCCAGCCCCCGTGATCATCTGGCTGACCTCGGCGACGGCCGCGGCCTCGTCATCGTTCAGCCCGTCCGAATCGAGGATGTTGACCCCGGTGGGTCCCCACTTCTGATACTTGCGCTGATCGCTGAAAGCGATCGCGCGGAGCGCTGTCTTAATCCGGTCGGCGTCGGAGCCGGTGCGCTCGGTCTGGGCCGCGCGGAGTTCGCCAACGAGTTCCGCGACGTGAGGTTTCGTGAGCAGCTGTGGTCCGATCCACTCGGCCGACCGTTTCGAATACCCCGCCCGAATCGCGGCCTGAGTGGCATTGAGGTCCTTCATGTATTCTTCGGCGAATCTCCGTTGCTTTGCAGTAGGTTGCACCTTGCTCATGATGCCCGCCTTGCACTGCAACGTGCCTCGCGCCTCGGCGCGGTGCGTACCGCCCTACCGCCGGAGCCGCCTGCCTTCCCGCGCGAGCGCGAAGTTCCGGGCACTGTGCGCACGAAGGAGATCGTGATGCCGCCAATTGCCCGGCGCCAGCCAGGAGCAATAAGGTCGAGGAGGAACCCCGCCGCCGCTCGACGGTACGCGGGAAGCTCCTCATCCAAGACCACGGTCAACGTCTCAGGCACCACGTCGGGACCAAGCGTCCTGATTGCGCACTCTTGCAGCTCTGCCGTTGACCAGCAAAGGCGAGCCAGCGCGCGCAAGGCACAGAGCTTTTGCCAGTAGAAAGTGTCCACCTGGCGCTCAGGGGCGGGATGGATCGGACCACGGCTGCTGCGGTCGGCCGATATGTCGGCCTGGAGTTCACGGACTTGTTGGTCAGTGATTCCAGCCGCTTCCGCTGTCCCGCCCGGGACCGCCGCGCGGCCTTTCTTTCTGTTCATGTTGATCTCCAATTCTCCAGCTGTTCGCCGGCGGCCCCCGTTGGTGCTGGGAGTCCCGACACCCCTGCGCCTGAACTTGAGGCAAACCGGCCCGCGTGCCCCAGGGATAGGCTCCACGGGATTGACCGGGTCCGGGTAGGGGTGTAGTGGCGACCCCCCCGGCCTCGCCAATTTTCCCTGGTCAGTTTCCGTGTCCCAGCGCCACAACACCCCGTCCCCCGGTGGCATCCTCGATCGGATTCGCAACCTTCGGCTTCGCCCGCGCTTTTGCGAACCGCGCCGTGCAGACAGCGATCTGCTCCGGTGTGAGCGTCCGCTTCTTTGGCCGTTCGACGAACGGGCGCACGGCATGTAGAAGGTCGCCCGGTACTTTTTCGCTGATCTCTCCACATACCGCTTCTGTGCTTCGTCCATAGGGTCTCCGTCTTGCGTTTCGTTCGTGAAGCGTTAGTCTTTCCCGTCGTGATCCGGGCTGAGCCCGGTAAAAACCCGGCGACGGGTGAGCACAACTCAAAGGGTGTGGCGGGCGCATGCCCGCCGCAGGTTGACCTCGGGTGGTCGGGCCGCCATCCGGCGAGATCAGGGTGACGAACTCCGCCACCCACGCTGGCCGGCGCTACCTCCTCGGTGCTTCCGGCCGCGAAGCCGATGGAGGTCAACCATGACGGCACCCACGACCGCAACCCCGAGCAAGCAGGACACGATTACCGGCTGTCTACTTCGCCTTACGTGGATGGCCGGGGGCTACCTGGTGCTCTTCTTTCTGGCGATGGCGATAGCTCAAAGCGACGGCTGGCGACCGCCTTAGCGCGCCGCAAAGGCAGAGGCTGTTGCGCCCAACCCTGGGAGTGGAGCGGCACACGAGCGTCGCCGGGGGATAACCCTCTTTGGCAATAGCCGCTTATTCACCCGTCCGAGCGGTAGTTAGGTCTGGTCAGTTCGGCGCAGCGGCGGTCGCGCTCAAGGGCACAATCCAGAATGCCTTCCTGGCTAGCTTGCGCGCAATGCCCTTCGTCTTTTGCCCTTTGACCAGCGCGTGAGCTGGATTTAGGAGTTGCTTGTCTGCCGCAACCTCCTGCTGAAATCTGCGCGCAACTACGGTCAGCAGCCTAGCCAGCCCATAACCGTCATAGCCCTCCAAAGTGTCCCTGACCGGCCGGAATTTCGCGCGATCAACCGACATCCTTTCGTCCCGGAACGCTTGGGACGAGACCGATCCATCAGGGCGGAGAAACGTTGGGTGTATGCGTCGGTGCAGACCCTCGTCGTCGGCAACTTCGTTCGGAATCGCGCTGTGATCGAACGGCGCATCCGGCTCGTCGGTCACACCTGCTCTCCAGTTGCCAGCCAGCGGATTAGACGCATGGCTTCCCAGCGCGTGGCCGTGCCCTCGCGTTCCTGTTCGCCATGCACCGCCAGAAACCGGAAGTTCTCTGGTTGAGCGACCTCCAACTCGAGTTCGCGGCCCTCTCGGGACCATTCAAACTGGATGCCGCCGGCGGGCGTTGGGACCACGAAGGGGATTGGCGGTTCAATCCCATAATCAACGAGAACCCCTGCAGCATCGCCAAGAAAATGGAGGGACCAGTTAACCACCCGCTCGGGAGGGGCAACTGCACCGTATGTATCCCAACCTGCACCCAGTCCACGCATCGAGGCTGCTCGCCCTGAAGCGCTGATATACGCCTCGGTGCGTTCGCCGCGGTGAGATTCCGTTGGCACACTCACTCCGTCCTCCTCATCGGGGCCTGCGGTCCTCAGTTCCTCCACGTTCTCAACGCTCTTGCACTGTTCGTCTTTGGGGTAGCCTTTCACGAAAACGCGCTTCCAGCGCAACTCATCCGCCCTGCCAAATTGGTCGTCGCGAAAGTGCACGGCGACTTTCCTTGGTGCCGCCTCCATCTTGAACACCTTCGACTGAATGTTGATGTCGAAGATCCTCCCCACGATCTCGACCGACTCGCCTCCTTGGAAGCGCTCAGGTTCTTGGAGGGCTGCGCGTAACGGCTCGGTGATGGTACAACTTGCAGCGACCCCGTCCTCTTCAACTGTCAGGCCAACGCTTGCGGTTTCGGTCAAAACAGGCGCAACGGCAGCGCCGATTCGGTTGCGCACGATCCCCGGAAGGTATGCCGGCCACGGCGCTGCGCTGCTGAAGGAGCGAATGCCGTTGATCAGATCGAACGCCGCCACGGCGGCTGGTGACCGACCCGTAATGGGTGGCACAGGAAGCACAACACACTCCAGCACTCCGCTGCCCGCAGACACGTCGGTGATTGCCACAGTTGTGAGCCGCTTCGCGTCGTCGTGCAGGCGGGTCCGCCCAGAGAAACCGAGTTGACGCTGAATCAGACGGGCGAGAGCATCGTGAAGGCCCTGCACAAGCGCACCCGCGTCTTCGAGCAGGACGTGCCCAGGGGGCAACCCTGCCTTCTGCACGAGGATCCAGATTCTCGCATTCACGGCTTTGCTCCCGGTTCAGGGCCCGCGACACATTGTACTGCCTTGGCTGAGTGAATGGTAGCCGTAGCACTTCTGGGGATTTCCGTTGCTGCGGCGACGTTGCCGGAGTAGGATTTCTGCGTTGGCTGGCGCCCGTCCGCATAGCCGCCCATGAAGTCACCGCACTTGGCGAGGATGGCTTGCCTCTGCGTGAGCCTCTGGCCCGCCCGGTGCCGAGTGAGCGACTTCAACCCTGCGTAGGCCATAGTTGTGCCTTCCGTTTCTCCTGCTCCTGCGACAGCGCTCCCTCGATGCGCCTCCGAATCGCCTCGCCCTCGTCGCACAGCTCGCCGCCTTCGATCCACGCTTCGGGCGAGCAGACTTCACAGGCCGCAAGGTGGTCGATGCGCAGGTCGTAGAGTTCCCCAAGTTCCCGGCTCATGGGCACCTCCAGTTTGCCGATCAACAGCGTCTTTTGACGGAGCAGCTTTTTCGCTCCCTCGAAAACGTTCTTACACTTTGGACACGGCACGAAATCAGACTCGTTCATTGGATCCTCTCCCCAGGCGTCGGCCGTCTGTAGTCCCGGTACTCGACAAACGCCGGCAAGAAGATCAGCTTGCAGTCCACGCCTTTGCCCTGTGGACCGTTGCGCTGCTTCACGACCTCGATCGTGACCGTCCGTACGTCCCCGTCGTTGTTGTCTTGCGTCGTCATTCGCAGGAGTACGTCCGCGAAGTGCCTGATCGCCCGCGACTCCCGCACGTCGCCATCGGCCGTGACCTGGCTGGCCGTCAGCAGCGGCACGTTCAGGTCTTTGGCGATGGACTTGAGATCCCGGGCAACCGCGGTGACCTCTTGCGTGCGGTTCTCCTGCTTCGTTCCCGAGCCGATGATCTGGAGGTAGTCTACGACGACCAGATCCAGGCCGTGCCTCATCTGCAACGCCCGCGAGGCGGACCTGATCTTTGCCGTGGTGGTGCCGATGCCCTCGTAAAACCAGAGCGGGTAACCACTCATTCGGTCTATGGCCGCGACCACCTCTCGGAAGTCCGCCTGTCCGATCCTCGAGCTTTGGAGCCGGTAGTTATGCACCTTCGACTCGGTTGACAGCAGCCTCCTCACCAGCGCCCGCGAGGTCATCTCCTCCGAGAACACGAGCACCTTGCGCCCGCTGGCCGCAGCCTTGGCTCCGAGAGTGAGGGCCAGGGCCGTCTTCCCCACGCCGCTCTCGGCCGCGATCACCGTCAGTTCCCCGCAGTGATAACCGTGGAGCAACCTGTCGAGGTCAGAGATGCCGATGTTGAAGGGTGGGACCTTTTCCTCGTACTCCCGCTCAAGTGCCTCGCCCTCGCGCTTGAGGAGCACGTCGAGTTTCACAGCGTCGGCGGCTGCCGACTGCCCGATCCTCAACAGGCCGGCATGTGCCTGCTCCAATGCCTCAACCCCGGTACCGCTCGCTCCCCCGGCTAGAGACTGAAGATCCATCCCCAACCTGAGGACCGCCCGCTTGAGCGCCATGTCCTTGACGATCCGCGCGTAGTGCTCGACGTTGGCCGTGTCTTGAAGCCCGTCCGCGAGGGCAGCGACATAGGCGTTCCCCCCGGCGTTATCCACCTGACCCTGCCCGTTGAGTCTGTCCACGATGGTCACCAGGTCGATAGGCGTGTTGTCCCTCGACAGCGATGCCATCGCCTGAAAGATCACTTGGTGCGTCTCGGGGTAGAAATCCTGCGGGGTGACGATCTGCGAGGCCCGCCAGTAGCACGAAGCGTCGGCAAGACACGCCCCAAGCACCGCAACCTCGGCCTGGTCGTTGACTGGAATGTGGAATGATCTCGGGGCGCTCATAGCTTCCCTTCCGCGGCGAATTGCGCTTTGTAGGAATCGCGAATGAGGTCAGGCCGAGGCGTGACAGTTTCGGAGGGCGTGTCGAACTCGTCTTCCCAGCGCCGATGCCTCAGGAATCGCACGGGGTCCGGCGCTTCGGGCACGAAGACACCGGCTGCCTTGGCCGCACTTCTGCGACTCAGCCAGTCCGAGGTGCGCTGTTCCAGCGCTTCCCGATCCTCGTCGGTGAGCTTCAGGTATTCGTCCAGGGCTTCGGCCTTGGTCGTGCCTCTGCCGGTCCC
>Ga0315293_10006375_pt1 | contig 11051 bp, 12 predicted proteins | sample YL17G13_20_MG_FD_203071 | JGI IMG/M metagenome (GOLD analysis project Ga0315293, IMG submission 203071) | Sediment microbial communities from Yellowstone Lake, YNP, Wyoming, USA - YL17G13_20 | ecosystem: Environmental > Aquatic > Freshwater > Lake > Sediment | place: USA: Wyoming | collected... | reverse complement strand
CAAAACCCCGGCCGCCGAGCGGATTGATGTGGATGACAAAGGAAAGATCACCGGAATTTCATGACAAAATCTTGACATTCCCGGATTCATGATCTAATCTTCGGCGATGCTTGGGGGGGAAACCAAACCTATAGCCACAATGATCTACACGCATGTCCTCAACCGGGGACCGGCTGGAGTTCGCAGCCCCGTCGACGCACTCTGAGGCCATGGTGGAGGATAAGAATAGTGTCTTGGCGCAACAGGCTGAAATATCAATGGTTATGACTGATGCAATTTTCGTTTCGCAGGCGTCTTATACGGCACTCATTGCGGCTTTTGGAATATTCTGCGGATCAATATAATCATTGTTAGCCTGATGGGCCATTGACTTTCGATATAGAAAGCATTATATTTAAACTATGACTAAGAAGCCGGTCCATTCGGGCGCGAGGCCAATCAGGGAGAAGTCGGCCTTATCATCAGCGGCGATTACTACGGGATTTCAGAGTACGACGAGGGTTAGGAGGAAGTTATGACTGGCAATCAAGGTGCGAAACAGAAACGAATTGCTGGGGTACTAGGTGCTTCCCGAGTGATCCGGTTCCCAGGCCATAAATCGGGAGGTCCGCTATCGTGGCTCGGACTGGCACAGGCGCTACAGAGTCGCCTTGTCTCGCGCGGCGGAAGGCCAAGTGACCCTCGTTGGGATACCAAACGACTGGTTCCCTTCCGAGGGCAAGTCTGGAAGCAGCTGGCAAAGGAAGCAAAGGCGATTAGCGCACAGGGGCGCAAGGTTGGGCCGGCACAGTTGGCGGCCATAATGATCGAAGAAAGCCTGACACCAACAAAAGGGGTAATTTCTGAAGAGCAAGTGCAGGTTTATCTTGCTAAGTCTGATTGGGAAGTCTATCAATCTTTCGACAACATGGGAACAGGGGCCAAGAGCTATGCGCCACTGGCGTTGTCATCAACTCCCACTTGCCACACAATTTTGCGTTCGGCGGCCGAGTGCTCCTGGCCTGCGGACAGAGCTCTTGGGGATCTGGTGAGATCCTCTTCAATAGGGGTTTAGAAATGAAAGTCACGATGATGCTTGCTGATTTCGCCCAAGCTGTGAACGGAAAGCTCTATATTATGGGTGGTGGTTGGTCTCTCACCGGGCCGATGCCGAATCCATCTGCAATTGCCATCAAGATTGAAGTTCCATGGAATGAGACGAATCGAAAGCACAACTTGAAGCTAGAGCTGATGGATTCTGATTATCATCCAGTGTTTGTTCCAACGCCCGCGGGGAATACCCCCCTGACAATCACCTGTGACTTTGAGGTCGGCCGCCCCGCAGGAATCATTCAGGGCACGCCGATTGACGTGCCCATCGCCTTCAATATGGGGCCTATCCCGCTGGAGCCAGGAAAGCGGTTCGTCTGGAAATTGTCGATTGACGGCAACGCCAAAGACGAATGGCAGATGGCATTCTCGACCAGGCAGTCTAGCTAAAAACGCCCAAGATCAGAGGCAATTCAAACGGGCTAACCATCCGCTTCTGCCGCCGCGCGCCTGGAGGCATACTAATAGCGCGCGCGGGGACTATTTCTTGAGCGCTGATATCAGGCCTTCAAGGCTGACAAAATTCACCTGCATGTCCCCATAATCCTTGCGGTAGCTCCCATCAACATCAGAGGCGACGACGAAATTCTTTCCCAGAGGATGCAGGCCTCGAAAAATCCTGAGATTACCGGGATCAAACTGGTCTGCCGACCATTTACATTCGATCGCTTCGACTTGGCGAGGGGATTTCTGGAGGATGAAGTCGATTTCGTGATGCTGCTTATCGCGCCACGTTTGCACGTCGCGGCGCTGGAGCCTGGCGTGGATCTCGTTCAGCACGTAATGTTCCCAGAGCACCCCCTTATCCTCGGGCCGAAGCGTTTCCCATCCTTTGTAGTGACAGACAAACCCGGAATCAAATCCATAGACCTTTGGAGCGGCCACGATTTCCGTTGCGCGCCGTGTGCTGAACGGTCGAATGACATGAACGACAAAAGTAGCCTCGAGAACGGCCAAATAGTTGATGATGGTTGTCCGGCTGACCTCGCAAGGTTTGGAAAACCTCGTGGCCTCGAAAATTCCGCCGCTCTGGCTGAAAAGAAGCTCGGCGAAACGGGCAAATGAGTGCCGCCGTTCGAGACGGAATAGCTCTTGGATGTCTTTGGCCCAGTAGGCGTCCATCCACTCCTGAAAGTCGCGCTCAGGATATTCGGCTGCGAGAAAAAACGGCGGCAGGCCGCCCCGAAGAAGACGCCGGTCGAGATCGACCCGGCCGAAATCGGTCAGGTCGATCGAATTCATTGGAGTCAGCCAAATCTCGATTTTACGGCCGGTCAGCGTGTCTCGGAACTTCGAGGAGGCGCCGAGCGTTGAGGATCCGGTCGCGATGATCTTCGTAGAGGGGAAATGATCAGCCGCGATCTTCAGCAGCTCGGAAGGATTGGGCAGACGATGGACCTCATCAAGGACGAGCCTCTTTCCCTTCCATGTAGCCAGGAATTGTTCTGGGTCCTCCATCAAGCGGCGGGTTCTGGGGAGTTCGCTGTCGAAATATTGAATATCAGGCAAGGATTTGCAGAGAAATGTCTTGCCGGCCCTCCGTACGCCGGACAGCCAGAGAACGGACTTCCTCTCCCAAGAGCGCTCGATCAGGGCCAGCCAATAATGGCGCAATTTTATCATGACATCCCAATGTTACCATGATATTTACCAAATGCAAGTACTATTTCATTTGGTAATACTAGACGGAAGAGGCCTTTCGTTTAGCTAAGGCCGGGTCCTCGGCGTCTGATTCTAGAAAGGAACCATTCCAGAATGCGATTTCATCGAAAAGGAAATCGGAGTCAGTTGCTTTCATGAGGAGTGAGAATGGTAACCCCGATGAGAAGCCGAGCGGTGTAACGGCTTCCGGGCTCCGCCTCCTCCGAACTTGTGCTTTTCCTCTCTTCCGCCACCGTGTTTTTTCTGCGGGGCGGATGTCGCGGGGCGGTAGCCGGATGGTTTTGCTATTTTCTGCTCCCTCCGTTGCTGAGGTTTATGCGGAGGGCGGGCAAATTCGGTATCGCGGCCCGGCATCTGTTTTTTGTAATCAAAGCCCTCCAGGATGCGGCGCTCCACCTTATCGCCAAGGACGCGTTCGATGCTGCGGACCATATCCCCGTCTTCACGGGTCATGAAGGTGAAGGCATCGCCGGTCTTTGCGGCACGTCCTGTGCGGCCTATCCTGTGCGTGTAGGCATCAGGGGTGTCCGGCATGTCGTAGTTGATGACGTGGGATATGCTTGAGACATCTATCCCGCGCGCGGCGATGTCGGTCGCAACAAGTATCTGATAAGAGCCGTCCCGGAATCCGTCAAGCGCTGCCTGCCGTCTGTTCTGGGAGAGGTTACCCTGCAGGGAGGCGGCCCGGTAGCCGGCATTTTCCACTTGCTGTCCCACGCGCTTGGCGCGGTGCTTAGTGCGCGTAAATATAAGGACCGATTCAGTGTCGGTATGGCGCAGCAGTTCCAGGAGGAGCGCGGTTTTCAGGTGCTGCTCAACAGGATAGAGCGCGTGCGCTACGGTGTTAATGGGTGCAGCGTAATTGACCTGCACCGTGACCGGGGCGCGGAGTATCTCGTGCGCCAGCCTACGGACATCATCGGGCATGGTTGCCGCGAACAAGAGCGTCTGTCTTTGGGATGGCACATGCTTTATGATCTTCCTGACATCAGGCAGAAAGCCCATGTCGAACATACGGTCTGCCTCGTCGAGCACGAGCACTTCCAGGTGCGATAGGTCGATCGTGCCCTGATTGATATGATCGAGCAAACGGCCTGGACAGGCGACAACGATCTCGACACCGTTGTGAAGTTTCCGTATCTGCGGGCTTAGGCCCACACCGCCGTAGATAGTTGCGCTCCGAAGGCGTGTCTGCTTTCCCATGCTTACGAAGGCCTCGTGGATCTGCTCCGCCAGCTCGCGCGTAGGCGCGACAATGAGGGCCCGGACATGACCGCGAGGTCCCTGCATCAGACGGTGAAGGATTGGCAGCACAAAGGCCGCTGTCTTGCCTGTTCCTGTCTGGGCCAGTCCCATGACATCGCGTCCCTTGAGGACCGGCGGGATCGCCTGCTCCTGTATAGGCGTCGGCGTGATATAACCTATGGCCTTTACCCCGGCCGCGACATTGGGGTGAAAATTAAAATTACTAAATTCCATAAAAACTCCTACTTTCTTTTGTTCTGCGTTCGGGGGGAAAAAGCCAGGTGTATTCGGGGATTACAATGACGTAGTTCTCATCCGGGTACTGCAGTTATTAGTTAATTATATTACCAGCTTTGGGGAAATTATGCAAGTAAAGGAATTTCTGGGGAGATGCAAAGGCATTTTGCGAGAATGGGAAAAGGCGCCTTTCGATTAGTCAATGCCGGGTCCTCGGCGTCTCGGACGTAGCGAACGCGTTCAAAATCTTGACATCTTTACAATCAGAGTGATAATCTCAATTTGTGTTGAGGGGGGATATTTGCAGACAAGATATGCCGATCCGTATAAATCACCTTGATAAAAATTGCACTTCGACGCCCCCGGCTGATATTTCATTGGTTATAACCGATCCGATACTCGTTTCACAGGCGTCTTATGCGGCACATGAAGCGGTATCCGGGTTGTTATATGGATCCATATAAACATTGTTAAACGTCATGAGACTGAGGAGGAGTACTGATGGCAAAGGCTTCCCTAAAGCTGCCGAACGGCACAACGATAACCCTCGAGGGTTCGCCCGAGGAGGTCAAGCACCTCCTCGGACTGTATGGAGGCGGGGATGAGCGAGCGCCTAGACCAGCAGAACGAAGCAGTGGGTCCCAGAGGTTAAAGACGCGCGCGAGCAGCGCCAGGTCATCTAAAGATCAGAACGAGGGAAAGCCAGATCTCAACAAGATCGTTACGCTCGCGAAGGACTGCGACGAAGCGGAGGCCATCGAAAAGCAGATTCTGGACCGTACTGCTCAGGTCGACCGGACACTGCTTCCCCTCTACATTGTCCATGAATACCTGGACAACGCGTTCGGTTTCACCTCTGGCGATGTGGCAAAAATCACGACAGACCTGGGGATACCCATCTCCCAGCCAGCCGCCTCGCGCACGCTATCCGGCATTGCCTCGAGGTACGTGATCGGCGACAAGGTCAAGATCAAGGGCCAGCCCGTTCACTACAAGCTGTCGAGGCGAGGGGTCAAGTACATGAAGGACGTCCTGACAGGGAAAGCAGATGACTGATCGCTCGCGCTTTGCTAAAGGGATTGCTTCGCAGGAGTTATCACACACGGCCAGGGCAATCGCGTTGCTATGGTATTACAGCCAGACTCAGCAGTTCGAAGAGCGGACTGCTTCTGAGCTCGCTAATGATCTTCACGACGAGGGGTTTCCCAAGCCGAACGTAACCAGACTGAGCCGTGACCTCGCGCAAAGCCGCCTTACGATCAAGGGGCGGAGATCTGGATCATTCCAAATTGATGTCCGACGTTTGTCCGATCTTGAAACAAACTATGGCCGATTCCTGAGGATGAAGAAGGTCGATGTTCAGGATTCAGTGGTTCCCCAAGACTGGGTAAAAGGTACCCGAGTTTACCTTGAAAAAATGGTTTATCAACTCAACGGCTGCTATGACTACGGATTCTACGATGCATGCGCGACGATGATCAGGCGCCTCATGGAGTCGCTAATCATCGAGATCTACATTCGCAATGGCAGGCACCGCGAGATCCAGAACGACGGCGTATTCGTCGGCCTTGAGAAGCTCATCGCCCATGTTAGAGCGGACAACAAGCTCACGCTTGGGCGAAATACGCCCAAGACGATGACCGAGGTGAAGCAACTCGGAGATACGGCAGCTCATGATCGCGTGTACATCACAAGCAAGCAGGACATCGATGACCTGCTTGCCCGATACCGTCGAATAGTGCAGGACCTTTTGGCAGCGTCCGGAATCCGGCGATGATTAAATGGACGTCTAACAACAGCATGAAGCGGTCGGCGCCGCGCGCCGCCGCCGATTCTGGACGTTAACCACCCGCCAAAATTGCTGGACAAGGATATTTATGAATAAAAGCGATTTAGCCCCTTGGGCACGAGGACCATTTGAATTAATAAAACATGCTGACGGACATCTTAAGGAAGCTAGTGATACTGACCGGCGCATTGCTATTATTGGATTCGATAATGCCATTGAAGTCTGTATAGATGTATTTATTAAGCTTCATCCAAAACTACGCGGCGGTGTTGAGCTACGCCAAGATGAGGTTGAAAAGGCAATAAGAAACTACCATACCAAGATTGAGTGGCTTGACAAATATGTGGAAGCCAATAATCTAGAAATAGAGTTTTCTATTGAAGAAATTGTCTGGTATCATTCTTTACGGAATGAACTTTACCATTCAGGTAACGGGATGGTTCCAGAAATGCACGTTCTGGAAGGTGCCCGTTCAGCGGCTTTGGCAGTATTTAATACTCTTTTCAAGGCAGATATTAATTCTATCCTTGGTGTAGAGTCACCTAAACTTACGAAGCCATCAGAAAGGATACTATTTGCAGCACAAAATGATGAAATGGAGTTATTGCGTTTATTTATTGAATTTGAACGCGCCCTCGAAACATCCTTGAAGACGATTTCTCATCAAAGTGAACTACGTCCGAGAAGCGTAAAACAAATGTGGGATGAATACAAATCATTAGTAAAAACCCCTCCTGAATGGGATTTGGCTGTTCAGGAAGTTTTACCGATCCGAAACAATATTGCCCACGGGAAATCCGACAAAGTGAACTCTGATGATGTAGTAAAAGCATATCTTCAACTTATGGAAGTCACCGAAGCCTTAACAGCCTCAGTAAAGATAACAGAAAAACTGAAAGCAAACAAAAATAGTATCAAAAACGGTGGCTAACACTGCGTGCGCTCGGACACGGGTGGGCAGCGCCCACCCATCAGGGATTCAGCCCCGAAAAGCGGATTTCGCTTGTAGCTTTTGTCCATTATTTCCCGCCCGGCCTCCAAAGGTGCTCGATCGACTTCGCGAATCACTCTGCACCCGCCATTACTGCCGCCGTGAGGTAATCAAGTATTTCGGTTGTCATTCCTTCCGGCATGCCTTCGCCACACACTTGCTTGAAGCCGGCTATGACATTCGAACGATCCAAGAGTGATTAGGACAAAAAGACGTCAGTACGACCATGAGTTATACCAACGTCTTGAATAAGGGAGGCCACGGCGTGCGAAGCCCCTTCGATGGGTTGTCGGCCGGTTTATATAGGCTGTATAGACCGGGGAACTCTGTGGTAAAAGGTGGAGGTAAGCAGTTGAAATGAAAGGCGATGGACGAAAAGATAAGGAAAGAGAGAGACTTCTTATACGGAAAGGGACAGTCTATATTTCCAGAATTATACAGACTGTATAATCATTGTTGGGTCTGGTGACATGGCATTCACAAAGTACTTAGTTGCAATGGGCTTGAGCTTCGACATTGTCGGAGCGCTATTCCTCGCGCTTGATCTGCTCGGAAGATCTAGACTTAAAGTTGTTGAGTCAGTGTTTCACCATTTCTTAAAGACTGCAACAACCCCGTGGCGCTGGTTTCGCCATCTAAACCGGTGGTCCGATACTCGACCATACGATGTTCAATCCTCAGAGGCAGCCCTGTATCACATTTCCGAACTTCTTCATGCGTTAACCACGGCTGCACTTGGCATATGCACATACATGCTCCTCGAAAAAGCGGGCGTACTACAGATCAAGTGGCTAAACAACTGGGCCGAGGCAATTCTCAACAAACGCTTGCTGGCGTTCTTCCTCATTCTGGGGTTCGGCTACGCAGGGCGGAAGCTCTGGCATATGCCAGTGCTTCGGCTAATCAAAAACCCGCGGGCCGTGGCATCCGTGGCGTACCTTACGGCCTTAATTCTAGCCATTTTTTTTCTACCTGATGCCGTCATCGTGGCAATTCTATTCTACATCGGCATGGTCCTCTCCGCAATTACTCTCTACCTCCTGACGTTGCCAGCGCGGTGGTGTTTCTTGCTTAAGGAAAAAACCGGAATAGAATCCGCCCTACGGGCCTCCGGTCTTGTATTCCTCCTTATTGGATTTGCGCTACAACTCGTAGGAGCACTGATGTGAAATAGACCTAACAATCGCATGGAGCACTACAGCGAGCCCACAGCAGTCTCGCCGAGGCTCATGCGCAGCGTTAGGCACCCTGAGGAATGGCCATGCTAGATCGAAAGCGTTACTTCCTACACGACCAGGCGTTGCTTGGCGCCATCACAGCAAGCCTCCAGCGATCCTCCGTCTACAAGCCTGGGGTGTCGGAGACCAACCGCGCGGCCCTACGAAAAGCTCTGCGCACTTCGCTTGTCGAAACCGTGCGGTCCTACACCATGCCGGTCAGCGAAGAAACGCACGTCAACAACATCTCCGCCCTCGCTCAGCGCGTTTCCGCAGAATGCGGTCCTTGCCTGGCCGACGGCCACCTCCGTATTGGCATCGCTCAGAAAGCCCTCAATCTCTACCTCAAGTACCTCTGGTGCTATGGCTGCATCCCAACACCACCGCATTGCCCGTTCGACAGCCGGGTCATTTCTCGGCTCCCCAATCAAACCTCTGTCTGCTGGACCAGGCTCGACGACCTCGACGCCTACCGATCTCTGGTCCGCGCAGCAGAGCAGGTAGCTGGTGGGCAGTCACTCTCTATCTGGGAACTTCATGCGTACCAGCGTGCCTAACCAGTGCTTGCAGCGGACCCGCCTTCGCTTTAGCTCAGGTGGGCCGCTGATGCCTGACGTTGGGCGGCGGTTATCAAAATCAAGTGGACTCGGAGCTATCAATGACAGAGATATTTCCCGAACCAATTCGGAACTTACCTGAAGCCGACATTCCCTTGAAGGGCAGCAGGGCATATCTTTCGCAATCAGAGAATCACCAAATCATCTTCATGGAGTTTGGGGAGGACGTCGAATTGCCAGAACATTCCCATGCAGCCCAAGTGGGCATAGTCCTCGAAGGTAATATAGATCTAATAATTGGCGGCGAAAGACGAACATACATTAAGGGAGACCGCTACTACATTCCTGAAGGAGTGACACATTCAGGAAAGATCCATGCTGGATACGCGGACGTAACATTTTTCAACGAACCATGCCGCTATCGAACAAAATAGTTGCCGTTCAATTAACTACGTCCGGCTCCTTCAGCCTCTTGATTACTTAGCCCCGGCAGAATATCATCACTCTTGGCTTAATTCTAATAAGACCTCGGCGTCTCGGATGTAGGGAACGAGTTTAAGGAACCAATGTTCGAACAAGCCTTCAAAAACATCGACGACGTCCTTCGGAAAGAGGCCGGATGCACCACAGAGCTGGACTACACGGAACAGACGTCCTGGCTCCTTTTCCTGAAATATCTCGACGGGCTCGAGCAGGACCGCGCCGATGAGGCCGCGCTGGATGGTAAAAAATACGCCTATATCCTCGACAAACCCTACCGCTGGGAAACCTGGGCCGCGCCTAAGGGCAAGGACGGCAAGCTCGACCACAATAAGGCCCTGACGGGCGACGACCTTCGCGACTTCGTCAACCTTAAGCTCTTTCCTTATCTTCACGGGTTCAAACAGAAAGCCAGCGGACCAAATACGATCGAATACAAGATCGGCGAAATCTTTGGGGAGATTAAGAACAAGATCCAAAGCGGCTACAACCTGCGCGAGATCATCGACCACATCGATGAACTTCGTTTCCGCTCCCAGACCGAAAAGCACGAGCTATCGCACCTCTACGAAGCCAAGATCAAGAACATGGGCAATGCCGGACGCAACGGCGGCGAGTATTACACCCCGCGCCCGCTCATCCGCGCCATCGTGCAGGTGGTTCAGCCCCGCACCGGCGAGCGCATCTACGACGGCGCCTGCGGCTCTGCGGGCTTTCTGTGCGAGTCGTTCGAGTATCTGAAGGCAAAGCGTAACCTCACCACCAAAGACAATACCGCACTCCAAACCCGCACCTTCTACGGCAAGGAGAAGAAGTCGCTCGCCTATGTCATCGCCATCATGAACATGATCCTGCACGGCATCGATGCGCCCAACATCCTGCACACCAATACGCTCACCGAGAACCTCGCCGACATTCAGGAAAAAGACCGCTACGACGTGGTGCTGGCCAATCCGCCCTTCGGCGGCAAGGAGCGCAAGGAGGTCCAGCAGAACTTCCCCATCCGCACCAGCGAGACGGCCTTCCTCTTCCTTCAGCATTTCATCAAGATGCTCAAGGCCGGCGGTCGCGGCGGCGTGGTTATCAAGAACACCTTCCTCTCCAATACCGACCATGCCTCGGTGAGCCTGCGCGAGCTCCTGCTGGAAAGCTGCAATCTGCACACCGTGCTCGACTGCCCGGGCGGCACCTTCCAGGGTGCGGGCGTGAAGACCGTGGTCCTCTTCTTCGAGAAGGGCGCGCCCACGCGCAAGGTATGGTTCTACCAACTCGACCCCGGCCGCAACCTCGGCAAGACCAATCCGCTCAACGACGCCGACCTCGCCGAATTCGTGAAACTGCAAAAGACCTTCGCCGATTCGCCCAAGTCCTGGAGCGTGGATGCAAAGAACATTGACCAGACGACCTTCGACCTCTCCGTGAAGAACCCGAACGGCGGGGAAGAAGTGAAGCACCGCAGCCCGGAGGCGATCATGAACGAGATCGCCGCGCTGGACGCCGAGAGCGCGAAGGTGCTGGGGAAGATCAGGGGACTGCTATGAAGCTAAGCAAATCCTTTATCGAAGACATCCGTGAATTGATATGCTCGGCCCGAGCCACCGTGGCGCGTGGTGTAGATCTGGTGCAAGTCCATACGAACTTCGAAATAGGCCGACGCGCGACTGACCCCCAAAATTTGAACCACCCTGAGTGCTAAATCTTCCGTGATATAATCAGCATCACCAGCGGGGGCAAGCCTTCTGAAGGAGGCGCTGATGATGTCTGAGAAGACGGGCAAAAGGTAC
>Ga0315293_10006374_pt1 | contig 11052 bp, 20 predicted proteins | sample YL17G13_20_MG_FD_203071 | JGI IMG/M metagenome (GOLD analysis project Ga0315293, IMG submission 203071) | Sediment microbial communities from Yellowstone Lake, YNP, Wyoming, USA - YL17G13_20 | ecosystem: Environmental > Aquatic > Freshwater > Lake > Sediment | place: USA: Wyoming | collected... | reverse complement strand
GCTGCTACGCCTGCGGGCACATTTGCCGTGAATCTGCTCAAGGTCTGAGCTAATCGCCGCAATTACAGATATTAAGAGTATATTTATACATTTATGCCAAATACGGGAGCAAGGCAAGTGATACGGTATAATACGACAAATGTTACCCACAATAGCTGGGAATAGGGGTATGTCTGGCTCGGAAAATAATTTGCTAAAATATCAAATTAGCTCTTGATTTTGTTCGGGGATATGTTATAGTTTATGTAGAATAAGGTGTATAAGTTAAAGAAAGTGGGGTAAAGAATGGCAAGGTGGAATCAGACAAGAAAAAGGACGCAGCGATATTTACTTACAGGGAAAGCAAGGCGTTTGATACGGGATGGTGTTAGACCTTTGATTGATGTTAAGGGTAGGCGATATTTTGTGATAGGTGGCCGGTCTTATACATTACCGGCAGGGTTTTTAGCAGAGTAGCATATTTTGAAGGAGAAAGTTTTATGGCAAAGACAGGTAGTGAAAAGAAACAACCGTTAAACGCAGCACAGAAGGGTGACAAGAAACGTGCCGACTTTGTGCGGGTAATACAGCCGCGTGTTACAAAGACGATTAAGGCGATAGGCTTAATCGCTAATTGTACGGGGTCGAATTACTTGTACACAGACGAGCAAGCCGGACAGGTGATTAAGGCTCTTAACGAAGCTGTGGACGCTGTAGCTCAGGCTTTCGTTAAAAAGGCTGTGGCTCAGTCGGGTTTTGTGTTCAAAGCGGACGCACCGGCTAAAAAATAAGTAAGCAAGTGGGCTACTCCGCACCTGTTTTAACCGCACCTATTGACAGGGATGTTTATAGGTGTGGTGGTGCGGGGTATTTTGGGGCAGGTGGTGGTGGTTATTATGTTCAAGGTAGCGTTCCGAAAATTCGCTAACAGGTCAATCTGGGGTACGCAGCTTGTATGCGTAGATAGTCTGCCCGAAGCCGAGATAATGGCTTTGAGGGTAGCGGACAAGCATATACAGGGTAAAAAGTTATTATTGCTACATAAGGGCGATTTAGTGTACGATGTATATGCTGTTGATAAGCCTATTGGCGAAATCGCAATTAGCACAGCGTAGGGGTTTTTGCTAATGGTTACTAAGTACAGGCGTTTGTGGTACAAGGTACAGATTATTAAGGGATACGCGAATTGTCATTTTATATCTGCTCGGAGCAAAAAGAACGTGGTGACGTGGTTTAGGGAGCAAGGCAAGCGTGGTCTTATACAGGTTGCAACATCGGACGATTTACAGCGTGCCTTGCGTGGCACTTGTTTATCCGTTGGCAAATCAAGTATGGAAGCTCCAAATTCTTGGCTTGTACGTTTAGGTACAGAGATTATTATGTTTATAATTCTTGATTAATAGGGGATAGAATGTTAACAAAACAAGAGATATACTGGTTGTTCGTATTGTCTTTTTGGTGTTTTTTGGTTCTGTGTTAGGTGGTTTATATGATACCAGACGGAATTAAGGCTTCTATTGACGAGCATATAAAGAACGGAATCCCTGTTGCTGATATTTATGCAGCTTGTTATCAGTCGGAGATTGCCCTTGCTGCTGCAAAAGGTTGTTCTGTAGATAGAAGCTATTTGGACGAAATACAGGAGTATTTGGACAAGGTGAAAAGATGATACCGCGAGCCATAAAAGAGCAGATAGACAATTATATCGAGAGGGGTGTACCGCCGTCTGGTTTTCTGTCGGCTATGTTATGCAATAATATCCGTGACGCTGTAGCACACGCAGACGATGACAACAAGCGTGCCTTGTACGATATTGTCATATATCTGGAGAATTTTATGCCTAATATGGCGTGGGGTAGTGCTGAGCGTGTTGAAAAGTGGTTACTGTTTCACAAAGAGAACCCGGTTTTTATTAAGGCGGTAATAAATTGGGATAAAGCGGGTAGAGAAACGTATTACGAAACGCATAAGGAATAAGGGGATGTCAAAATGGTGGTGAAAGTAGAAGCCTGCGGGCAAGCTGTGAAGGTTCATATTGACTTTGAACCAGACGGATTAGCTTCTAAGGCAAGTGACAAGGATACCTACTATTTGAACGTAAAAGTTACGCAGCTTATTACTGCGTATCTGCAAAAACTCCATATTATGTATAGCGAAAGGCGGTTTTAGTATGTCGTGGAAAGAACGTATGAAGGAATTTGGGGGCGGAAATTTTACGTTCCTATCGGTGGACGGTGACACGATAACATTTATCGTAGTCGGCGAACCTGTTTTGATACATACGATGTATAAGAAACAGGAGCAAGAGCGTATCGGCTGTCCGATTGTGACAGACGAAGGTTTTCAGTTGTTTATTTGCGGCAAGCGGGTAGGTCGCAAGCTGAGCAAGCACGAAGCCTTGTTCGGTTGTAATGCGATAATGGTTATACGTCACGGTGTTGAAGGTGACGTGAACGCCCGCTACGATGTTCGGGTGTTGCCTGAGCCAGCTACTTTTGACCGGCTAAAGGCGATATACGATACCGACTTTAGGCCAGAGATGATACAGGAGGCTGTTGACGAAGCTACGAATACATTAGGCGAATAAGGCTAACTGTTTCATTGTGTTCACCCCCGGTCACGGCGTTGCCGAACCGTTTTAAGCAGCCGTAATGGTCTGCGTCAGGCTACGGCTGAACCGGGCCGGGGGTTTTGTGAAGGGATTCACTATGGCCGGGAATACAAGAGGCAAGCTCAAGGAGCATTTTGAAGGCATACACCGCAATTTTGACTGGTCACTACATCATATCAATACTGCATTAGCTCTAATTGCAGCACAGATTCAAGAGACACAAACGGCAAATGGTTCACCTGTTGACGAAGCTGCTATTAAAGCTCTTGTCGAAAAACACCCATTGTATGTCGGCATTACAGCTTTAGGGACAGGCATACAAACACTTGACGAGCTATCGCAACAAGTTTATGCTACGCTATAACAGGACAGGAGATATATGTCCGATTGTGAAGGGATTCACTTATGGCTCTTATACCGTTCTACCTACGCAGACCGGCTGCGATTCTAAAAATGCCCGAAGCGATTTTACGGGGTTTAACACCGAATGCATTTATTAAGGAATTGACAGATTTAGGATTGTCATATCGGAAAACACTTATGTTAGCAGACTGGCGAAACTCTGCCGGTATTGAAGCTAAAAAAGACCTGATTAAGTATGTACGCAAAGACCGTTTGCCGTCTGTGCGTGTTGTTGCAGACGTGGATTGGGAATTATCACAGGAGTATATGTACCAGGTAAAGGTATGGTCACGGTTACAGCCGGACGAACCGTTGACGGAGCGGTTTGTTAATCTAATGTCGGATGTACCGTTGACACCCGCACAGATAGAGGAGCAAATATATCGCCGTTGGGGTGAATGGGAAAAATACTCTGCCGAAAGTTTGGAGCGTGTACAAGTATCGTTAGCGTTTCATAAAGTACCGTCACCGTTAGAAGAAGAATAGCTAATGAGTCGTATATCGCGTCCGGCACACATATTGAAGCGGGAAAAGACTTTAACCATACCGCGTCACTTTGTCTTTTTTGACACAGAGACTACACAAAATGAAAATCAAGCCGGTGACATACGACAGTGCTTTAGAATGGGTTGGGCAGTTGGATATACCCGATGTTACGGGCGACATACAGAGGCAGTTGACTGGTTATATTTCGACAACGTGCCTACCTTTTGGGATTTTGTTTTTAAGCGTGCAGAGCCTAAGCAGAGATTGTGGGTTGTTGCACGCAACATTGTATTTGACTTTACGGTTTGCTGTGGATGGGATTTCCTGCGTAAAGACGGATGGAAGCTAAAGTTTTTCCACAATAACGGCGTATCTGTTATAGTGACGGTTAGCAAGGGGAATCGTAGCATCGTATTTTTAGACAGTATGAACTGGTTCACGGAATCTCTCAGAGAAACGGGTGAACGCATAGGTATATCAAAGCTCGAAATTGATTTTGCCACTTGTACACAAGAACAGTTAAAGGCCTATTGCCGTAATGACGTTTTGATAGAATTTGAGAATTTCCGGCTATTTATACGGTTTTTAGAGGAGAATACTATATCGCGTCTATGCTACACGAAAGCGTCAACGGCTATGGCGGCGTATCTATTGCGGCACTATCATACGCCGATATACATACACAACGATACAGCCGCTATAAATTTAGAGCGTGAAAGTTACAGGGGCGGGCGGTGTGAATGTTTCTATTTAGGGGATTTAGGATATGAAAACTATTATATCTTGGACGTTAATTCTTTGTATCCTTTTATTATGCGTAATAGCTTTTGCCCTGTTAAGTATAGTAAAATTATGCATAAAATGTCAATATCAGATTTGGCAGATACAATTAAGACTAAAGCTGTTGTTGCCAAAGTTGAAATAGAAACAGACGAGCCTGTGTACGCTATACGCAAAGAACGCACCATATTTCCGATAGGCTACTTTGAAGCTACACTGTGTACGCCAGAGCTAATATATGCTTTAGACCATAATCATATTAAAAAGGTTCTGGTTTGTGTAGCATACGAGCAAGCTAAGATATTTGCAAGTTATGTCGATACGTTATATCGGCTAAGGCGTGATTATGCTACTGCTGGAATCGGGGAATATGAGAAGCTCTGTAAAGTGCTGCTCAATAGCTTATACGGTAAATTCGGTCAAAGAGCAGAAAACTGGATTAAGATAGCCGACACACCTAACGAACCGGACAGGGACGAACTGATATTTTATACAAGGCCATACAAAATACGCCGGTTACGCTATTTGTTAGGACAGCTTTTTGAGCTTGAAGGATATAGCGAAGCGTTTGACAGTTTTCCTGCGATAGCTGCTCACGTCACGGCTTATGCCCGTATGTATTTATGGTCGCTAATGCGAATTGCAGGCATAGGGAATTACTTTTACTGTGACACCGATTCTTTGATAGTTAATGAGATAGGATTAGACCATTTAGCACACTTAATACACGATACGGAATTGGGAAAACTAAAGATACAAGAGCAGTTTGAGCACTTGATTATCAGGGGTCTAAAAGATTATGAAACGGACGCTAAAACCGTTATCAAGGGAATAAGTAAAAATGCGGAGCTTATATCAGAGGGCGTGTATAAACAGCAAAATTGGCCGACTTTCAAGGGTATATTTAAGACAGGTGACGCAAATACTTATACCGTAACAAGCGTGACAAAACATTTACTGCGTGATTATACTAAGGGATATGTCACTAAAACAGGTCAGATTATTCCATTTACTTTACAACGGACGCCAGATATATTCTAATACGTTCATCATCGTATCCTAACCATATCAATTCTTGCCTTGCTCGGTCGGTAGTTATCAAGCCCTTTTTCACAAAAGACAGCGTTTGTGCTGTAGTCCACAAGGGAGCTTTTCCGGCTTCTGCTTTTTCTTTAGCGGCTTCGGCACGGGCTTTAGCTTGTTCAGTTAGCTTGACCGTGAACGTGGTCAAGCGTGCTGCGTTTTCGGAATTGTATCCTATATCCTGATAGGCTTTATTGACTTCTGTTGTATTGATTATGTCTAAACCGTACATACGGCGAATATCAACACGGGTCAAGGGATTGTAGCTAATCTGGATTAGTTTATCCCGCCAAAAGGGCATAATATCTAAGGCTCGTAACAGTAAAGCTAAGTCGTCACGGCTAATCACACCACGTTGGAGCATTTCAAATCCTTGCTGTGGTGACGGCAAAGACCAGTGTGCTGCCCAGTACCGTTCCGCCCATTCTCTGTTTAGACCTTTTTTGCCTACCCATTCAACAAACGCAGTCGGCAAGCCTTCATATTGCCCGAACCGGCTTGCAATTTCAGGCGTGAACGCTTCGCGGACAGCCATTGTAATAATGTCAGCTACGGGCGGAATTTGAAACGCAAGCTCTTTGTATAAGTTATGGTATGCCGGATGTATGCCTATTTTGCTTAACTGTCTGCCTAAATCAGATAAGTGTGGGTCTTGACGTAGCTCATAAGCAATTATATCCTGTGTTGCAGGTTTAGTTAAAATGGCGTCAAGGTATAATTGTGCATAATCAGGATGTATGTCTCCTATGCTGATGCCGTCTAATAAACCCTCTTTGCTAAACTCTTGGAATACTCCACCTTGTACCAAAATCATAGCATTAGGTATTGTATAGGCAAGGTCAAGGATAGCTTCTCTATCCTCCATAGGCCAGCCTAAGCGTGCTAATTCTGTATTTGCCTGTAATTCTGTCCATACCTTGCGTTTGAACAGAGAAAAAACCTGTTCTGTATTCGGCTTCTGAAAGCTAAGCCATTCCCACATAGGCCAGTCAGACGGTGATATATCGTACAAGCTCCAAGCAAGCTCTTTAGGAGAATCAGCCGGGCTGTGATAACGAGCATACGCGATAATATCAGGAATTGTCGGATAAGGTTTAGAGGCTTCATAAGGAAAAATTGCTTCTGTGTCTTTATACCCGCCCGCTTGTTGCCTTGCCGTCCATAGCTCTTCTGTTATCTTCTTGCGGAGCATAAGTACGTTAGCTATTTCGGGCGTTATACGCAAAGATTGTAGATAACTATTTACTTTATAGTCAAATTCTTTGACTTCGTGTCCGAGTACCCGTTGAGCAAGGCCAGAACCTACGTCAGCCAAAAACCGTGTCAATACATTATCTAAGGCCGGTGCGGTCGGCGTTTTTATAGCGTCAAGAAAAACCGCCATATAAGGTGGTAATTCACCTATATTCGGCAAGGCGTTTATCAAAGCTGCTGCAATAGGAGCAAGGGTTTTCTCATATTCTTCTGAGCGTAGCTGCTGAGCTTCAACACTTTTTGCCCAATACCAGTCAGCATAAGTTTGTGGTGAATCTATGCCCACGATACAAAACCCCTTGCTAATGCTGCGTAAAAATCTGCGTTAAAAGGTGCGTTCCACAAGGCTACGCGATAAGCGTCCTCGATACCGATAAACTGTTGAAGCTGTGCGAAAGTAGCTCCGAGCATAGCGTTAAGAATACTGTCCATATCAGCAGCTCCTGATTCTACAGTATGATAATAGAGAAAATGATGTATAGCAAAGCTCGGAGAATATGGAGCAAATTTCCCTAACATATAGTCAAAGATATTTAGGATATTGTTGACCGCGTTAATGGTGTAATGAATTGCTAAATGGTCGTTAGGGATATTCCACTGTGTACGAGCCGCGTCAGAAGATACTTGTGCATATCCTCTATTAGTAACGGCAAGGGTGTACCAGTTGTAAATATCGGTTAGGCATTGTGCTCTTGTGCCCACAATACGCCCCTTTTACGTTTCTACGATTTGAAACGTCACCCGCTTTTCTTTTAGGTCATCAAGTATATCGTCAATAGCGTGTTTGATAACCAGACAGGCTTCGTCTGTAGTCACCGGAAACATTAGCGTCATCATACAGGCTTTTTTAGGCATAGGGACAGGTTTATCGTTCTCCATTGTGGATACTCCATATATGTTTTATGTAGTTGTGGTTGTAGGCAAGGGTCTATTAGCGATAACCACGTCCTTGATACGGTTATCGACTATTGCACCGATACCCATAAGACTACCGGCAAGCGTAATAAGCCCGACCGGATTAAAATTGCTACTCGTAGCAGTTATAGCAGCAAAGTCGAATAGCTTTTGCTTGATTTCGTCTTTACGGGCAAGCTCTTGAAAAGATAATGCTGCCCGTTTCTGTAGCGTGTCAAGCTCGGCTTCTATTCGACTGGCTTCGGCATTTATTTCGACTGTCAATTCGCCGTATGTTACCGGCAAGCCGGTCACAGGTGACTTGACTGTACTTTCACAGCCAAAAGTCCATACCAACAGGATAACAGCTAACATAACACAGACACACAAGCCGAGATTGTGCCTAATAGTCGATACCATAAATGCCCCTTTTCCTTATACTACCCAACCACCAACAGTTAGTTCGATTGTAGTCCACGTTATGTTAGAAATGCAATACTCAATAAGCCTATTGCTATCAGGTATTACCCATACATCATCTTTAGTACGACCAGGTGTAGCGTAAAGATAAGTCGTACTAACGTTAATTGCGTTTGTGTTCCCGTTTTTTCTAAGAGAACAAAAAGCAGTAGCAGTCGTACCGTATAAATGTATCCTAATCAAAATAGCTTTAGCACCGGCAGGAACTATTGCCGACAAGTCTAAATCCCGCCACGTATTATCTGTTATAAAATCAGCCTTGACTTTATCAACAGCAGCAGGGTCTCCCCTATCCACAAATTCGTAAGTACCCGCCGGACCTTGTGGCCCTGTAGCTCCGGTTGTCCCTGTAGCTCCGGTTGCACCTGTTGCACCTGTAGGGCCTCCCATAGCTACAAACATCAACACACCCCTAACATAACTTATATCGTGTAAGCGATAATAGCTTTGTCAGCATTAGTCACAATAAGAAGCTGTAATTGGCTCAGACTTGATAACGTAAAGTCGATAACCTCTTTTTTCAATAGCGGCCAAGCGTTTGTCGCAGAAGCCTGCGTATGCGGCCTTGCCCATATCAAACCTGCGTTGTCAGGATGTCCCATTATCAAAACGTCTGTGCATTGTATATCTTCGCCCTGATAATAGTAATTTGCCCCGGTTGCGGTGACGTGAAAAATATCTGTTATCTGTGGACTTGAAACAAACAAAATCCCTAACGCAGAAGCCTTCAATAACACCCGCTTATTTTTCCAATAACCGGCAAGTAAAGCTAAGGCTTGTTGCATATCTTCTGAAAGCTGTACACCGCCCGCTTGCTCCGGCTTTAGGTCAAGCTCAGGAATAGCCATAGGATTTCCGATTGTAAGCATAAAATCGCCTCACAATACCTTCGTGCTGTTTTCGTGCCTTCGTGGTGATACTACTAATCGTCTTTATAGCCGATTGTGATTTCTTTTGCCGTTGTAACTGCTCCGTTGTTGTAGAATCCGGCCTTGACAACCTGCCCTGTATCCAGAGCTAAGTCCATCGGCAATAGCGGTGCAGCCGTTGTTAAGTCCGTTGACGCACAGTCCACGATTTGCTCAGCGTCACGATATACCCGCAAATACATCAGAGCTAACGGAGCAGTAGCTATCGTAACAATACGATATTTCTTGCCTTTTGGACAAGATAAAATCTCCGCTATCGTTTCAACACCGCTTGTTAGTGTGCCGGTTGTTATTCGCTTGTACCTAAGCATATCATACTCCCTTAAAACAAGAGACAATATCACTTGTTTAGAATACACACACCCTTGCTATTGACGCCGTACCCGCAAAATGAACGCTTGGTCGTCAACATTGTCCGTCCACGTGGCCGCCCCGGTCTTTACAACCGTCAAATAAGCGTTAAGCTCTTGACCGGCCTCGAACTTCAGAGGAGGCTCGAACATCAAAGGCTCACCGTTGGCGATAGCGTTTGTGTTGACAAGTACCTCTGTCTGTGGTCCGATTAGTGAAAAGTTACTGCCATAAGCTAAAGCAGTAGCGGCAGCAGCTTGACCGTCAAAAGGAAGCCCGTTCCTGTCACTATCAAACAGGACTTCACGGTCTTTTACCAGCTTTAGAAAACTGGTTGCAAAGCTCACAGGACCAGCCGCACCGTCAACAAACGGACAACCTAAAATCCCCAATAGCTCGATTGTGTGTAATGCAGGCACAACCTTGTTACAGGGAAAATCGGGAAATTCAGCCGGGGTCAAAGACGTGCTAATCAAAGCGTCACCGGACGCCGTTGGGGCTGTCCCCACTTTCGCATATTGTATGAAAGTGTACAGCTTGCTTGCCGTCCCGTTTGGGTCTGTGTCCTTCACGTCACCGGCGGAAAAACGGTCGTATATGATTATCACGTTACCCGTCTCGGCATACCGCGTAACCGTTAGCGTCTGCCCTTCCGCTATGGGTATGGTGACATTCACATCCATATCAGTCAGATATTGCATAAGGTTACGTTTCAGATACGCCGACAACATCGTGGATAAGTGATTTCCGCTCTTACCCTTGATACGGTAAAAACCTACTGTCACCCTGTCCACACGGATTGTCAAATAAGTATCGTTTGTGGACGGGATACATTCTATCCTCTTTATCCGCAAAGACTCACCTGTCTTGGCCTCTAAATCACCGCCTGCCGAAGCTGTGATTCGCTTGACCATATTCGCTTGCAATAGCATAAGTATATCTCCTAAAACGAGCGTTAATGGTTACAAATACAACAACACAATATCACCCTACACTACCGAAAAGACCTCTGCCGATGTTACGCCCGGACGAACTATTTTACCCTCTTGAAGTCCGCCATACCGCGTATAAAAGTGGTCATACGCTGTATATTATCCTCAAGAGATATGTCCGGCATAGTCTTAATCTTTGCAATTTGGGCGTCAATATGCGGTAAAAGCTGCTCTGCAAAAGAAACAACCTTGTCTTTTGCCGCCGAAATACCGCTTGCGATTCTGCCAACGCCAACGTTCTTTGCCTGATTCTTCCACTGCTCCAAAGACACCCGCTTTAGACCGGCTGCCCACCTGCCCTCGTTCACGGACGCGGTTAAATTCGCAAGCATTTTCGACTGCTTTGCGGCTGCCTGTTCGCAAGGATTCACCGTCACCCGGTCAATTCCCCTGCGTACATCTTCGACAGCAGCACTTAACCGCCTTGCGTGCTTCTCTTGAAACTCTAATGCCGTTAGCCTTGCCATTGTACTATCCCTTCAAAAAATGTTACTGAGCATTTTATCAGGTTGCCCACTACCCTACCTCAGCATAATATCAAAGACCGCATAAACCTGTCAAGGGATTCTCGTATAATTTGGGTTTTGATAAAACATTATCAGGTGATAAAAGGCTAACCAAAAACGTATGTCACCTGTACGTTAAACAAACGTCACCTGTACACCTTAACCGCTACAATATATGGCTCTGGCTAAATAGGCGTAACCAGCTCTTTTGTCTCTTGTGGATATTTATACAACATTTATCCACAATACCATTTTGAGCTGATTTTCGCTGCTGTAAAAATATCAAATGTGCCCGCAGGCGTAGC
>Ga0315293_10006373_pt1 | contig 11053 bp, 15 predicted proteins | sample YL17G13_20_MG_FD_203071 | JGI IMG/M metagenome (GOLD analysis project Ga0315293, IMG submission 203071) | Sediment microbial communities from Yellowstone Lake, YNP, Wyoming, USA - YL17G13_20 | ecosystem: Environmental > Aquatic > Freshwater > Lake > Sediment | place: USA: Wyoming | collected... | reverse complement strand
AGTCACCCGACCCCGCCCCAAGGGGTCGCTGATGCTCGGGGCATGACGGAGGACGACGGATGATACTCGATTTAACTTATGGTTGTGGTGAAATGTGCCGAACATTAGGGATAGACCCCGATGTGAAAAACAACCTGAAACAAGGTGGGTTCGATTGGAGTTTTATTCCGTATGAAGATAATTATTTTGATATGGTATTATTTGACCCTCCGCACATCATATTAAGAGAACAAAATTTAGGGGCGTCTGGTAAATTATATCGAAATCTCGCTGAAAAATACGGACATTATGAAACATCTATTGAAGCCAAGATTGCGATTACAAAAGCATTTGATGAAATAATGCGGGTGTTGAAACCTAATGGAATATGTATCTTCAAATGGTGCAACATACGAATGGCACTTTCAACAATAGAGAAATTAATTCCGTCGGAGTTTAAAATTGATGATATAAAAATTCAAGCCAACGGTGGAAAAAGAATTGGCAAGTATAAAACGGTCTATTATTATCTACGGTTAAGTCACTTACCCAAACCTGAAGGAATGGGCATGGTGACGACGACGCTAAAAGGTAAGGAGGATTGAGAACACGGTAGAATACGGGAAGAAGGAAAAGGCAACACGATGTAAAATCTGTCGTGGTGCTGATATGTGTCTGCATAAAGAATTGAAAGAAAAGACCATCATCAAAAAAGCGTCATTTGAATGTAATAAAATCCGTAGAACATGGGGATTAATAGAACTTTACGAGCAAGACGCAAGTCACGAACCCCGCCTTGAAAGGAAATCGGGGCATGATAAAGACACAAATCAGGAATAGGGAAGTGGCAAGAATGAAAAAGTATATGATAATGTGGTGTGCGGATTTGGACACAGACGAGGAAGCGAAGGAATATGCAGAAAGGAAACTCCATCTTTCAGATTATTTTTATGACAACGCTGAAAATGCAAATACAAATGCAGGTAGGAAGGTTGGCTATGTTATTTTCAAAAGAGGATATGGAATAATCTTTCCACCTAAGCCATTCAAAAAGTATATTCTGGTTGTTAAAGAATTTATGCAGGATTTTCTTGCCACAGGTAGAAAGAAACGACGAAGTCACGAACCCCGCCCTAAAGGGGCGACGGTTCGGGGCATGACGGAGGGCGACGGATGAGGATATTGGATTCGACAGCAAGCGAAAGGAGTATTTGGTATCAAAAAGACTGTCCTTTCACAATATTTATGGATAAAAGACGGGGTAAATTTACAACCATGACAGAAAACACGAAAGAAGACCACGGAACAGTTGTTGTTAAGCCCAATGTAATCGCGGAATGGGAGCATCTACCCTTCAAGAATGGGGTTTTTGATATGGTGGTATTTGACCCGCCGCAAATATTCAAGAACGAAGGACAAAAACTATCTTCTATGATTGCCCGTTATGGCGTTTTATATAACCATAATTGGAGAACGCAAATACGGGATGGGGCAATGGAATTATTCAGGGTTCTGAAACCCGAGGGAATATTTTTACTAAAATGGAATGACACAGGAAAACCCGTTGATGATGTGCTTAAATTAATGCCATTCCGTCCATTATTCGGGACAAGAACGGGAACATCAAATAAAACCCATTGGATAGCATTTACCAATATCGAGACAGAACACAGATTGACTGATTACGAAAGTCACTTACCCAAACCTGAAGGAATGGGCATGGTGACGACGGAGAAACATTACGCGCTCATCACAGAGGCGCGGGTTAAGGAACGGATAGCAGCCTGTTATACCGAAACTAACAGGAAGCAAGGGCTAGGGAAAGCGGAATTACACGGAGAGGATGGAGTGAACCCTGTATGGGGCCGTCCGACTTCATACTCCGAAACCTTCCCTAATACCATATCCGAGCCATTAAACCCCCCTCTTTTTTCTTTTTTTTATGATTTCATAGCGGAGCATGTCGCGGGGGTGTTTTCGTGCCAGTAATCTATCAACCCTCGGGTAGAGCCCAAGAGTATGTAATGATAAATAACAAGCCGGGTTATGCGCTCAATCACTATAAGGGATGTTCTCATGGATGCAAATATTGTTACGGTCCGGGCGCTACATATACAACAATCGACGAGTTTTTAAAAGCCGATCAACGAAAGGATATAATGGTGCGGATACTGAAAGAAGCGCCCGCATATCGTAATAATACAGAACCGATTTTATTATGTTTTTCCTGCGATCCATACCAACCCATAGATAAGGCGCTCGAGCTTACCCGCGAGATACTCCAAACATTCCAGATTTATAATATTTATTCTCGCGTACTTACAAAGGGCGGGCTTAACGTAGTACGGGATTTTGATATAATGCGCCGGTCCCGTTGCGAGTTTGGAGTATCGTTGTCATGGACAAACGATGAGGACCGCGCCAAGTGGGAACCCCATGCGATGCCTATACAGGAGCGCATAGAATCGCTCAGGATAGCCAAGCAATGCGGAATAGCTACCTGGGCGTCCATTGAGCCGGTCATAGACCCAAAACAAGCCCTGGCGGTTATACAAGCAATTGGCCCCTATGTAGATGTTTTCAGGGTTGGCAAACTCAACCATATGCCCGAAATAGAAAAAACAATCGATTGGTGGGATTTCGCGCCCAAGGTATTGAATACGCTCAAGGATACCGGGCGGGATTTTTACATCAAAAAGGATCTGAGGGGGTTTTTATAATGGCGATCCTCTTAAAGCATCCATATTGCGGCGATTGTGTTAAATTTCCATGCTCACATATTACGGAAAGACATCCCACCCCCAACGATCCCGGAGTAGATTTGGTTAATCCTTCATGGGCGCATCCGAATACTTTAACGGTTGGGTTTAAGGTTTTTAAAACGGATCGCGGACAACATTGCGGGGGACGGGAATTCAAGCACCGTGGATGTTTTGATAAGAATGGGAAGGAAGTAAAGGAATTATCCTTTTACGCTAAACTGATCGCTGATGATATTTTATTTGAATATCATTTTGCAACAATAGAAGATATTATTTTTGTTTATAAAAATGGAGTATATGTACCCGATGGAGAAAAGGTAATACGACTCGAGGCACAGGAACGGTTAAGAGACGATCTCGCGGAACCAAAGGACGCGGAATTAAAGGAAAAGGAACCAAGCGCATTAATGACTAATCGTATAGATTGCACCACGCATAAAAAACAAGAGGTAGTTAATTATATTCGCGATGGAACGCATATCAGTTTAAGAGGATATCCCACAAAACAAGAACCCCATATTATCAATTTAAAAAATGGGCTTTTCAATTTGCAAACATGGGAAATACAGGACCATACCCCGGATATATTTAGCGTTTCCCAGATACCTATTAATTACACCCCAGACGCGAAATGCCCGAATATCCTAAAGTTTATTTCCGAAATCGTGGAACCTGTCGATTTCGTTAAAATACTCGAGCTCATTGGATATTGTCTATATGCGGATTATCCAATAAGAGCTGCGTTTATGTTCAAGGGCGACGGCGCTAACGGGAAGAGCACATTATTGAGTCTTATCCGCGCATTTATCGGGCGGGAAAACTGTTCTACGGTATCAATACAACAATTAAGCGATACTAACAGGTTCGCACGCGCTAATCTATATGGAAAACTCGCGAACATATACGACGATCTCCCGGATACCGCGCTAAGGGATACCGGTATTTTTAAATTGCTCACAGGACAGGAAGAGATATTTGCGGAATGGAAAGGGCGCGATGGGTTTAGTTTCCACAATTACGCGAAACTCGTTTTTTCATGCAATCAAATCCCGCGCTCTTCCGATATGACACCGGCTTTTTTCAAACGGTGGGAGATTGTAGAATTTAATCATGCTTTCCCGGATAACAAGGATTTATTTTCGACATTAACAACAACTGAAGAACTCGAGGGGCTTTTAATGTTGGTTCTTAAATATCTGGACGATCTATTAAAGCATTGTTATTTTTCAAATACATTAACCCCGGAAGAGAAGCAAAAGAAATATACCCGACTGAGCGATAGCGTCGGGGCTTTTGTGCTCGATTGCCTCGAGGATGATACCGAGGGGCGGGAAAAGAAGAACGAACTCTATAAAGCCTATGCGGTCTATTGCAGGAAGAAACATTATAGACCGGTTACTGAAAATATATTTTTCCGGTTCCTCCATAATCATATAGAATATGGCACTACCCGCAAGTTAGAGGACCATATACAAGTTTGGTATATTGCGGGAATTCGCATTAAAACTGAGCCGGATTATACTGGAATACTCCAAAACGAGCTTTTCGCGGTAAAAAATAGTGGGGATAGTAGGGATAGTGGGGATATTCATACCCACACAAGGGGTTCATTAAACGATTATATAGAGGGGGGTACAAAAAACCCCACTAACTCAACTATCCCAACTAATCCGGGTATCCAACCCGATCCGGCATCCAGTAAAGATAACAACGATAATAATAAATCTATTGGCATTAATAAAGGTAATAACGATATAAATAAAGTCAGTAGCTTAAAAATGTTAACCGTACAGGAACTAGATGCGATCTTAAACCGTCCGGGGGGCAGTTGATGGAATGTAATTGTGGCGGGCGGCTGGTCTACGATATGGACGCGGGAGAGTGGGTATGCAGTAAATGCGAGCGGACAGGTGATTTTTACGAGTAAGGAAAACGCGGAGCGCTGCATTAATTACGGCAAGAAATGCCCGAGAATATCCACGATATACGCAAAAGCCCAATGTGATCCAGGACATCCTACCCATTGCGATCCGCACAAATGGATAAACAAGAACGGGCGAAACTTTGAGGGGGTGCAAGCATAAGGCAATCGGGATTTTATCAAATCACAGAACCGAAAAAAACATACCCTTCTCATATTAAAGGCAAATGTTGGGAATGTTTTAAACCGTTACCATCGCACAAAAGGCGTTATTGTAATTGGGATTGTCAACATAAATATTGGGATGGCACACACACGAAGGAATTTATAACATGGGCGGGAGTAAGAACCGCGATATTAAAACGCGATAACAATATTTGCGGTGGGTGTAAAACCCTAAAGAATCCTAAAGATTTGGAAATACATCACATTATACCAATACATAGGGGCGGGGATCAATTTGATTATGATAATTTGATAACACTGTGTAAACAATGCCACGACCAAACCAAAAAGAAAAACTGCACATTATATATTAATGGAATTACCCAAAGCACTTTAAAGGGGGTTTTCGCATGATCTCTAAAACTCTCGCATACACAACTAATATAAAAGTCTATTGGAGCAATCCTTATATACCCCCACAAAAAAACAGGAATTCTTATAACATTTCCGTCGTGGTGTCGTATAGCCCATGTTATACGACACCACGAAAAAATCACACCGGAAAAAATGGAACGGGGCGATTAAATGGGTAAACCTGCTTTTCCAGATGTCGTTTATATCGCACCCGGTCACGAAGCACGCATTTTATTAGATGACACTCTCGGAATGATAAATGATGTATTGAAAGCCAAGGGAATAAACTTGTATTTTTTTATTATCGAATCTCAAAACGAATCGAGTATAATTACATGGAAGGAGGATGATTAAATGAGCGGAACAGAACAAAAGGGACGGGATAGGCTGCTGGGGTACGAAGGGGTGGACTTCGAGGGCATCATGCAGGAACCGGGAACGGTCCTATGCCCGCGGGGTGGATATTGCATAGGTGAGATGGACCCGATAGCCAACCCAGAGGGATGTATGAAAGGGACGGAATGTTCCGCGTTATATCCAACGGTCTACAAAGTAGTGTATAAAAACGGATACGAGCGGAAGCGAATTTTGGTTAGGTGACGATATGGACTGGGTAGTAGAGCAGATGGCGTTAAAGGAAGGTGATAGTTGGATGAAAGAACAGAATATATACAAGGTCTTTGTATTATTACAGGCGATATATGTATTGCTGGTAATGTGGATATTCGGGACGCTGGGCTATTTCTTAGTTTATGTTTGGCATTATTATACTCCAGCATGGATGACGGGATTTATAGTTATGGTCTTTGTATTTATTCCTTTCGGACTTTCCACTATAGCATTATCTGAAATTGAACATATGATATTTGAGAATAGGTATTATTGTGGGTTTTGTGTGAACTATCCCAACGGATGCGATAAAAACCCCAATGATTGCGACAAATGCAAAGAACTTAAAAAAGAATATGAAGAGGCAGAACGAATAAAAAAGGAGCTAAAAACATGAGGAAATGGTGTTTACCGCTAACATACAAACCCAAAATAGACGGGGTGCGGAACGGTACGATTAGGCAGACGATTAGAATGGGGACCAAATACCACGCGGGGGATATGGTGATGTTTCACGGGTGGGCGGGACGTCCGTATTATTCGTCGTGGGATTTCAGGACGGAATATTTTGAATTGCTCGAAATACAGAATTGCATATCAACCGATGACGGAATTATAATTAGGGGTGTTGATACATTGCAGTCGAATCCCCTAATTTATTCAACCGGACTTAAATTGTGGGGGGATTGCGATCAAATAGCAGAACTAGACGGCATCGACCCCCCAACCGGGCAAGCTCTCCGGGATGCTCTGATAGGAAGGAATGGAAACATAGACGGAAAGACAGCGCAGATATTAAGGTGGTAACCATGAAAGCGAGACTGATAAGAAAACCGGATGGAACGATAATAACAGAATTGAGTATGTGGTCTATATTGGTACCGGGAAGATTTTTACGGGACTTTTTCAGAATGAAAGAACTCCCGAAAGACCCGGAACCGGACAAACCCAAAGAGCAGGAGCAGCCCGAGGACTTGGTAAAGGTAAAGATACCATCCAAGGAATCAGAGGAACCGAAACCCGATAAGAAGCCAGTCCGGGATATACTGGGGCATTTCGTCAAGCCTATCCCAAAGGTCACAGACCCGCCCAAACCAATCGTTCCAGATAAGAGATATGCGAGAAAGTTCCAATAGCCATGTCCGATAATCTGAATTACGATCTGGACGAGCTGCCATTCACAACGGCATTATTTAATTATTTGGAGGATGTGCGCCCGGGTCTCCAATGGTCTACATTGATGTGTTTAATATGGGAAATATCATCGCGTATAGTCCGGGGCAGAGCGGGGTTAATATGCGGTCCCAAGGGATGCGGAAAAGGCGACTCGATGAAAGCCGCCCACGGACTATACCCTACTCAAATACATCCGATGTATTCAGACGAGATGACAAACTCCGGGGTAATCGCATACATTCAAAAATACAAATTACAAGATAAAAGTATTGGGTGTATGCTAGATGATCTAAGTATGGTAGCGGATAAATGGGAAAAGATGTACGACACTATTAATGTAGCAAATAAATTAATCTCGGATAAGAAGATAGGATTAACCAACCGCGAAATATGGAAAATAAAAAAGGAAAAAGGAAAAGAGTTGCCATTACCTGAAAGTAAAGTACATTCATTTAGTTTTATTGCGGGCTGCACCCCGGAATTAATGCTCAGGGTCCGGGGATTCGAGGCATATAAAACAATGTGGAAGGATAGGCTAACGGAGTTTTTCCTTTATATTACAGCCAGGGAGCAGAGACGGATATTAACTTTATTTGCCAATAACCCGGATGCGGAAGAACTGCCGATAGAGACCGTTCAGCAACGGATAAAAGAGCTTATATCAGAATACGGAGGAACGGAGGAAATACCATTAAAGGCATACCCTGTGGATAAATCGGCAAAACCGTATTATGAGAGTGTACGGGATTGGCTATATATCGGAAAACACGACACGAAAAGAGCGAGTAAATATTTTAAAGGCGATCTCACAGCCCACGCATGGCTCAATGGGAGAAAGACAATAACAGAAAGCGATCTCGCAGTATTCAGTTTATTTTATCCCAATTTATTTTTAACGCGGTCCGGGTCAAATATACAGAGCATGGTATTTTATACTATTAGGGACGGGGGCAAACTGGATAGACTGGCTAAGGAGATGGATTGCAGTACAAAGGATTTAAGCGATTATCACAGAACCCAGAACTATCAATATAGCTATAATTCAAATCCCCTGTTATTGACCGGGACGCTCCAGGGCAACCATAAGAATAGAGTGGATAGGCGACGGTTTATTCTAAAGGAAATAAAACCTGAACGGGAATACACGACGGGATATCCACCTTTCAAGAATTTTATAAACTGGCAGGAAGACCTCATACGGAAGTCCGTTAGACGATATAGAAACGAGGACGGATATAATGAATGGGAGCGGATAAACGGAGTCGGGAGTCTATGGGAATAATAACGGATATCACAACCTGGGTACAAAACGGCGGGCAGATCGCGGATGTAAAGAACGGAAAACACGGGATGAAACATTGCAGGGACTTGAGGAAATTATGTAATGACCGTCGGACAAAGTGGCGCGGGATATGGCAAACCCATATATGTATGAGGGAAGACGGGCAATGCAAGCACCAAAGAATAGTTAATGGTAACGGGAATGGCAGAAAAGCCATTAAAATAAAATAGTTTTGATAATATAGTTGAGTAACGGAGTAAGCGTTTAAAAATCATATAGGGATTTTATGTATTCTGTTTTTTATACTGTTATATATATAGTGGTCTACAATCTACGGTAAAATTTTAACAACTATATATATTTATGCAATCTATATATATTAACACGAAGTATATATATTAGATTGGAACTATGGAGATTCGTGATTAAAATGTATGGTAAAAGAGCAATAGTAGGGCTTTTAGCCCTGGTATTTTGTGCAATGTTTGTGATGGGTGGCGCATCTGCGCTCACGATAGAGAAATCAAACTATACCTGTATGCCGGGGCAGACGGTAAGTATCGAGGTCACGATACCCAACGGCACTTATAACACGAGCGCAAGCGATTGGTACTCCATCGGGTATGAATACATAAACTCATCTGAACCCGGGGAACTGGCAGCATCCCAAAACTTCGCGCCGACACCGGAATATACGACATGGTATACACTCACTGACGCTCAGGTCGAGGATATCAGCGATTACGATAGCGATACATTCCTCAATCTGTCATATGCGGGAGATAGCGCGGGGCTCGATTATTTCCTTATCATGGATACCGATCTCGATAACTATGGCTCGATGCAGTTCAAGCTGGACACCCCGATAGATTCGTTTGACGGCGTTATGATGAAGAAATCGTTTAACCTCGATGTTTTCCGGATATCGGTTATGAACACCACATATGGGTATTATTCGGAATGTATGCTGGCAAATGACGATATGGACGATGATATCGAGTTTGCGGATTCCGTGAACAGCTCATATAAGTTCGTCGGCGGGGTCGATGACGGGTTTGAGTTCCTTACATTTGCGGATTATGTGGACGAGTACGGTATGATCGACAATGTCACACTATACTTTGACAACTATTATTCATTCACGCAATCCGAGGAGGATTTGCTCTATGAGTTCCATCTGTTCAATGCAGATGTAGGTATAGGCTCGGTTGTAATCGCGAGCGAGGACTTAACATATATGGCGTGGGGAACGGACTCAAATCAGGTAACGGCATCCACATGGATAGTCGATATCAATGTTCCCAGCACAGCAGCCTACGGAGCGTATGCAGTTCTCATAACAGATACAACCGGGGCGAGCGATATGACAACCCTGACGGTTGAAAAGAGCCAGTATAATATCTGGACACTGGGCTGGTTCCTGTTCTTTGCGGGCATGGCGGTAGTCTTCGGAGTCGCAAGCGCAAAACTTGAGAACTCCGGGAAGGACACCTTGGCAGTAGCGGCAACAGCAATAGCAGCCGTTGTAATGGTGATCGTAGCGGGCTTCATACTAGCTGATATCATGGGCTGGACACATATCGGTATACTCCCAGCCGGGTTTGCACTCCCGGCTATACTATCAAAGGTAAGAAAACCCAAGAATATCGGACACGGGAAGAAAGTAGCGGTTGCGCTTATGTTTGTCGGTATGCTGATTATCGGTTGCGCTTTTGTAGGTGCAGCCACCTATACCGTCAGCTCGGATAAGACAAGCGTAAAACCCGGCGATTCGTTCACAGTGACGGTCTACGACACCACGGCACACCTCAACAAGACGGTACTCACAGGACTGATACAGGTCAAGAAGCTGGATGAAGAAACACCTTACTTCGTGCATTGGTCTAAATTGGTAACCGTTGCGACCGACAAGGAAAGCGCGACTGTGCGGTTTACAACCCCCGATAGCGTCTCACCCGGCACATACGATGTCATCATGGGCGAGTGCGGCTCAGTAACGATCTATGTCAAGGCAGCCACACAGATAAACTGGATGGTGTTTGGTCTCTTTATCTGCATTGGCGGTGTAATACTCGTTGCTGGCGGGCTTTATGCAATGAAGACAAAGACGCGCTGGGATGATGTCCTGGTTATACTGATCGGGCTTGGCTTTGTCGTAATGGCTCTGCTCTACTACTTCGGCGTTTTCATATTGTAAGGGGCTTTTAACCCTTACACCATCCCCTTTAATTTTTCTATTTATCTCTGAAAAGGAGGGAAATACATGCCGTGGTTATTCGGTAGACACAGCCGTAAAAAAGATGCGGCTGTGAGATCGAGCAATACAAGCCGGGAATCAATGAAGCTCAAGCGGGCGGGCTGGGTCCGTGACCCCAAGAATGTAGGATGGGGACACCGGGCGGCACATCACGATATGAGACCGAGGCTAGGGAGCATATCGGAACGCATATACAGGCGCAGGAAACGATAGGAGACAATCATGTATAGCACAAAACGAAAAATCCCGATAATAATGGGTGTCGTCTCAATTTTCCTGATGACATTGATACCCTTTATAAATTGCAATGCCGAAACGACAAGGCATGATAATATCACATCACCCACTCCCTCCCCGATAGTCATAATAAACCATCCAACGGCGGGGGATATATATAGCGGATCTATAAGAGACTTGATTGAGTTAAATATAGAAAGTGGAACACCGGATTATTCGTTGTGGATAAATTATTCGATAAATGGTGGATT
>Ga0315293_10006371_pt1 | contig 11056 bp, 12 predicted proteins | sample YL17G13_20_MG_FD_203071 | JGI IMG/M metagenome (GOLD analysis project Ga0315293, IMG submission 203071) | Sediment microbial communities from Yellowstone Lake, YNP, Wyoming, USA - YL17G13_20 | ecosystem: Environmental > Aquatic > Freshwater > Lake > Sediment | place: USA: Wyoming | collected... | reverse complement strand
ATTCACGAGCGCAAACGATTTCTGATTGATTTTGAGATGGCTTGCGGCAACCGCATCCAATCGTACGACCCTGTAAGCTTGGCCATGAAGAGCTGGGGGTCATCCCAATTGCTTATGTGCAGCCGCGGCAAGGTGCAAACGTGGTGACGAGGAGAGGATACGCCAATTCTGGTGGTGACCCCTGATGTGTAGCCATGCTGCTTCAGACACTCACGAATGTGGTTGACCTCTTCTGGACGCCCGTCAGGAAAGGCGTATGGATATGAGAAGCAGAGAGTTGGTCTCCCCAAATTCTTCTCCAGTGCAGCCTTCGATTCCGCGACTTCGGAACAGAAATCGGGCTTTCCCGAATACCTCTTCTTGTGATGCACGGTGTGGGAACCGAGGCAAATTCCTGCGGTCTGAAGGTCCCTGGCCATGGACCAGGTGAGGTGCGGTCTACCGGCAAGAAGCTCGTTCCCTCCGTCAATAAATCCGGTTGGGAGATACATCGTTGCAGTGAAGCCGAATTGTCTGAGAAGAGGGGCGGCATTGGTCGAAAAATCAAGAAAGCCGTCGTCAAAGGTGAGCGCGACCGTCTTCCGGGCTGTCTCGGTCCTTCTTCTCTCGACCGGGTACTCATCCATGGTGATCGAGGCATATCCCTCGTCAAGCAGAATTTGCAGATGTTCGCGGAAAACCTCGGGCGTGGTGACGGTTTCATAGTACGGATTTGTATCGGCGTGCATGTCCCGAGAGATGCTATGGTACATGAGGATCGGGATGGTGCCTGGTCTTTGTCTCCTGGTGTTCGAGGCCAGAAACCTGGAGAGCTGAACAGAAAGAAAGCGATCGAATCGGAGCTTCATGTGCAAGTCGATTTTCGTGTTCCCTTGGTGCGGCTCCCTACGCAGCCGATCAAGCACCCTAACGGTACGATTCGGCTCAGACTAGGACCTGCTCCCAGGCCCGCTCGTTACCAGGCTATTGACAATCTCCAAGTATCCCAGTTTCTTCTTTTCCCAGGTGTTCTCTTCGATGAACTTCAGCGATCGGGCACTTAACCCCCTTCGCTCGTTTGGGTCATTGGCGATCGACACGATCTTGTCCCCGAGGTCCTTGACATTACCGGGATCAAAAAAGCAGACAAGGGCATCGTTGAAGTAGAATTGGTCAACCTTGGTTCTCGCTGCGATAACCGGCACGCCAAGGGCCATGAATTCCATGATTTTCGTGCTGAATGCTTCATTCCCAAATCCGTCGGCTCGTTTCGGCACGATCGCGAGATCGGCATCGTACATCTTCGCGGCGATTTGCTCCATGGGCAACGCTCTGTTGAACTGCACTGAGCGTTCCATTCCCAGATTCCTCACAAGTTCGGTCAGCGCTTCCAGGTCGGGGCCCCCGCCGTAGAGCGCGAACACAAAATCAGGCAGGTCATTTTTGCGATTTTTTAAGGCTTGAACCGCAAGGTCCAATCCTTGATGCCAGGCAATGGTTCCCGGGTAAACGATGGTGAATCTCGGACCTGGATTTTTGGGTCGATCCTGACGAAAGATCGAGACTACGGGATAGTTGATTAGTGCCGTACACTTTGACCCGGAAACCGAACGGGCGGTGATCTTTTCCTGCCAGATGTCGTTGGCAATGATGACGTAATCGGCAAAGCTGCAACAGAGCTTCTCGATCTCGATCAACGCCGAGATCATCCAGGTCATTCTTCCGTTCGTGAATTTGCTCGCGTAGAACTCTGGCACGATGTCGTGAATATCGAGGATAATCTTTGCGCCTGTCAACTTTGGAATGATGGCCGAAAAGACCTCGAAATCCGGTACGGAATGGACGTGCACGAGTGCGAAAGGCGCCTTGACGTGGTGCAATGCCAGGGTGAGAGTCGATCGGCAGAGAAACGTCACGATTCTCAGGAGGTAGGCGAACTTGCCCCGCTCGTTCTTTTCCCGCTCTTGAATCCGGTAGACCTTTGCACCGTTCACCGTTCCGTACCGTCCCTGGCCCTGAGTGCGCAGGCAGATAACCTCGATTTCCCACCCTTCGGCCATCAGCGCCTCGGCATAGCGGCGGACTCGAACGTCAACATCATAGAAGGAATAGGAGACCATGCAGGCTCTGAGGGATTTATTTGTTCTGGTGCGCATACCGGCTGGTTGCCTCTTCAGTCGGAGGGACGGAGAAGGTTGGCGGCAAGGTCTTTTGACAGTGGACTCCAATACTCGTCTGCATGTCGTTCTTTCACATAGGAGATAAATTGGACGTAGAGTCGAACAGGATATTCTTCCCTGCCCGGCCTGGGTTCGTTCGTGAAATCCATATAGTCCGGATGCGTATTGAGCAATGCCATGCCGCCGTTCTGGGCGATCCAGTCGAGTTTCTCTGACCAAATGCCAATGGTCGTTTCCCTCAGAATCACAAACACGGTGAAATCCTGAGCGAGTGTATAGGGCATTTCCACAAATCCCTTAACAGAATTCGGGGACGTACAATAGAACGGAAATATGGTGCCAGCGGCGTCAGGTTGGGGCTCGATCGGATCGGTGTCGAATGTGGAGGTGCCATAGTCGATGTCAAGGTAGTGCATCCAATCGAGCCTGTGCAGCATGGACGGCGAGCTGAAACCTCTGGCCCCCCAGGATTGCAGATATCCGTTGATCTCGCCGGCTCGTTTGCGGAATATCTTCTCAGAGAGGAAGAGTTTGCCGTCATGTTTGAGCCCGTGCACGCCCAACCCGAAACCCCTCTGTTTAATCTCGTCAAGTAGCGCAAGGGAAACCCGATAGCGTTCGGGCACGACAAAGAACGTCGATCGGACTCCGAGGTTCTCCTCAAGATCCATGAGCTGCCGGCACGCGTCGTGTCCTTTCTGGGTATCCACATCGTGTTGGAGCACGAATGCAAACTTCTTGCCGGCAGGCCAGCCCTTCCAGCCTGGGGGAGGAGTTGCCGACCGAGGATCGATAGGCCAGACATCGGCGTACCGTTTCTGCTTATACCTGGCGCGCGCTCGTCGTGCTGCGAGTTGCAGTGCGCGCGGCAGTATTGGCTTGATGAAGTAGAAGACGGTGTTCAGCCATCCTCCGTGGGGTGAGACCATGCGGTTAGCTTGCATATTTGTAGAAAAGGCTGCTGAACAGTTTCTGGGTGAAGGTGGGTGCATGAGAAAAAATCGTATTGTGCAACCCTTCGGTGGGAAGATGGGATTTAACAAAAGCAGACCTTGCCACGTCGTACTCGTAGCTATCCACAGTGACCTGCCTGGTCCCCCACCCGGTCTTGAATTGCAGCAAGCCAGTATGCTGTTCCTCGGTTCGGCCGAAATCCAGCACCGCATAGCCTGCTGCACTGTAGTACTTGATTGCCTCCCAGAAGATCGCGAAGTTTGACATCACCGAGCGGTTTTCTTCATCTGAGGCGCCATATTTGAAGTACACGGTGGCGCCAAAAATCAGGAACACTGCTGCTGCAATCGTCTTCTCGCCGCATCGAGCAACCACTATGTGGCCGGAGCCCGGGCGGATCATCATCAAAAACAGTTTCTCAAAGAAGAATAGCGGTTGAGGTGGGAGTCCGTGACGCCTTCTTGTCTGACAATTCAGACGATAGAACTGATCCAGGGATTCAGAAGTTGACCCAAAGTCCACAGTTACGCCTTGCTTTGCCGCCTTTTTGACATTTCTCCTGGTTGTATCGCGAAAGCCTCGAAGGAGGACATCGGAATCGCCATTCAGGGCGAGAACGTGCCGGAAGTGAGTAGTGGCCACGAGAGTTTCCGGGGGAAACGCTCCGTGGCCTCGAATCGAAATCGAGCGCCATTTCCGTGCGCGAGCCAAGTCCTGTGCGTGGTCAAAGAGCTCGCGGAAATCGGCGGGATCGGAATAGAGCGGGGCGCAGAAATCCGAGAACGGGAGGCACACGGCCTTTTTTCTGCCGAGCAGATCCCGGACCTGCATGAGTGGCAGGACAGCGGCGATCCTCTTCCCGTCATACTTGACGCAATACTGCGGTTTGAACCCATACGACTCAACAAGCACCCGCGCCCAGGCTGCGGAGTGAAAGACAGTTGCCTCGGGAAACTCAAGAACCTGCGCATCCCAGTCCGGAACCTCGAGTGGATTGACGATGCTGAGTTGGGGCATGGAAGAAAGAGAAGATTTACCACGAAGGCGCGAAGGGAAGACACGAAGACGCTAAGGGAAAAGAAACCTGGGGTCGGAAAAAGACGGGAGAACTCGCAATACACAATACACAACGATCAACGCACAAGTGAAGATTGGAGTGATGGCTCCTGACTTGTGGATTTCGAGTTGCGTGTTGTGAATTGTGAGTTCAGGTTTCGTGCTCGTGCACTTATTCTCGATCTGGATTCGACCCTCCAACTCACCGGAACATGTCGGTCCTACGGACCTCTCGAGCCGCGATCTTCGCTTCCTGCTCCTGCTCTTCATCTCAATCTAAATCTTCATCTTTCTCTTCGCCGAGAGCCGTGTCTTTCCGATGTTCTCCTTCGCCTTTTCCTCGATCATCTTCACCGACGTGTCAAAATCACCCTCAATGCTTCCCATCTCCAAGATCCGCTTCCGGTGAAATTCGCCATAATGCGTCTCGGCGTGCTCAAGGGCAAGTTCGTGTGAGACTTTTCCGGCATGGGTCAGGATGTCTCGGTCATTGAGTTTCATAAATCCGTCAAGTTTCCGTACCCAGTCTTTCATGTACATCGGGATTCTTCGCATCGCCTGTCCTGCGGCAAATACCAGGTATTGCTCGACCAGATTGTTGAGCGCTTGGAGTTCATCCTCATTCAGGTAGTTCTTGGCTATCGCTACGTCCTGCTTGCGGACTTTGGTACCGCGCCAATTGGTCAAGCCCATATTCAGTCGTGTGCTGTCGGCCCGTTCGTATATGATTTCTGCTGCAGTCTTCCCGGTTATTGCCCAATGCATCTTGTTCTGTACGGTCTTGAAAAACTCAATACTCATTTCGAGGGTAGGGTCATAATCAACGCTCGTTGCGTAGATATCGGTGATCTTTTGGTAGAAACGGCGCTCGGATGTGCGTATGTCCTGTATGCGCCTGAGCAGCTCTTCGTAGTAGTCGAAGGGTTGCTGAGGGTTCTTGAGGCGTTCATCGTCGAGTACGAAGCCCTTGACGATGTACTCCCGCAAGCGTTGCGTCGCCCAGATTCTGAACTGGGTGCCTCGGTGTGATCGTACTCTGTAACCAATTGATATTATTACATCTAGGTTGTAGTGCCGTGTGTTGTATGACTTACCGTCAGCCGCAGTTATTAAGAAATCCTTAACAACTGAATCGGATTGGAGTTCACCTTCCGCAAAAAGGTTCTTCAGGTGAATGTTCACATTTGCCGTACTCGTCTGAAACAATTCTGCCATCAGTTTCTGCGTAAGCCAAACGGTCTCATCTTCGAGCCGAACTTCCAATCTCGTTTCTCCGTCCTCGGACTGATACAAGATCACTTCGGAGTGTCCTCTATTGGTACTCATAGGTGCCCTTGGTTGCGAAAAATGTCCGCGCTTGATAAGGGTAGGCATGATTCCCGGACGGCCGGACAAAACACCGGAGGTTGGTGAAGCCGTTGGCGGCGATTATGAGTATCGAGGAATCACTGGGGTAGGAGAAAGGCGGGAGAAATCGCAATACACAATACACAACGCTCAAGTGAAGACTGCAGTAGGGGGCTCTTGACTTGTGAATTTCGAACGCCGCCTCGAGCGTTGTCGAGGGGTTGCGTCTTGTGAACTGTGAGTTCAGCTCGTGACCCTCGAACTCAACGGAACATGCCGGTCCTACGGACCTTGACAATCCTCCACGCGTGATTCGTTCCACAACCATGCCGGTCCTACGGACCTGTCGATCCGCGATCTTCGCTTCCTGCTCCTGCTCTTCGTCTCAATCTTCATCCTGGTCATAGTCTTGATCTCAATCTTACTCTTAATCTTGCTCCTCGCCTATTTCCGTCTCTCCCGTTCTCGTACGCTTGTGATGAGTCTCGAACACGGGATCCAAGCATCGGCGGTCAGATCTTTCTGCATTCAAGCATTCGCTGTGTTCTATCAACCTCTTCAGCGAGCATCCTCGCTTTGGGCAACGCTGTCAGGTATTCCGCAGCGACAATTTTGTTCGGTAGGTTACCAAGGGCATACTTGGCGACGGTTTCAGATTTCCTGGCGCAGAGGATAAGTCCAACGGGTGGATTTTCGTCTGCATTCTGCCAGTGTTCACGCGCATAGTTCAGATACAGATGCATTTGTCCCGCATCTGCATGGGTGAACTCGCCGATCTTCAGATCAATCAGCATGAGTGAATGAAGTCTGCGGTGGAAGAACACCAGATCAACGCGGTACCAGGTATCGTCGAGACGCAGTCTTTTTTGGCGCGCGACAAAGGCAAAATCGCTGCCAAGCTCAAGCAGAAACGACTCCAGATGATGTATGAGGGCCTCTTCGAGATCGGACTCGGAGTATTCGTCCTTCAGTCCCAAAAACTCAAGCACGTACGAGGACTTGATCTCCTCTTCCGCCGTCACTTGGTCTTCGATATGCGGCTTCTTTCCCTTGGTGAGCATTGATGCTTTGTCTCGGGAAAGGGCGGTTCGCTCATAGAACTGGGAGTTGATCTGCCGGTAGAGCTGTCGCGTTGACCACCCGTCCCGCAATGCTTCACGTTCATAGAACTTCCGAGCATTCTCACTCTTGACTGATAGTAACATTACATAATGCGACTAAGAGAGCGGAAAAATCCTTGCGAGGTCGTCTGACTTGGATTGCGCAGACACTGTCTGCGTTTTCCGGTTCCTGCTGCTCCTGGTGCTTGGTTGAGCTAATTGCGCAGACGCCGTCTGCGCAATTGGCCACAGCCGGTGGAATAGGCGCATTTGTTCCAGATTTCGTTTCGAGAATCCATTCCCGAACCGGGCCGTCAGTTGTATCGACAGATCCGCCACCACCCGTTCGCCATAGTCAGCCCGGATCTCGCTTTGGCGCTGCGCGATTCGACGGCCGATTTCCCAATACGTGGCCGTCATGATTGAGTTCACGGTTCGGGCTGAATGCCGACGAGCCTGATCGAGGAGATCCACAATCCCGGAAGAAAATTCCTGAGAAGGACCTATCGCCAGTCTGTTGCGCGCTATGTCGGTGATCTTCCTGGCCATTGTGGATCAGGCAGCAGAGTGAAAGACAGTTGCCTCGGGAAACTCAAGAACCTGCGCATCCCAGTCCCGGACCTCGAGTGGATTGACGATGCTGAGCTGGGGCATGGGCAAGAAAGAGAAGATTTACCACGAAGGCGCGAAGGGAAGACACGAAGACGCTAAGGGGAAAAATCTGGGCCAGAGACGAACAGAAGAACTCACAATTCACAACCGTTCGACCCCGCTCACGGCAGGCAAACAACACTCAGCGATTAGGTGGGGATCGGAGTGGTGGCTCGTGACTTGTGGCCTGTGAGTTGTGAAGCATAAGCTCAACTCTCGTGCCCCGTGTCCGTCCGCTCCTATTCGCATTCATTCGCGGTTCAGACTCCGATGTCCCGTCCCTTTGACCATCCAATCCGGACCTTACTCTTCGTCCGATTCGCGTCCGATTCGCGTTCATTCGCGTTCATTCGCGTTCATTCGCGGTTAGAATCCCGGATGGTTCTCGTTCGGGAGCGATCCCTTCGCTGGTTGTTTCAACCGCTCGCCGACCCATTCGCCGAACTGGGTAAGAAGTCCGGCTTTTGTCTCAAAGTCAATATCGGCGTCAGATACCAGATCACATCTTCCCAGTACGGCAAAGGGGTTCAGATCAGTGAACGACTTTACGTACTCGGGTATTTCTATATGATGGGTGGTGCACAGTTTCATCAACTCGTCCAGATCATGGATTTTCTCGAAGTGACGGTTGTTGAGGGATAGAAGCGCCTTCAGATATTTCTCCGCCGCTTGTTGCAGGTGGAAAAGCAACGTGGCATTGTCAATCTTCTCGTCCTTCAACTGTCGTGCTCTTGCCGCAAGATGTAAATCGGCATTTGCCTTTTGGAAGAGGATATCATACTGGTGCATTCGCGTTTCACCCATTGAGCAGCACCCCTTTCTCCGCGATCGTTCTAAAAATGGAGCCCGCTTCCTTGCGATAGAAATCAAAGTCATCATCGGAGCACACGACGATGTCTTTGGGATAATCGAGGTCGGACAGGAGCTGGGCGATCTTCACTGATTCGCGGACCCGGGATTCCACTTTTGAGAGAATGACCGCGATGTCCAGGTCACTTCCGGTCTCGGGAGATCCGTAGGCATACGAGCCGAACAGGTAGATTCGGCTGGAGCCGTACGCGCCCTGCAGGCGGGAGAGGATCTCCTTCTTCAGGGATTCACTGATCATATGCGACTTTCAAGAATCAACGACAAGAGAAAATGGCAACCGCGAATGAACGCGAATGAACGCTAATGGGAAGAGGATTGGTCACAGGGGCTCATAGGAGGAGGGAAACTCACAATACACAACAAACGACAACCAACAAACAAGTGAAGAATGGGGTGAGGACTCGTAACTTGTGAATTTCGAGTTGCGTGTTGTGAATTGTGAGTCAGGCTTTCGTGCTCGGGATCTTGATCTTACTCTTGATCTCGCCTCTCGCCCTATTCCGTCCGATTCGCGTCCGATTCGCGTTCATTCGCGTTCATTCGCGGTTCTGTCTCCAATGTCACGTCCCTTTGACCAATTTCTTGATACGATTCACGTGTCCGCGGCCGAGCCCTTTCACCTCGCATCCAAGCTCGAAGTACCGTTTGATCGCCGCATCGTCAAGTATGCCGAAGCAGTCGATGATCGCGGCGGGCTTGCCGATCTGCTTGACAACGTCTTCGGGCTTGAGTTTGAGGTACTGTTCGTGGCGGACCGCCAGGATCACGGCGTCAACGTTGTTGAGCGCGGCGGTGATGTCCCGGGTGATGCGGAGATTCTTCAGTTTCTCCTGATTGCGGAAGAAGCGCGCCCAGGAGTATCCCTCCATCGGATAGGTATCCTGCGACTCGAATTCCCACCAGTGCTGCACGTACGGATCGTGCACACGGAGTTCGGCGCCCATTTCCGTAAGTTTACGGACGATGAGTTCCGAGCCGCTGTACCGGGTGTCACCCACGTCTTCGCGGTAGGAAGCGCCGAGGAGGAGGATCTCGGCGGCGGCGATGGGGCGGTCGAGGTTCCGCATGGCATCGCGAGTCATTGACGCGACGCGCAGGGCACGGGTGTCGTTGATGTTGATGGCCGTGGGGGTAATTTTGAAAATGTTGTCATCAAACCCGAGGATGTGCTTGTAGGCCCACATGCCGAGGCCGCCGTCCTTGGGCAGGCAGTAGCCGCCGATGCCGGGGCCGGGGAAGATCATGTTGGAGTGAGTCGGGCGGACTTTGATGGCCTTGATGACCTTGGTCAAGTCCACGCCGTTTTGTTCGGCGAAGAGACTCCACTCGTCAAGAAATGCGAGAATCGTGGCGCGGTAGCTGTTCTCCACGATCTTTGCGGTTTCGGATTCGATGGGGCGATCCAGGACGGTCAGGGGGAAATCCTTGGTATTGAGGACTTCGGTGAGGAACTTGGTGACGCGACTCTTGGATTCATCATTCACGCCGCTGCAGACCCGCCAGAAGTCGCGAATGCTCTTGACGTACTCGCGGCCGGGCATGACGCGCTCATAGCTGTGCGCGAGAAGAGGCTCGGTGGTGATGCCGCGCTTCTCAAAGGTCTTCTTCATGATCGGATACGCGACCTGCTCCGTGGTGCCGGGAGCAACGGTGGTTTCGATGAGGACCAATGCCGTCGGAGGAATGCGTTCCGCGATCGTGTGAAGCGACTTCTCCAAGGCAGCCATGTCCGCGGCGCCGGTTTTGAGATCGCCCAGGGATTCCTTGAGATAGTCGCACTGCACGTCAACGACCACAATGTCCGCGAGAGTCAGGGCGTCCTCGGTGAAGGTGGCGACCAAAGTCTTTTTATCAAGCACGGTGCGCCGGATCATGGGATCGACTTCAGGGTCCTCGGCTTTAACAGGTGATTCGCCGCGGTTGAGGAGTTGAATCTTCCAGAAGCTGCGGGTGGAGGGGCGTTGCATGCCGATGACGAATTTCGAGGATGTGCCCGAGGTCTTGTCCACGGTATCCGCGACAATGGCGGCCATCACCGCGCCCACAAATCCAACGCCCACGACCACGACGATTTCTTTGCCCTCGGCGCGGGCCTTGTCGGCGAGTGATTTCAGGCGCGCGAGTTCGGGGGCGTATTCGGCCGGGGAGGGAATGAGGAAGACTTCACCTTCAGGACTGACTGACTGCGATTTCTTTGGGGTGTCCATGCGAGTGCCTTTCTTAGTCTGTATTGGAGAAGAAGAAGATTTGCCAGGAAGCGCCGCACTGCGATGCCCTGGGCGTTGAGTCGAAGGGAGCCGTGCCGAACGGAGTCGAAGCATTCGCGTTTATTTGCGGTTAGTTTTCTTCGAGTTACTGTGCAGCGAGCACACTGACTCTTCCCACATCCCGCAGATGGGCGGATCCGTTCTTGATTGTTTCACTAACTTCCTCAAGGTAACGTTTGGTTTCCCGGTCGTAGTAGCGTTCTCCGCAGGTCTTGCACACCGGAACCTCAACAGGAATGAACACCACATCATGCTCAATGAGAATCTCTTCATCAACGTGCTTGCTCTCAATTTCCGTCCCGTGGCAGATGACACACTGCATACTATCTCCAGATCTCGATCTGGATTCGACCCTCCAATGCAACGGAACATGCCGGTCCTACGGACCTTGGCAATCCTCCACGTGTGATTCGTTCTACAACCATGCCGGTCCTACGGACCTAACGAGCCGCGATCTTCGCTTCCTGCTCCTGCTCTTCATCTCAATCTAAATCTTCATCTTTCTCTTCGCCGGGAGCTGTGTCCTTCCGATGTTCTCCTTCGCCTTTTCCTCGATCATCTTCACCGACGTGTCAAAATCACCCTCAATGCTTCCCATCTCCAAGATCCGCTTCCGGTGAAATTCGCCATAATGCGTCTCGGCGTGCTCAAG
>Ga0315293_10006370_pt1 | contig 11057 bp, 6 predicted proteins | sample YL17G13_20_MG_FD_203071 | JGI IMG/M metagenome (GOLD analysis project Ga0315293, IMG submission 203071) | Sediment microbial communities from Yellowstone Lake, YNP, Wyoming, USA - YL17G13_20 | ecosystem: Environmental > Aquatic > Freshwater > Lake > Sediment | place: USA: Wyoming | collected... | reverse complement strand
TATTGGCTGAAGAAGTGCCGGGATGGCAGAGTGGATAATGCGCAGGCCTTGAGAGCCTGTGGACCCTACGGGTCCGCGCGGGTTCGAATCCCACTCCCGGCGCCACAAAAATTCTAAGAAAGTCTAGCAGCGAACTAGGTAAGTGGATTGTAATAGAAAGTGAGGAATTTGGGTTTTATTCTTCTTAGAGATGCAGGTAGGTGAGCAGGTTGTATTTGACGATCAGCACTACGAACATGGTTCCGATCAGCGACATCACTGTGATCATAGTGTTAAGCGACGGACCAGCCGTGTCCTTGAACGGATCGCCAACCATGTCGCCAACGACCGCAGCTTTGTGCGCATCCGAGCCCTTGCCACCGTGTGCGCCTGACTCGATGAGTTTCTTCGCGTTGTCCCACAGTCCGCCTGCGTTAGCCATCAGCAACGCCAGAAGCAAACTTGAGAATATTGCGCCTGCCAAGTAGCCGCCAAGCGCTTCGATTCCGCCTACGAAACCCACTACCAGCGTGGCAACGATTGATAGTATGCTTGCGGGCATCAACTCGCGGATCGCGCCTACAGTGGCGATGTCAACACACTTATTATAGTCTGGCTTGACGCCTTCCTTTCCTTCTTTCAACCCCGGAATCTCCTTGAACTGTCTGCGGATTTCTGCGATCATTCTCTCAGCGTTCCTGCTTACGCCCAGCATCAGAATAGCGGAAAACACTGCAGGCATCGCGACGCCTATGAGCGCTCCGAACAGAACCCATGGGTTCATCAGGCTAAAGTTGACGATCACTCTCGGATCGCTCAGAGCTCCCGGAGGCAAAGTCGGATACAGATCTTTCGGGTAATACAGGTCTAGCAACGCCCTTTCAGCAGTCTCCTTGAAAGCTGCCAGCAGAGCAATCACCGTCAATCCGGCAGCGCCTATTGCAAAGCCTTTTGTGATCGCCTTAGCCGTGTTACCAGCTGCATCAAGCTCGTCAGTCACTGCAATGGCTTCTTCACTTAAGCCAGATTGCTCAGCGACTCCTTTCGCGTTATCAACCACCGGACCGTAAGCATCGTTTGACACAGTTATGCCGACGATCGAAAGCATCCCAAGAGCAGCCATAGCAATTCCGAACACAGCGAACGACAGAGGAGCACCCGGATCAGCCACTGCATACTGCTCACCCAACGGCTCAAGCAGTTTATACGATATAACAGCAGCGATAGCTATTCCAATTAACGGAAGGATCACGCTTCGTAAACCATATGAAAAGCCTGTTATGATGTTGATGGCTGCGCCGCTTTTGCTGGCTTCAGCCGTCTTGACCACAGGAGCCTTGTCTTCTGAAGTGAAATAATCCGTCGTGACACCGATAACAACGCCTGCAATCAACCCTAGGAAAGCCGCACCCCAAATTCTCCAGTCATAGCCGCGATAGTACGTCATCGCAGCAGTTAGAACGCCGAAGATTGAGCACGTAATATAGGTGCCCATGTTGAGAGCGCCGCCCGGGTTACCTCCTTTGCCCACTCTCACGGTAAACGCACCGATAATTGAAGACAATATGCCTAAGCCCGCGAAGACAAGCGGGATCTCAATAAAGTTACCAGACACACCCGGAATGTTGTTCAAAGCTAATCCAAGAATCATAGCTGCAAAGATGCTTGCCACATAAGAGTCAAAGAGATCTGCACCCATGCCAGCTACGTCGCCCACATTGTCACCGACATTGTCCGCGATCACAGCAGGGTTGCGTGGATCATCTTCAGGTATGCCCAGTTCAACTTTACCGACTAAGTCAGCGCTAATGTCCGCTGTTTTCGTAAAGATGCCTCCGCCCGCCTTGGCGAAAAGAGCCAACGAGCTAGCGCCGAAGCTGTAGCCTAGCACAATCTCTGGGTCGCCTGTGATCAGGTAGACTATGCTTACACCCAATAGGCCGACGCCGACCACAGCGAAGCCCATCACAGCTCCGCCTCTGAAGCCAACAGAGAAAGCCTTGTTCAAGCCATGTTGTGCCGCGTTGGCGACTTTGGCGTTCGCTTTTGTCGCAACGTTCAAGCCCAAGTAGCCGGCTAGAGCCGAACATGAGGACCCGAACATGTAAGCTAAGACTAGCTCAACGTTCTTCAACGGATCACTGGTTGCCCAAATAGGGTTAGGCAGAAAGAGAACTATGAGCGTACTTACGATTGCCACGAATATGGCCAAAGTCTTGTATTCGCGTCTTAGGAAGGCCTTTGCTCCGTCCTTTATGAGGCCGGAAATCTCCTGCATCTTCTCGTTTCCGCTGTCCTGTCTGTTGATGTAGCGTAGAAAGTAGAATCCGACCAATATTGAGATCAAAGCAGATAATGGTGCTATAAACCAGAGTTCAAATTCCATTGCTTCATTTCTCCTTCTACTTGTTCCCCGTCTATATTTTGAGTAGCGATAGTGAATCGAAATCTTATAAACTTATTTGTCGAAAGACATTTTTTCTAAGAAACAGTTAAAAGCGTCTTTGAAAATGGCTTACTGTTCTCTGCAAGGGTGGGGAGAATGGCAAAATCTTGGCACGCCAAGGAAGCTGAAGATATTTTTAAGGAACTCGATGTCAATCAAACTGGTTTGAGTCAAGAAGAGGCGAAGAATCGTCTCATGCAGTATGGACCTAACGAGTTGAAGAAGGAAAAGGGAACTTCGCCGATAAAGATGTTTTTTGAACAGTTTGCAGATATTTTGATGATTATACTGCTAATTGCTGTTGGACTCTCCATTGGTTCATATTTTATCAAACAAGATGTTGGCGAACTTTATGATGCGATGGTGATAGTTGCTATCGTGTTGGCGACAGCGACTCTGGGATTTGTTGAAGAGTTCAGGTCAGAGAAAGCTGTAGAAGCTCTAAAAAAGATGACTGCGCCAACCGCCATCGTCATGAGAAGTGGGAAAGAAGAAAAGATTCCGACAAGCGAAATCGTTCCTGGAGACATAATCCTTCTTTACACCGGTGACAAGATCCCGGCTGATGCAAGACTCATTGAAGCATTCAACCTGAAGATTGATGAAGCTGCTCTAACAGGAGAGTCAGCACCTGTCAACAAGAATGTTGCCGCGCTTTCTGAAGAAACTCCGTTCAATGATAGGAAAAACATGACTTTCACTGGAACCATAGTAGTTTATGGTAGAGGGAAGGCAGTAGCCACCTCCACAGGAATGAACACAGAGTTCGGCAAGATAGCCAAAATGGTTCAGACAACCAAGGAAGAAACGACTCCTCTCGAGAAGAGAACCTCTTCTATAGGTAAATGGATTGGAGTGCTGTCAATAGTTATCTGTCTTACAGTTGCTGCGATAGGATTCGTTGAAGGACGCGACTGGCTTGACATGGTCCTTTGGGGAATCAGCCTAGCAGTAGCAGCTGTTCCAGAAGCTTTGCCTGCAATCGTGACTGGAACGCTTGCAGTAGGAATGTACAGGATGGCGAAAGTAAACGCGATAGTCAAGAGATTGCCCGCAGTTGAGACTCTTGGCTGCACCAGTGTCATATGTTCTGACAAAACCGGAACAATGACAAAGGGTGAAATGACGGTGCAGAGAATATACGTGAATGGTAAAGCCATCAAGGTTTCAGGTGTCGGATACGAACCGAATGGTGAGTTTCTGTTTGAAGACAAGAAAATCGATCCTTCCGGTGAAGAACTTCGCATACTCTTGAAAACGGCTACACTATGCAACGACGCAAAGCTGGAGAAAGAAACTCAAACCGAAAGATGGATCATCAAAGGAGATCCAACAGAAGGAGCTTTAATCGTTACTGCGGCGAAGGCTGAGTTATGGAAAGAAGAGCTTGAGAAAAAAGAACCGCGCATAGCCGAAATTCCGTTCTCTTCTGAAAGAAAGTGTATGACTACCTTCCATGAGTTGCCGGTAAAGAAAATGGCTTACATGAAAGGCGCTCCTGAAATAGTGCTTGCGAAATGCTCAAAGATATTCTCTAACGGAAAAACCCGCAAGCTGAACGCTGAAGACAAAACGGAAATATTGAAAGTGAATGAAGCAATGGCAAGACAAGCGCTTAGAAATTTAGGTTTCGCCTTCAGGGACCTACCCGAAGACACAGCGGATCTTGATGAAAAAACAGAGAAAGACTTCACCTTTATCGGAATAATGGGAATGATTGATCCGCCTCGCGAAGAAGTGAAAGACGCAATATACACATGTGGAAAAGCAGGAATCAGTGTAGTAATGGTAACTGGAGACCACAAGCTTACCGCAGTAGCGGTTGCAAGAGAACTAAACCTACTGGGCGAGAACGAAGAAGAAGAAAAAGTATTGACTGGTGAAGAACTGGAGAAAATGAACGACGAGCAACTTGCAAATGTTGTTGAAAACGTTGTCATATATGCCAGAGTCTCTCCGGAACACAAGATGAGAATCGTCAAAGCATGGAAAGCCAAGGGGCGAGTTGTCGCAATGACAGGCGACGGAGTCAACGACGCTCCAGCTCTGAAGATGTCGGATATTGGCGTTTCAATGGGAATTACAGGAACCGAGGTTACCAAAGAAGCCTCAGATATGGTTCTAACAGATGACAATTTTGCATCCATCGTGAAAGCTGCAAGAGAAGGACGAGAGATCTACGACAACATAAAGAAATACTTGACTTATCTGCTTCGCTGCAACATAATGGAGATATTGGTTATGTTCATTGCAGTTGTTGCAGTGCCTTATTTGGCAATGATCATCTCGCCTGGATCAAATCCAGCGGCTGTCAGTGATGCAACAATCGCTTTGACGGCGACGCAACTGCTGTGGGTGAACTTAACGACTGATGGCCTGCCAGCTATAGCTTTGGGTGTTGATCCAGGTGACCCAGACTTGATGGAGAGGAAGCCAAGAGATCCTAATGAGAGTGTCTTTACTCGCGACGTCAAAACTTACCTGACCATTGTGCCATTATTGATGACAGCCTTGCTATTGTTCGGATACTTCTACTACAAACCTTGGGAAGGATTACCCCAACTTACAGAAGCGAGAACCCAGTTACTCACGGCCATGATAATGATGGAGTTGGCTAACGCCATATCAGCTCGTTCCCTTAAATACTCAGTGTTCAAGGTAGGCGTCTTCAAGAACAGGTTCCTATGGTATGCGATACTTTCGTCATTTGGTCTCCAGCTCCTAGTGCTCTACACACCGGGGCTTTCCGGATTATTTGACGTGAATCCGCCTGAACCGCTCGACTGGGCATTCGCCATACTGTTCACCATCATAGTGTTTGGCTCGTTGGAGTTAGGCAAATACATTGCAAGCAAGAGACGCAAAAACATAGACTGAGAAAGGCTTAAATTCAAAGCGGTCTGAGATTTGCGTCTATCAATTGAAAAGTAAGGTTTGGAGAGAAATGAGTGAGAAAACTGCGAATCCAGCACCTCTTGGACTATTGGGCTTCGGAATGACAACAGTTCTGCTCAACTTTGTACACAACGCTCGACTAGCACCGATTGACTCAATGATCTTTGGAATGGGCATATTCTACGGAGGCTTAGCACAAATAATCGCAGGAATAATGGAGTACAAAAAAGGAAACACCTTTGGCGCCACCGCTTTCACGTCGTACGGTCTGTTCTGGTGGTCATTCGTATTCTTGAACCTAGGATCAAAGACCACTCTGATTCAGTCATATACAATTGCTACAGCTTCAAATGAAGCACAGATGGCTTACTTCTTCATCTGGGGACTATTCACACTAATGATGTTCTTTGGCACACTGAAGAAGAACCGCGCGCTCCAGTTTGTTTTCATGAGCCTCGCAATACTGTTCTTCCTGCTCGCAACCAAATCGGCAGTTCTGGCTTACTACCCAACGACAGCTACTTCAACGATTAACCTATTCGCCCAAGTGATCGGCGTTGAAGGCATCATCTGTGGACTTAGCGCGTTCTACCTTGCGATTGCGGAAGTGCTTAACGAAGCTCACGGAAAAACCATACTGCCCATTTGTCCAGTAGGGCAATAAACACTCTTCACCCTTCTATTTTTTTCACCAAAAACCTTTAATATTCTCGGAAGAAGGTTTCTCCACAAAAATTTAGAGAAGGTTAAGAGATGTCAGAAACGAGTTTACCATTCAATGACAAAGTGTTTCCAGGAAAGAAGCTCAAGGAAGAATGGGAGAAATCAATAAAGAATCCACAAGAGTACTGGGCAGAAAAAGCACAGGCGATCGACTGGTTCCGAACATGGGACAAAGTGCTTGACGACTCAAATCCGCCATTCTACAAGTGGTTTTCAGGCGGAATCTTGAACATCTGTTACAATGCTTTAGATCGACATCTGAAAACACACAGAAAAAACAAGCTGGCCTATATTTGGGAAGGCGAAGCTCCAGGCGAAGTCAGAACCTACACGTATTATCAGCTGTACAGAGAAGTCAACAAGCTGGCAAAAGTCTTCAAGAACTTCGGATTGAAGAAAGGCGACCGAGTCGCTGTTTATCTGCCAATGATTCCAGAACTACCGATCACGTTGCTTGCAGCTGTCAGAATCGGCGGAGTCCACACAGTAGTCTTCTCAGGTTTTAGTGCAGAATCTCTTGCAGACAGGATCAACGATTGCCAAGCCAAGATTGTTGTGACCGCAGACGGAGCCTACAGGCGAGGAAAAACAGTAACGTTGAAGGACACAACTGACCGCGCACTGGCAAATTGCCCGACCGTTGAAAAAGTCGTCGTAGTCAAACGCACTGGTCAACAAGTTCCAATGAAAGAAGGACGCGACGTATGGTATCATGAAGCGCTTGCTAAGGTTGAGGCTAATGCTTATGTTCCACCTGAACCGATGGAAGCGAATGACCCGCTGTTCATCTTGTACACTTCGGGAACGACTGGCAAGCCAAAGGGAGTACAGCACGGCATAGGCGGCTACCTAGTTTGGGGATATTGGACGCTGAAATGGGGTTTCAACCCGACTGACGAAGATATTTGGTGGTGCACTGCAGACGTCGGCTGGATCACAGGACACACCTACAACGTTTATGCTCCACTAGCAATGGGCATAACCTCCTTCATCTTCGAAGGCACACCGGACTATCCAGCGCAAGACAGATGGTGGGAACTCATCGAAAAACACGGAGTCACAATACTCTACACTACGCCCACTGCAATTAGAATGTTCATGAAATTCGGCGAACAATGGGTCACAAAACACGATCTAACCACTCTACGCATTCTGGGCACAGTTGGTGAGTCAATCAACCCTGCAGCCTGGAGATGGTACTACCACCACATTGGAAGAGACACGCTGCCGATCATAGACACTTGGTGGCAGACAGAAACCGGTGGCTTCATGATTGCCCCGCTGTCAGGACTCGAACTCGTAGCTTTAAAACCGGGTTCAGCAACAAACCCGCTGCCAAGCGTACTCGCGGAAGTTTGGGATGAGAAAGGACAACCAACGCAAGCAGGAACCAAAGGCTTCCTAGTGATCAAGACACCTTGGCCAGGAATGCTTGAAACCCTATGGAAAGACCCAGACAGGTACAAGCAAACCTACTTCGGAAGATGGCCAAACATCTACTACACAGGCGACTATGCAGTAAGGGACCCAGACGGATACTTCTGGCTACTTGGAAGAGCCGACGAAGTCTTGAAAGTGGCTGGACACAGAATCGGCACAGTTGAGCTTGAAAGCGCACTTGTCTCACACCCAGCAGTGTCAGAAGCAGCAGTAATGGGCAAAGAAGACGCTCTCAAAGGCGAAGTTCCAGTAGCATTCGTAACGCTGAGAAGCGGCTTCACACCGTCAGACGACCTACGAACTCAACTCGTGCAGCACATTAGAGCAACAATCGGCCCAATCGCAACACCAGACGCCATAGTCATCGTCAACAAGCTACCAAAAACACGCAGCGGCAAGATCATGCGCAGACTACTAAAAGCAGTACTAGCCGGCCAAACCTTGGGCGACGTTTCAACGCTTGAAGACGAAGCTTCAGTCGAAGACATAAAAGCCACATACGAAGAGCTCAAGAAACAACTGGAGAAGAAGTAGAAAACTTCTTTTCCCCCTTTTCCATTTTTAAAAGACAGAAACGTCCAAAAACGTTTAAAAACTGGCTTTCCTCAATTCTTAACGGGCTTTTTTACTCACTACACATATGCTGAATCGATGCACGAATCTTACCTCCATCCTAGCAAGGGCTAAAATATCAAATGTGCGCCCCTATCTAACTTGGTGCTGTTAACGTGTATCATGTAAGACGAAAAGACAAGGAAATCACCGACGAAGACGCGATGAAGAAAATATTGAAAACCACAAAATATGTAACTGTTGCCATGTGCAAAGACAACGAACCATACCTTGTGACACTGAGCCACGGCTACGACGAAAAAAACAATTGCATCTACTTTCACTGTGCAAACGAAGGAAAAAAGACCGATTTTCTGAAAACAAACAACACAGTATGGGGACAGGCATTCATCGACCACGGCTACGTAGAAGGCAAATGCAACCATCCCTACACGTCAGTACACTTCAAAGGAAAAACGACGTTCATAGAGAATATCGACGAGAAACTTGAGGCCGTGAAGTGTATGATAAGACAGCTTGAGAAAAACCCAGAACCAATGATTGCGCGAATAAAGCCCGAGAGACTGAAAAACACGGCGATTGGAAAAATAGAAATAGAATATATGAGCGGCAAGAAACCTGAAGAATCAAGCAACTAACCATGTCTGAAATGTTTCAAGCGAATCCTGCGTTTTATGGGTAGAATCTTCTTGTGGTTCTTGGGAAAGGTATTGAGTCTATTATGTTCTCCAAGTCAAGCATCCAAGTGATCAGTCTTTCCACACCCATGCCAAAGCCAACATGTGGAACCGTGCCGTATCGCCTCAGATCCAGGTACCAGTCGTAATCTTTTTCGTCCATACCCATGTCCCGGATCCGTTTGATGAGTATGTCTTTGTCGTCCTCTCTTGCTCCGCCTGTAGAAACCTCGCCGATCCTCGGGACCAGCATGTCAGTAGACATTGCTACCTCAGGTTTGTCTCTGTAAGTCTTGCAGTAGAAAGCCTTGATCGCAGTAGGATAATCATATACGAAGAACGGCTTGTCAACCTCATCTGCCAGAGCCTTTTCATCATCATATCCCAAGTCTTCTCCCCAGTTCTTCTTCAAACCTTTGGAACCGAGCTTCTCCAAAGCTTCTGTGTAAGTTATCTTTGGAAAAGGCGTCTTGACTGAAGCAACCTTGGTTATGCTTGCTCCCAGTTCATCAAACTCTTTCTCACAGTTTTCAGCTGTTCTTCTGCAGATGTGAGTCATCAGCTCCTCTTCAAACTTCATCAGATCGTGCATGTCTGCAAAGGGCCATTCTGCCTCCATATGCCAGTATTCAGTCAAATGCCTAATCGTCCTGCTTTTCTCGGCACGAAAAGACGGAGCAATGCAGTAGACTTTCTCCAAAGAATAGATCAGAATCTCAAGATAAAGCTGAGAGCTCTGCGTCAAGTACATGTTTTGGTCAAAATATTTCAAACCGAAAAGTGTTGATCCACCTTCACAGGCGCTTGTGATAAACATAGGCGGCGAAACTTCAACAAACTCCTGAATTCCGAAAAACTCTCGCGCCGCTTCAAGCACCTCAGCGCGTACCTTCATGACCAAGTTCATTTTTCTACTGCGTAGCCACAAGTGGCGAACATCTCTCAGGAACTCTTCGCTTTGGTCCTTACTGATTGGAAAAACCTCAGCTAATCCAATTATGGAAATTCTTTCCGCTGAAATCTCATAGCCACCAGGTGCACGCTTGTCTTGTTTTATTAGGCCTTCAAGCGACAGAGACGATTCAATCGTGAGTTTTTCAGCGTCACTCCAAGCTGGGCTGTCAGCCTTAACGGTGCACTGAATGACTCCTGATGCGTCTCGCAGAACAAGAAAAACCATCTGTTTTCCTTCTCTCTTGCGGTAAATCCAACCTCGAATAGTAACCTTTTCATCGTCGTGTTTTCCTTGCAAGAGTTCAGCAATAGATATGAACGGCATAAATCCTCAGACCCTCTCTGCTTTCTTCAAACCTTATTGTTAACCGCTTTTTAAATCTTTAAATTTCTTTGGTCTGCGACTCGAACACTTTTAAGAAGACAAACAGGGCAATGGGCACGGCGCTCGCGGCAAGCATTATGAAGGGTAAAGGTTTCCAAACGTATGAATACAGAAGACCGACAAGAAGCTGTGTAATAGCTTGACTCAGGTAGATAAAGAACTGGCTGCAGCCCACAACTTTGCCCCTGTATTCTCTAGGCGTTAGATCACCCAGCAATGACTGATAACTGCTATTTGTCAACACTTGGCCGAGGCCGAAAAAGAAGAATGCTCCTAGAAGAATGTAGAAGGCATACTCTGTGAAGAAAGTTGCAGAAACAAAAATGGCCATAGCTGGCAGATAGCAGAGGTATCCTAAGACGAGGAAATGTTTTCTTCCAGCCTTGTCCATTCTCAGGCCGGCCACTATGGCGGGTATGGCAGCGCTTAGTGACATGAATGCCATGACGATCGCCCATTGAAACTTTGCTATTCCGAGAGCTTCAAGTGCGTAGACAACAAAATAGGTGTTGCACCCTGCCAGCAGACTGCTAGCGGCAGCGTTTGAAATGAAGAGATGAAAAACGGTTCTCGGAACTTTGCCCCAGACTTTCATGCTTTCTCTCACAGATTTCGGGTATTCACGCAGTGCCTCAAGGAGAGCTGGGCGACCACTGTTTGACGTTGAAGGAAGCGTCTCTTTTAGCTTCACTCTCAAGAAAGCGGCTGCAAAATAGGCAACAGTGACTATTGCATAGGCAATCCTCATTCCAAGATCGAATTGAAAAACCAAGATCAGGTATCCAGCTATTATCGAAGCGGGCAGTCCAACGAGGTTTGTGACTACTGCTTGGAAGGTGAAACCTGCGCCGCGATTTTCAGGTGAAACAGAATCAAGCATAATGGCAAATAAGGCTGGCTGATAGAGCAAACAGAAATTCTGGATCATAATGCCAATCACTATAAATGGCCATGAAGGTGCAAACACAAAGAAGATAGAAGAGAG
>Ga0315293_10006368_pt1 | contig 11057 bp, 8 predicted proteins | sample YL17G13_20_MG_FD_203071 | JGI IMG/M metagenome (GOLD analysis project Ga0315293, IMG submission 203071) | Sediment microbial communities from Yellowstone Lake, YNP, Wyoming, USA - YL17G13_20 | ecosystem: Environmental > Aquatic > Freshwater > Lake > Sediment | place: USA: Wyoming | collected... | reverse complement strand
CTCCTGAACCTGTTGAGCCGCCATGAGGAAGCGCTCATGGCGAATATTCGAGCCCGTGAGCTGGATCCCCTGAATCCTTTTATCGCAGCAAACCTGCTCTGGCGATATTACTACCTTGGCCGCTACGAGGAGGCCATCGCTGCATCCGGAAAGCTCCTAGAGATGTATCCAAATTACTGGCTGAACCACTGGACGCGCGGGCTCTTGTATTCGGCCAGGGGAATGTACGAAGAGGCCATCGCAGATCAACTCAAGGCGGTGGCTTTGTCGGAAGGATCTCTGGAATGCCTGCCCGACCTCGGCTATGCGTACGCAAAGGCTGGTCGGAGGGCCAAGGCGCAGAAGGTGCTTGGCAAGTTGCGGGAGGAATCAAAGAAGAGACATGTGCCGTCGAGCTTCTTCGCGCCAGTTTACGCAGGACTCGGAAATGCGGAGATGGCGTTTGCTTCCCTGGAGAAGGCATTTCAGGAGCACGATGATCGCGTGGCATATTACATGATGGATTCGGCGTTCGCTTCTCTGCGCTCTGACCCGCGTTCCATCTCCCTGTTGCGGCGCATGAACCTTCCCGTCAAGGGAAACAAATGATCGGCTTATATTCTTCCTTTGCCAGGTCAACGAAAAAGGCATTGTCCCGGCCGAAGCCGCGCTTTATCGGCGCTTCAACCCGAGCGGTCGTGCAGCATGTGCATCTGCCAGAGCTCCCGGGTACTGGTGTGCAGCAGCGGCGCCAGCAGGCGCCGGCCGAGGCGGCCGATGCTCCGGCGCAGGGCCTCCAGCTCGCGGAATTTCTCCCGCACCTCGGGGTCGGCCGGAACGGGAAAACCCTGCTCCTGCAGCAACAGGACGGCCTTGGCCTTGACCGACAGCTCCACGTGCAGGCGCAGGGTGCACAGCATGTCGACCAGGACGCTGCCGGGAAGCCGGTCCTTCAGCGACTGCAAGTAGCGGCCGCTGGGCGATTGCAGCATGCTGCCGGTGCGGATCATCTCCAGCAGCTCCACGTCGCTGCCGAAGCCGGCTTCCAGCCACTGGCGCAGCGACCGCTCGCTGTGGTGATAGACCATGAAGATCGTCAGCGGCAAGCCGATGAGAAAAATGATCGAGGCCAGGAACTGTCCCTGCAGGGGGAAATGGTTGAAGAGCGAATGGATCAGGACGGCAACGGCCAGCCCGGGCAGGATATCGACGGACCGCTCCTGCCGACGGCGTTCGGACCTGCCCTTGGCCATGATCCCGACCAGGGCGACGGTACCGCCGTGCATCACCGCCGTGCCGAAGCCGCGGATGAGCCAGAGCAGGAGCCCGTGTTCGTGAAGGGAATAGAGGAAATAGATGTTTTCAAAAAGAGCGAAGCCGGCGCCGATTGCGAAGCCGATGATGGCTGAATCGACCAAAAAGCCCAACCGGTGGCGGCGCAGCAACAGGAAGAGATAGACGGCCTTGGCGCTCTCCTCGATGACCGGGGCCAGGTAGCGGGAGTAAAAAGGAACGTTCAATCCGGTCACGTTCAGCAGCCAGCGATTGAGCAGCAGGCAGAAGAACGCCGTGAGGGCGCCGGCCAGCAAGGCCTCGCCTACGGCGCGGAACTTGACCAGTTGAAAGTTGTCGAATACGAACAGGATCAGCGCAAAGGTCAGCACCGGCAGGAATCCCAGGCCGACGCGCAGGACCAGGTCTCCGGTCGTCATATCTTGAGCGAAACCATCCACTCCGCGGCCGCATCGCGCCCGGCTTCGTAGGCCCTGGCGTACCCCAGTGAGAGGGTCAACTGATGGTGGGAAAGAGCGATCAGGCGGATGTCGAACTGCGCGCCGACATCGTACAGGCGCCGCCGGTCGGGCCGGCTGTCCATGTTGGTGAGCAGTCCGGTGCAAAACAGCGAAGGGCTGATCCAGTTGGCGTAGAAGAAGGGAAACCCCAGGCGGCGGAAAAAGAGAGGCGGCAGGTTCCATTCCAGCGTCAGCTTGGCGAAATTTTTGCCGGCCAGTTCGTTCAGGTCGACGCCGGGGAAGGAGTAGTATTCGCGGTAGCGCTTGCTGTCCTGGTGATCGACCCAATTGTTACCGAAGCCGCCGAAATAGAAATTGGCGAACGGATCCTGGCGATCGCCGATGGCAATGCCGGCGGCTCCCCGCCACCACAGCGAAGAGTGCTTGATGGGGAGGGGTAGGCCGTAGTCAAGGCAGCCATAGAGCCGCGGATAAAGAGTGCGGTTGACATAGGTATTGCCCAGCACCAGCCGGTACTGGTATCCTTTCTCGTCCTCGATCGCGGCCAGCGACTTGCGCAGGTATTTGTAGTTCAGCTTACCGTCGAGGGTGAAAAACCGGTCCTGGCTGATGCTGACGTTCTGGTAGTCGGGGAGCCGCTCCAGTCCGAAATAACCCGCGGCTTGGATGGAGTAGTCCAGGAAGCGGTTGGGCTCGTCGTAGATCAGGTTCTTGCTGTAGCGCAGCTCGAGTGATTGCCCCTTGCGGCTGGTCCGGGTGGGTCCGAACAGGTCGTAGAAATTGGCGACGTTATGACTGGCGATCAATTCCCAGTTTTTCAACGCCACTTGGAGCCGGAGATGGAACCGTTCCTTGGCTTCCAGGTCTCCGCCGGGCGAATAGGTGGCGCTCAGGTCCATTTTTTCCAGGCTGACCTTGTCGGCCAGGTGAAAATTCAGGCCGAAGGCCGCGACATCCTTGTAGCCTTCGACGACCGGGTAGATTGATTTCAGCCCGATATTCTTCAGCGGCGTGTAACTGCCGCGGGAGATGATCAGCGGTTCGGGATCGATCAGGCCGGGCCGCTCGGCCACCCAATCGCGGACCTGGGGATGCTGCTCGCTGACCTGCTGGCCCAGCATGGTGATCGCCTTGACCTTGAGGTCATCGGGCCGCAGGCTGGAGATGACGGTCGGCCGGAAGCCATCGGCCGTGTAACGGAAAACCAGCAGCGAGTCGATGTCCAAGGGCACGGGACGGAAAAAGCCGGTCTCGCAGTTGGTCAGGATCTCCACATTCTCGCCATCCAGGTCGCAGCGGTAGATGTTGGATACACCTGAATAGTACGACGACCCGTACAGTGACCGCCCGTCCTCGGCGAAGACGAAATTGGCCGGCGAACTGTTCTCGAAGTCGGAAACGGTCGTGAAGGGGGCGTTGTCGACTGACAATTTTTCCAATTCGATCTTGATCAGCGACTGCCGGCCGCTGATCTCGGTCAGCGCCGCCGCCAGCCAGCGGCCGTCCGGGGAAATGGCGATGTCGTAGATGTCCTTGCCGTAAGGCCAGGAATAGACCTGCTTCCATTCCCGATAGGGAGGTTCGATACGGACTATGGTGGAGATGCCGTTGTAATGGCGGATACCCCAGAGCGAGCGGTCGCGACGGTTGAAGGCCAGGTCGCCGATGCGGCCGTCCTTGATCAGCAGGCGGGTGCGGCCGCTGTCCACCTGCACCTGGCGCAGGTCGCGCCAGGCGTTGTTGTCAGCGGTGTAGAAGAGGGTCCCGGTCTCGGCATCATAGGCCAGCGAACATACGTAATAAAGAGCCGGTCCCTTGACATCGCACAGCTTGCGCATCGACCCGCTCTGCAGGTCGAGTGACGCCAGGTGAGCCACCTGGCCCGGATAGTTGACTCCCAGGAATATTTTCCCCCGGCGCGCGTCGTAGAAGGCCGGTGACACCGATCCCAGCACCCTTGCCGAGATGTCGCGGAACGGGGTGAGCGGGCTGGAGCGGATGGTTTCCAGGTTCGCCTTCTGGAATTCCCTTTCCCATGCGATCCATTCCGTCCAAGCCCGGGCGAGCGGCAGACCGAATACTTTCTTGAACTGGGCTGAAAAATAGGCGCGGCTGCCGTCGCGGCGCGACACCCAGTTGATGACGCTCTCGGGTCCGTAGCGCAGCCCCAGGTATCCGAAAAAGCGCGTGCCGTAGAGGTAGGAAATGGCCCCGACCTGGAAGTCGAGCCGGGTGCCCGCCGACTCCAGGCCGACAAGATCATAGATGCGGCTGTTTTCATTGACCAAAGTGCGGAAGACCATTTCGTCGTAGCAGCCGAGCAGCCGGCCGTATCCCCCGGACATCCAGGTTTCCATGAACACCGCGATCCCTTCCATGAACCAGCGCGGAACGTAGAGGCGCGGAGTGGTCAGGTAGCCGTAGAGCATGGTCAGCGGGTTGTCCTCGCTGGGAGTGACCTTGCCAAAAAAAAGCGAACGGAAAAAGCGATCCGCGCGGGCAGCCTTGTCGCTGGTCAGGATGTGGACCAGCTCGTGCTGCATGATGGCGTTGATGCGCTCGGTGGCCGGCATGGTTTCGAACACGTAGCTGGACGGCGCGATGCCGGCAATGATGGTGTTCTGGGGCACGGAGCCGGCCGCGGCGTTGGCATAGTCGCCGAAATCATGCAACAGGATGGTGATCTTTTCGCTGGGCTGGTAATCGAACAGTTTCTGGTGCAGGCGGAAGGCGCTGACGAAGCTGGAGACGGTATGCGAGGTCAGGAACGATTCGATGGGGAAATAGATCAACCGCAGCGTGTCGGTCTCCAACTTTTTGAATTGCGCCGGAAGCGAGCAGCTGATGATCAATAAAACAACCAATGCCACGACGGGGTGTATCGTTCGCTTTATTTTTTCCATTAAAAATATCCTTCTGAGAACGATTTAATTTCAATAAAAATAAAGGGATGCCATCCCCCTCTGCGGAGATGGCACCCCGTATTATCCCCCACCCGCATGAAGTTCTGGTGGTTATTCGTTGGCGGCTAACGCTTCCTGGAACCGGTTGCTGGCCAGCAGTCCGGCGAAAGCCTTGTCGGCCATCAGTCCGGCGAAGGCCTTGTCGGCCATCAGTCCGGCGAAAGCCTTGTCGGCCATCAGTCCGGCGAAGGCCTTGTCAGCCATCAACCCGGCGAAGGCCTTGTCAGCCATGAGTCCGGCGAAAGCCTTATCGGCCATGAGTCCGGCGAAAGCCTTGTCAGCCATCAGTCCGGCAAACGCCTTGTCAGCCATTAACCCGGCAAACGCCTTGTCAGCCATCAATCCGGCGAAGGCCTTGTCAGCCATCAACCCGGCGAAAACCCTGTCAGCCATCAACCCGGAGAAAGCCCTGTCAGCCATCAGACCGGCAAAAGCCCTGTCAGCCATTAACCCGGCAAACGCCCTGTCGGCCATCAGCCCGGCGAAACGCTGGTCGGCCATCAATCCGGCGAAAGCCTTGTCGGCCATCAACCCGGCGAAAGCCTTGTCGGCCATCAGTCCGGCGAAGGCCTTGTCAGCCATCAACCCGGCGAAAGCCCTGTCGGCCATCAACCCGGCAAACGCCTTGTCGGCCATCAGCCCGGCAAAGCGGCGGTCAGCCATCAGGCCGGCGTAGCGCTGGTCGGCCATCAAAGCGGCCGACCGTTCGGCAGCCTGCAACCCGGCGTAACGTTGGTCGGCCATCAGCCCAGCGAAGCGGCGATCGGCCATCAGCCCGGCGAAGCGGCGATCGGCCATCAGGCCGGCGTAGCGCTGGTCAGCCATCAACCCGGCGAAAGCCCTGTCAGCCATCAACCCGGCGAAAGCCCTGTCAGCCATCAACCCGGCGAAGCGGCGATCGGCCATCAGCCCGGCGAAACGCTGGTCGGCCATCAGCCCGGCGAAACGCTGGTCGGCCATCAACCCGGCGAAACGCTGGTCGGCCATCAGCCCGGCGTAGCGCTGGTCAGCCATCAGCCCGGCGAAGCGGCGATCGGCCATCAGCCCGGCGAAGCGCTGGTCGGCCATCAGCCCGGCGAAACGCTGGTCGGCCATCAGTCCGGCATAGCGCTGGTCGGCCATCAGTCCGGCGTAACGCTGGTCGGCCATCAGCCCGGCGAAGCGGCGATCGGCCATCATTCCGGCGAAGCGACGATCGGCCATCAGCCCGGCGAAGGCCCGGTTCTGCATCGCCCGCTGGAACGCCTTGTTGTGAATCAGGTTCTGGACCTGATCATTCTGCAGGAGCTGCTGGAGCTGTGCATCGCTCAGTACCACGTCCTTTTCGGCGATTTGCTCGACCCTTTGGCGGTTGACTTTTTCGACCCCGCCGATGGTCCCCGCGGTGGCGGAATTGTCAAGACTTGCAGGCCAGGGATAGAAAAACGCGAAATAACCGATCACGCAGCAGGCAACCAGCACTCCCGAAATCCCCAAGATCAACTTTTTTTTCTTTTTTTCCATGAAAAAAACCTCCCCGTTTTTATAGATTTGACTCTGATAATACTTTTTTAATTCGCGTTCGATCTTCATCGCAGTTTCCTGTCTACCACTATAGACGACAGCAATCGGAAAATGTTGAAAAAAATCGCTATTTCAGCTGACGGCGCAGGTCAACCTTCAGGGAATGGATCTTGGCCTTGACCGCGGCCACATCCGACCCGATGATGGCGCCGATTTCCCTGTATTTCAAGTTTTCATAGAAGCGCAGGTAGCAGATTTCACGGTCGAGGGGCGGCAGCGCGCCGATGACGAGGCCGATCTGCTCCCGCAGCTCCTGGCACAGGAAGCGCTGCTCCGGATCGGCGCCCGCTCCACCGCCGATTAGGTCGGGATCGCCCTGGTGGAGCTTGCGCCCTTTTTCTTCCTTGCTCTTGATCAGGTCGAGGCACTGATGGCGGACGATCTTGAACACCCAGGCCTTGAAGGAATGGAGCGGATTGAAAGCATCGAGATGGTTGTAGATCTTCAGCATCACCTCCTGGCAGACGTCCTGGTAGTAGTCATGATCGCGGGGAATGATCTGGCTGACATAAAAGGTGATGCGCCGCTGGTAGTGTTTGCATATGTATTCGAACAATTCCGCCTTCTGCTTCGGGGCGAAGGATGATGTGATGAATAAATAGAACTTTTCCGAGATCAGGTTCATGACAGGCCGGCCACAGCGAAGCCGGGATCGTTCGCCAACGAATGGCTTGTTCTGCGAGAAAAAATCATCCGTTTCCTCCACCTCATTCAATCCAGTATAGAAATACGATTGGCAATTGTCAAGCGGGGCTTTGCTGGTTTGCTTTCCCGGGGAAAATAGATATAATGTGGAAGAGATGCGACGATGAACACGGACAAGAACGTGGAAGTGAAGCTGCCCAATTCGCTGGCGGCGCTGGCCCGCTTGCACGACGTCGTCCAGCAGTTCTGCCGGCGGCGGTCCATCCATCCCGACACCGAGTTCAAGATCGACCTGGCGCTGGATGAGGTCTTCACCAACATCGTTCGTTATGGCTATGACGATACGCATCCCCATGAAATCGTGGTCCGCTTCAAGGGCAACCGGGACAGCGTCCGTATCAGCATTGATGATGACGGCCGCCCTTTCAATCCGCTGCTGGCGCCGGCGGTCGACATCACCGCCGCCGTGTCCGAGCGCCGCGTCGGCGGTCTGGGCATCCATCTGGTGCGGCGGCTGTTGGACCAGGTCCGCTACCAGCGCCGGCCGGCCGGCAACCGCTTGATCCTGATCAAACGCCTGGGAAAAGAGGAGAAACGCACATGAAGGTCCGCGAAGGCAAAATCGATTCGTTCGCTCTGGTGGAAATCATCGGCCGGGTGAATTCGGAGAATTCAGAAAGCCTCAAGAATTACACGCAGGAGCTCGGCAAGCGCGAGCAGAGGATCCTAGTCGACTGTTCCGCCCTGGAATATATCAGCAGCTCCGGGCTGGGGGCGCTGCTGGTCCTGCTCAAGCTGATCCAGGAAAAAGGAGGAACGCTGCGTCTCTTCAGCCTATCGCCGCGCATCACTGAGGTGTTTGCCATAGCCGGCTTCGACAAGTTTTTCTCGATTTTCCCGAACCTGGAAGCTGCCCGCCTCGCTAAAGATTAAAGCACGGAATAATGATCTGCCGGACTGGATCCCGTTAATCGCCGCTGAATATTCTTTCCATTTCCAAAGTATAAATTCCCCTGGCCTTGAAAATGACCAGGGGCTTCTCGCGCCGGCAGCGACCGGTGCTTTTTCCCAGCTGCGCCAGGAAGCGGTCGGGCGGCGCCTCGGCGAAAGGCTGGACCGGACGGATCCTTGCCGGGAAGAGGCCGTTGGCCCTGGCTTCAGTGAGCAATTCCTCCAACCGGGAAAAGGGATAAATCAAAAAGAGCTTCCCGCGCGAGGCCAGGACGGCGCTGCAGCCGCGCAGCAGGCGGGCCAGGGTCAGGGTAATCTCGAAGCGGGCCATGCGGATGGTCGGATCGGGGCTGACCCGCCCCTGGCTGGCCTTGAAGAAGGGCGGATTGCAGAAGATGGTCTGCACGCTGGTCAGGCCGGCATGGATGCGGTTGAAATCGCCATGGATGATCCGGAAGCGCTCGCTCAGGCCATTGACAGCGGCATTCTCCTCGGCCAGGCGGCAAAAAACTTCCTGGATCTCGATGCCGGTGACCGCCGGAAATTTGTTTTGCTGCAACGCCAGCAGCGAGACCACCCCCACGCCGCAGCCGATCTCCAGTGCCGGGGCAACGGCGCGAGGCAGGAAATGCGCCAGGATGGGCGAATCCACGGCGAAGCGGTAGCCTTTCTTCAGTTGCTTGATCACCACTTTCCCATGGTAAAAAGTGTCGGTGGTGGTCGGCAAGCCGCGCATGGGGTTAAGACAAGTTCGTTATGCGTGATGCGTGATGCGTGATGAGGGAAGACGTAGGGGCGGCGTCTTGGACCCGCCCGTTGATAAAATTTCCAAATCTCAAATTCCAAATTTCAAAAAAGTTCCATGTTCCAAATTCCAATGTCCAAAACAAAGACATCTCAGAGAATATCTCCAGTAGGGAACGCAAATTTGCGTTCCCTACCCAAAGCATATCTCTATTGATTTTCTTCGTTTTGGTCATTGGACTATTGGTGCGTGGTACTTATTTGGAATTTGGTGCTTGTGATTTGGAATTTTCTTCACTTTCGTCTTTTGCTTTTTTTCTTGCCGTTCACCGTCTACCGTTTACCGTCCTCCGAACTCTGTTTTAAGTACTCGCGGACCAGGTTCAGCGCGGCATACTCGCTCCTCAACTTGATCGCCTCGCGGCCGCCGGAAAAAAGCTGGCGCGCGCCTTTGTCGTCGTCTGCGGCGTGCAAATGGATATGGACAAGACCAACGGGTTTGTCCGGGGTCGCGCCTCCCGGTCCGGCGATGCCGGTGATGGCCAGTCCGATGGCGGCGCCGCACAAGCGCTTGACGCCGACTGCCATTGCCTGGGCCGTCTGCGTGGATACGGCCCCGTATTTATTCAGCACCTCTGCCGTTACGCCCAGGAGGCCGGTCTTCAAGCTGTTGGCGTATGCGATCACTCCGCCCAGGAACACTTCGGAACTCCCGTCCACGTTGGTGATCAGGTTGCCCAAACCGCCGCCGCTGCAGCTCTCGGCCACGGCCAGGGTGAGCTGGCGCCGCTTCAACTCGGCGACGATGACCTCGGGCAGCGAAACGTCCTTGTCGGCAAAAATAAAGCGGCTCAGCCGGTCGCGTACCTTTTCGGCCAACTCATCGGTCAGTTTCCGGGCTTCCTCGTCGGAATTCTTCGAACGCCCCAGAAAATGGAGCTCGATCACTCCCGGTGACGCCAAAATCGTGGTCAGCGGGTTGCGATATTTGCGATAGATGTCGGCGATGCTGGCATCGGCTTCCGATTCGCTGATGCCGGTCAGCTTGAAGGTGCGGCTGTAAATGAAGTAATTGGCGGCCGGGGCGATGTGCCTGGCGAAAACGTCCTCGAAAATCGGGACCAGTTCGTTGGGCGGGCCGGGCAGCAGCAGCACCTGGCAGTTGGCTTCGGTCAGGTAAAGGCCGGGGGCCGTCCCCGCCGGATTGGCGATGACCTCGGCGCCTTCGATGACGAAAGCCTGGCGGGTGTTGATCTCGGGCATGGCCATGCCGCGGCGCTGGAAGATCTTTTGCAGGTCGGCGACGATCGACTCCTGAAAAACCAGCTTTTTTTTCAAGGCCGCGGCCACCGCTTCGCGGGTGATGTCGTCCTCGGTCGGTCCCAACCCGCCGCTGATGATGACCAGCTGGGCGCGCTGGCACGATTTCTTCACCAGCCAGGAAAGGTGGTCCATGTGGTCGCCGACCACCACCTTCATGTCCATCAATATCCCCTTTTCCCGCAAACGCCGGGCCACGTACAACGAGTTGGTGTCGATGCGGTCCAGGTCCAGCAATTCGCTGCCTACGGCGATGAATATGGCTCTCATGGTTTACCTTCAAGCCCTTATAAACGAAATTTTCCGCCCTGTCAATTTGCCAGTTGTAAAAAAAATCTCCTTTCCATAAAATATTCTCCAGCATCCGCCTGGAGATGAATCAATCCCGGCAAGGAGGACGCGATGAAAAAAATGTCCAAAGTATGGATCGCCTTGGCCGTCCTGTTCTATTTCTCGGCAATCCTGCCGGCGCAAGTGGACAACCTGACCAACCTGAGCGTGGAGTGGATGCGCATGCCCGCCCGCAACGCCGCCAGCGACTCGGCCGATATCGTCGTTTACAATCCGGCCGCCCTGGTCCGCTTGAGCGAAGGGTTCCACTTTAACCTGGGCAACCAGTCGCTATTGCGCAAACCCCGGCACACCTACGACCTGCAGCTCGGCGCCGGCGAGCGTTCCTTCACCCAGCACGGCATCGACGCCTTCCTGCCCAATTTCTATGCCGCCTACACGAAAGACAAATGGGCGGTCTACGGCGGCCTGTATGTTTCCGGCGGCGGCGCCGTGGCCGATTACCCGTTGGGCTCGTTCAGCACCGACCTGATCACCCTGATCGCCCAAATGTCCCCGGTCCTGGACGAGTCGGGCCAACCCACAGGGTTGTCGACCGGCGACATCTACCCCGGCGCCAAGGACCAATTCTTGAAGGCATCTTCCTATTACCTGACCGCCACCGTAGGCGGCGCCTACGCTTTCACGGGCAAACTGTCAGCCTCATTCGGCCTGCGCTATATCAGCGCCGTCAACAAGACGAAGATAGGCTTGACCTTGACCGATTCACCCCTGGGCTATCCCGACCTGGCGCTGGGATTGGACAGCAAGGACAAGGCCAGCGGCGCGGGTATCGTCTTCGGGATGC
>Ga0315293_10006367_pt1 | contig 11057 bp, 9 predicted proteins | sample YL17G13_20_MG_FD_203071 | JGI IMG/M metagenome (GOLD analysis project Ga0315293, IMG submission 203071) | Sediment microbial communities from Yellowstone Lake, YNP, Wyoming, USA - YL17G13_20 | ecosystem: Environmental > Aquatic > Freshwater > Lake > Sediment | place: USA: Wyoming | collected... | reverse complement strand
TGGCCTACCGGCTCGCTAAGAGAGCTTATAAGATCCCGTGAATGCGAAGCCCGCTGGGAAAGTCTCGCTTTAATGCCATCAGGCTCGGTTGGCGGAAGCGTTATCTCCAGGGCTTTCGACTGTATGATCCTCATTGTCTTATGGGACACTTTTAAGGCGTGTTTCTCCTGGGTGCCCATCACCTATTGCGCAAGTGGCAGGCGGCCCAGTGGCTGGGTTTGACCTCTAACCAGGCAGGAACCTCTTTCCTGCAGACGTCCATCACATAACGACAGCGTGGATGGAACTTGCATCCCGGAGGCGGAGCAGACGGATTGGGAACATCTCCCTGTAAGAGGATGCGCTGGGTGTGCGCTTCGGGATCGATGCTGGGCACTGCCGAGAGGAGCGCTTCCGTATAGGGGTGGAAAGGCGAAGCGTATAGCTCGGCCGGAGGGGCCAACTCCACAAGGCTCCCGACGTACATGACGGCAACCCGGGTGCTGATATGTTCGACGACAGAGAGGTCGTGGGAAATGAACAGGTAGGTCAATCCCAGCTCCTTCTGCAAGTCTTGCAGGAGGTTGACCACCTGTGCCTGGATGGACACGTCCAGAGCGCTCACCGGCTCATCGCAGACAATGAGCTTCGGGTTCAGAGCCAGGGCCCGTGCGATTCCAATCCTCTGGCGCTGGCCACCCGAGAAAGCGTAAGGGTAACGGTTCATGTGCTGGACCCTCAAGCCCACCATCTCCAGCAGCTGCCGGACCCGCATCTTCAATTCATCGCCCTGGGCGATTCTGTGAATCCTGAGTGGCTCCGCGATGATGTCCATCACCGTCATGCGCGGGTTGAGCGATGAATAAGGGTCCTGGAAGATCACCTGCATGGAGCGCCTGAGTTCCTTCAGCTCTTTTCCCGAGAGTCCGCTGATGTCCTCCAGATGGCCGTTTCTGCGGAAGAGCACCTCACCCGATGTGGGAGGATAGGCCCGCAGGATTACCCTTCCGGTGGTAGTCTTTCCACACCCGGATTCCCCCACGAGCCCGAGGGTTTCTCCCTCACGGATCTCAAAGCTCACATCGTCAACGGCCTGCACATATCCCACCACTTTGCGCAGGAGGCCGCGCTGGATGGGAAAGTACTTCTTCAGGTTCCTCACCTCGACGAGAACGGATCGCTCATTTTTTGACAAACCGTGTGTCTGCACGCCCTCACCTTTCCTAGGTAACCTTCACCTGCCCCCTAAGACTGCTCGTACAGGCGGCACCGAACGAAGTGCCCATTCTCTACCTCGACCAGCGGCATCGTTTCACGCTCAGTACAGCCCATCTTCTTGAACACGGGACAGCGCGGCTGGAAGGCGCAATGCTCAGGTATGGAAAACGGGTCGGGGACACTCCCCGGGATTGGCAGAAGCCGGGTCTTCTCCGACCGGCCGATTCTAGGAACCGACTGCATCAGACCTACCGTGTAGGGATGGAGGGGTCGCTTGAAAATCGTACGGACTTCCCCTCTTTCCACCAGCTGTCCCAGATACATCACCGCCACCTCGTCGGACATTTCGGCAATGACACCCAGGTTGTGGGTGATCATAATGATGGCCATGCGGAACCGGTCTTGGAGGGACTTCATCAGGTCCAGGATCTGGGCTTGGACCGTGACGTCCAAAGCCGTGGTGGGTTCATCCGCGATCAGCAGAGAAGGGTTGCACGAAAGTGCCATGGCGATCATCGCTCGCTGCCGCTGGCCTCCGGAGAGCCGGTGGGGATACTCATCCACCAGGGCTTCAGCCATGCTGATTCCCACAGCTCTCAGCATCTCTATGGTGTGCTCCCGAGCTTCCTGTTCACTACTCCCTTGGTGGAGCTGAATCGCCTCCTGGATCTGACTTCCCACCGTATGCACAGGCGAAAGAGAGGTCATCGGCTCCTGGAAGATCATGGCAATCTCGTTGCCCCGGATGCTGCGGATCAGCTCTCCCTGAGGATCCACTCTGGCGAGGTCCACTACCTCTCCGCTGTCCCTCCGCCTGAAGAGTATTCTCCCCTGTTCGATCCGGCTGATCTTGGGCGGAAGCAGTCGAAGAATGGAGTGGGCGGTCACGCTCTTGCCACAGCCCGATTCACCAACCAGGCCGAGGGTTCTTCCCGGCTTCACCTCCAAGGAGACACCGTCCACAGCCCGTACGATCCCGTCGAGGGTGTAGAAGTACGTCTTCAGATCCTCAATCTTCAGGAGGTAGTTCCCATTCTCTTCCATTCGATCATCCATCCCGCAAACCATGAGAGATCGCTACGTGCGCCATTCAACTCATAACGTATAGGGGTCCGCCGCGTCACGCAAACCGTCCCCAAGAAAATTGAAAGCAAGGATGGAAACGGCCACGAAAAGCCCCGGGATCAGCAGCCAGGGATACAGGACCAGCGTCTGAATGTTCTGTGCTTCCTGCAGCAGAACCCCCCAACTGGTGAGGGGAGGCCGGATACCCAGACCCAGGAAACTCAGGGCCGATTCCGCGAGGATCATCGATGGCATGGCCAGGGTTCCGATGACGATGATGTGGCTGAACGTGGCCGGAATGAGGTGACGGAAAATGATCCAGGTGTGGCTTGCGCCCGCCAATTGCGCAGCCATGACGAAGTCCTCCTCTCTTAAGGCCAGGACCTTGCCCCGGAGCTGACGAGCAAGCCACGTCCACCCGATAAGTGAAAGAATGACACTGATCGTAAAATAGACCTTGAGGGGGGACCAGTGGTTTGGGAGCGCTGCCGTGAGGGCCATCCAGAGAGGAATGGAGGGGAACGAACGCACCACCTCGATCAAGCGCTGGATGATCTGGTCGGCCCAGCCACCGAAATAGCCTGAGGCCACACCGAGGATCGCGCCAATGACCAGGCTCAGAAACACCCCCACCAAACCGATGGACAGTGAGATTTGACTTCCCAGGATCACCCTCGAAAACATATCTCTGCCCTGACCATCGGTTCCAAGGAGAAAGACCCCGGATTCTTTTACGCCAAAGAGATGCACATTCATAGGGACCAGCCCGAAGAGCTTGTAGGGATGTCCCTGGATGAAAAACCGGATCGGGATCTTCTCAGCCGTATTCTCCCTGTACACTTTCTTCAGGGTCACCGAGTCCCGCTCGCTCGTTATTCCGTAGACAAAGGGTCTGAACATGCCGTCGGCAAAGAAGTGCACCCTCTGAGGAGCCATATAGGCATACTGTACCATCCGTGTCTCGAGATCGTAGGGTGTAATGAAATCGGGAAATGCCGCGCCGAGGTAAAAGAGAAGGATCACTGCGCCGCCAATGATCGCCCCACGGTTGCGTATGAACTTGTGCCAGATGACCCGCCACTGGGAGGAGGCGAACCGGGACTCCTCGGCGGCAAGCAGCCGCTTCGCAGTGGTATCCTCCTCCTCACCCCTCTGTTCGTAAAGGGCTTTAAGCTCTTTGTACTGATGGTCCAAGTCTTTCATTCGTAGCGGATCCTTGGATCAACCCAGGCCAGGGCGATATCGGCAAGAAGATTTCCGATCAAGAGGAGCACGGTCATGAACATCAGAAGCGCTCCGGCGAGATACATGTCCTGAGTGGTGAGAGCGCGTAGAAACAACGGACCTACCGTGGGTATGGACAGCACCACACCGATGATGATCGAGCTGGAGATCATCTTCGGTATCTGCATGCCCAAAACGCTGATCAGGGGATTGATTGCAACCCGAACGGCATACTTATTGATGACCACGCGCTCGTGCAGGCCTTTAGCACGGGCTGTGGTGATGTACTGTTCGCCCAGCACGTCCAGGAGGTTCCCTCGCATGATCCGGATCAGCTCAGCCGTCCCGGCGGCTCCCATGATCAGAAGGGGCGCCCATAAGTGGTTGAGCATATCGAGGATCTTCGCCAGGCTCCAGGGAGCCTTTTCCATCGCCGAGGAGAACATCCCGCCGGCAGACATATTGAGCAGCAAGGTAGCTCCCACGAGGTAGATCAGGCCGAGCATAAAGTCCGGCACCGACAACCCGAGGAACCCCAAAAGCGTCAAGGCGTTGTCTCCTAAGGAGTACTTATGTGTAGCGGAATAAACTCCGATGGGTATGGATACAAACCACATGAAGACCAAAGCCAGGCCGGATAGGAGTATCGTGAAGGCGAGACGGTCGGCAATAAGGTCCCAGACAGGCGCGTTCCATTCAAGAGAGTAGCCGAAATCTCCCCTGGGGAAGCCCGCGATCCACTTGAGGTACTGGATCGGCAGAGGCTGATCCAATCCATAGCGGTGCCGCAGGTTCTCCAGCATGGCTGCGTCCTGTCCGCCGCCCGAGGAGGCGACATCGGCCTGTAAGGAGGTCGCGAAATCCCCGGGAGGAAGCTGGATGATGATGAAGATCAACATTGAAGTGATGATAAACGTGGGGATCATGAGGAGCACACGCCGTACGATGTATGCCAGCATGGTAAGCACTTCCTGCAAGGACCTTGCCCACCCCTTAGAAGGGTGGGCAAGGTTTACGATTTTGGGTTATGGTTATTTGTCGAAATAAAACTGCGGAGGATCGAGGGTTCCCGGACTCATGATGATCCAGTCGGTGGTGAAGTCTTTGGGTACGTTCTTGAAGTTATTCTTCACTACCACCACGTTGGGTACCATGCCCACAGTCCCGATCACCCACAGATTCTCGGCCTGGCGTTTGACGAGCTGCTTTCCAATCTCCAACTGTCTCTTAGCATTGACACTGGTTTTGTACTCGTCGTAGAGCTTCATGGATTCCTTGAAGATCGCTGGTGGTTCTTCACCCATCTTGCCTCCGCTCTTGTACCAGGTTCCGTAGGCAGGGGCCATCCAGGAGCGCTCGTCAAAGGGGAAAACCCAGATCGGATCCACCATTGGATCGATGGCTCGGCTCTCGGTCCAGGTAGTTACCTGCGCCTCGTTTGACGTAGCCCTGGGCCAATAGATCTCCCGGGACATCGTCTTGAGCGTGGTCTTGACCCCGACTTTGTTCCAGTATGAAACGACTAATTCCATCTCGTCTGTTGTGGCCTTGTCCCAGGTCATAGCCTCCACTGTGATCTCAAGCCGTGACCCATCCTGCCGGGTGCGGAAGCCGTCTGGCCCCTTTTTGAGGCCGATCTCATCGAGGAGTTTGCCCGCTCTCTCCGAATCATAGGCCGTGGCGATCTGCTCGAGCTTGGGGCTGTAATAGGGACAGTCGGGCACGACGGTGAACGTCCGGGGCCTCCCCAATCCCAGATAGGAAACCTCGTTGATCTCCTTGCGGTTGATGGCGAGGGACATGGCTTCCCTGAACTTTTTGTTCTGGAAGATCTCCCGCAGGCCTTTATCCGCAATGGACATATTGAAGAAATAGCAGAGCTTGGAGGGGATGGCATCCGGCCACGGGAGGATGGTGTAGCCGTACTTGGCCTCATTCTGTTTGAAAACCGGGTAGTTCGAAAGGCTCATCCGCCGGAACTGGAAGTCGATCTCGCCGCCAATGGCTTTCAAGTTCAAAGCCTGGTCGTTCTCAAACAGGGTCAGCACGATCTCATCGATGTAGGGGAGCTGGTTTCCCGAAGGGTCCACCTTCCAATAGTAGGGATTGCGCGTCGCCACCACCCGAGTAGCCCCAGGACCCCACTCCGTGATCCTCCAGGCCGTCATGGCGGGCCGTTCGGTATTGAAATCAAATGCCTTCTCTTCAAAAAGCTTGTAGTCCTGCAGGCTCTTGTTGTATTTCGGGTGGAACTGCTCTAGATAGTGTCGAGGGGCAAAGAAGCCGAAGCGTTCGAAACCCAGGGGCCACTGATTTCCGTGAAAGGCGAGTCCCACCTTCTCCGCAAGCCCGTTGGGTTTGGGGAACTTGAGTCGGATGGTGAGGTCGTTCACCACTTCGAGCGTCATGGGCTTGCCGTCGATGACCCACTCCGTATGGGGGGCCGGGGTTATGTTCTTGTCCAGCTCGATATCCTCCCACCAGAAGGTGATATCCTTGGTAGTGAAGGGATGCCCATCGGACCACTTAAGCCCTTTGCGCAGGTAGAGAGTTAATGTTTTGCCATCCTTGGACCACTCCCATTTCTTGGCAAGACCGGGCTGGATGGGATCCTTGGGATTCCGAGGCCAGCGTAGGATCGGGTCGTAGACGTAGCGGCCAAAGGCGTGAAAATCCTTGGTGCCAGTAAACCCGCCCCGCCAGCTTCCACCATACTTGCCAATCTTCTCAATCGGCTTGACCACCAAGGGCTCCTCCGGAAGGCGCTGTTGCACCGGTGGAAGCTTGCCGGCCTTGACCATCTCAGCCAACATGGGTGCTTCTTTGGACTGACTTTCTCCAAAGCTGGGAAAAACACCAATCAGTAAAAAGGCCAGAAATACAATCCATGCTCGTTTCATAAACACCTCCTTGTCAGTTGGTTTGTTTCGGGGATGCCTCATGATTATCCCCTGAAAAAAATTAACCATATTACCTCGAATACTTTAGATCTGATCACCGAGGATGTCAATACCTAATGGGGCCTTAACACCTCTGCCAATTCCTACTATCCTTTCCATCGCTGGTCACTTTTGGGGTGCATTTCCTCCTCTATCCCTAGCCAGGGGTTGCCACTCTTTTACGGGTTGAAGAACGCGTTCTTATTCCCAAGGAGAAACCCGATGAATACACGGGAAAGGTTTCTGTCTGTGATGGATTTTGAAAAGGCGGATCACACCCTCTTAAATCGCGCGGATATATCCCCCACATTGACCATCACGTTCATCCTAATGTGTCTTGGGAGGACTTTAGGTACTATCGGGGCCTTCTTAGAGAATTGATCCTGAGAGAAGAAAAATAATTCGCAAAGAATCGTTACTCACAGAGGAATGGAGATATAACAGGCAGACCGTTATTTCAGTATCCCATATTCCTTTGCCAGATTCTCGTTGAACCGGGCTTTTCTCCCTTCGCAGTGTTGTCGTGAGCATAATTGACAGCTATAAAATGTAACTTCGGTGGGAAAATAGATACCGGAGACTGACTTTCTTGGAATCATAAGCAGAGACTCAGTAAGTCTCACGCCAATGGATACCTCCGCACCCTTTAGAATTGAAAATAAGGGCTGTTGTTCCTCAATAGGCCAATCCGCCAAAGACCCTGGACTCATATACGATAGGCCGTCAAGGGCAAATTTTGAGCGCAAATAATCTTCTAGATGCTTTCGGGCTTTAGATAGGGCTATATTCCCAATTTTATCGAGATAATATTTTTCTAATAAATCCTTGGATGCATCAGCCTTTTGTTCAAGCCTTGTTCCAATGGTGATGACATAGGGGAAAACTCGCCCCACCTTTTCCAAATTCTTCCTCAAGACGCGACTGCTTAAACGAATCCCATCAATGATCACTGCATCTTCAAGGTTTTCCTCAATATAACAGACTTTATAAACTGCCTGGGCTGAAATCAAGGGTTTGGCGACCTCAAGAAGGGCTTGAATTTGCATCCCTTCGGTTGCCCGCAGTACATCCTTGACCTCCCCAATGTCTAAACCGAGAGATATCTGTTCAAGTTTCTCCATCTTTCTTATGGATCACACCTTTTCTTCAGTCGATCTAAATACCTATGGATAAATATTAAAATGTGATGGGATAGGGACCGAATTCTCTAATCGCATTTCGCATCGCATAATAATTCTCAAGTTGCGTCCCCGGCTGGATTACGTTGCTGTTTGTGACAACCAAACCACCACCAGGCCCTGCGTGCTTGATAGCATACCTGACCTCTTCACGGACGGTTCCAGGAGTCCCGGCAATTAACGTCTCGCAATTAACTCCACCAAACAAACATAACTTATCTCCGAACTGTTCCTTGAGCAATGCCAGATCCATCCCGATGCTCGGCTGAATCCCATGCCAGCCGTCAACTCCACTGTCGATCAAGTCGTCGAGGATATCCCACAGATTCCCATCCGTATGTTTGATAAAATATAGTCCCAATTCATGAATCGCTTCACTTTGCCGCCGAATTCCCGGAAGGATAAATTTTCGGAAGAGTTTCTTTCCCATCATCGGTCCACGATTATCACAATAGTCGTCAGTGGTCATAATGGCATCGACCCCCGTGTCTTTCATGGCCTTAAAGTATTCAATGGAGTGGGTTACGTAGACTTCTATGGCGCGGTAAACAAAATCAGGATTCGTAATCATGGAGATGAAAAATTCCTCCATGCCAACAGTCTCTAACCACGGGAACGTGCCGTCGAGCGGTGATCTCGCGATGATGAAATGGGTTTCACCCAATTCCTCGACCGCATACCGGATGGCTTCTAACTGGGTGGTGTCGACAGTAAAAGGTTCTTTAGGATCGGGCAAATCATCCACAGTCAAATTTGGAAACTGCTTGCGAACGATCACATTCCCAGCATCAGGATTGAAGTGAACTTCATATCCTGCACTATCGATCCAGGAATAGGGACCTGTCATTTGGGGCCGCTGATATTTAGCAGCTGCCGGCACACAAGGCACTCTGACGTAATCCCATTCTAACTTGCGTGCCAGGTCCACATGCGCTGTACAATAGTCATGGACGACCTCTTCACGCCTTCCATCCCATAGAGCTTCTAATTCCTTCATGCCCATGTTGAATAAAGTTTGACGGCCGAGTATTTGTTCCACGAGCCTTCCATCTACTCCATTTTCGCCCGTAGGAACCCGATCCGGCTCAATATGCCGAAGGGCTGCAATAACTCTCTCTTTGGGAGTCATCATTTGCTTCGTCCATTTTTATGTCGTTTCTGTTACCTCCACTAAGGCGTCGATATTTTGGGCCGGGGTATCGGGCGATACCCCTCCTCCTGCCGAGAGAATGAGGTTCTGACCACCCTTCGTCTTAATGATACATGCCTTCGCCCAGGACCTGACCTCTTCAGGATTTCCTTTCGCTAATACCTCCAGAGGCGGGACATTCCCCATCAAGCAAATTCTATTTCCAATCCTCTGCCAGACCACACCGATATCAAGGTTGTGACTAAAATTTAACACATGGAACCCAGTATCGGCCAGGTCTTCTAAGATATGGTTGATGTTTGAGTCATTATGATAGACCTTCACCATGTTTGGAAAGGACGAGAATATCTCTTTAAGAAAAGGATGGGCGAACTCCAAGTAGTCGCTGGGCGATAAGAACCCCACAATATCATCAAGAACCATGACCCCCTCGATCTCGGGGAGATTGCGGATCTGCGCCTGGAGCCATTGGATCGTTGTCTGGGTGGTGATTTCCAACAGCCTTCTTGTTTCGGTTGGAAAGAGCTTAAGATCCATCATGAACTCTGTCACACCTCGCAAATGGGCCGCAATGGCAAGAGGTCCCCTTGCCGCCACCATTTTGATATGTTCCCCGCGTTCTCTCAGCGATTTTTCAACGTAACGATAGAGATTCAGAACAAACGGCATCAGTCCATCGGTAGGGGGGTTAGGGACCTTTAGGCGTGATACTTCAGACGCATCGTGGATCACGGGGTTCATCGAAGGGGGACTGTTTTCCCACCAGGTTATTTTACACCCAAATGCAGAAGGTTCTACAGCCATCCCATATTCAGCCCAAAATCCGGGTAGAAAAATAACGCTCGGAAAGCGTTCTTCGATGTAGAGGTTCGCCTTCGCCCACTGATCAGGAAGGGTGAAGTAGTCTATGTGGGAGATCCCCATAAACCCGGGCAACCAGGGACTATCCACAATAAGGGCAGTTATGACCCCATGTCTCTCAGCAGATTTTGTAGATAAGGCAACGCGCTTGAAACGTTCCCAGGCTTCTGATTTCATCCTGACCCACTCACGCTTTTTACGGCTTCATTTTAACATAGAAACGTAATGCCAAGTCAACACCTCATGATGGGAATAATTGACAAAACTGAGGCAATTGATAAAATGAGGGCATTCCAAATACCAGTCAGAGGCTGATTCGATGGTGAGACATCTGAACGAGGTAGACGTTTCTGATCTTTGTGCGGGAACGACGGTCCTGGGGACGGGGGGAGGAGGGTCCCCTGAACTCGGGCTTTTTATCTTAAATAGGCTTTTGGAAATGCGAAAGAAGATCAAGCTAATCTCCGTCGAAGAGGTCCCGGATGACGAAATCGTGGTTCACCCTGCCATGGTGGGGTCTATCGCGCCCTCAAAAGATGGAACAATGGCGATGGAGGAGTATTGCTCAAGAATTATCTCCGAAGAGGGGCCTCTTTTGAAGGGCCTAAGGACGTTGGAGGAGGTTCTCTCCAAGAGGGTTCATGCTACTGTGCCTGTGGAATTGGGAGGATATAACACTCCGGTGGCGGCCATCCTTGCAGCATTGGCTGGTCTGCCCTTTGTGGACGGGGATACCATCGGTCGGGCCAAACCTGAATTAATGATGCAAACCTACACCATTCATAATGTCCCTATTACTCCTATGGTCCTCACGGACATGAAGGGAAATTCAGTACTGGTGAGGAAGGTTGCCAGTTTCAGAGACGCCGAGAGGATTGCAAGAGCATTAGCAGTTGTTGGAGGGGGTACCACTACAGTCAGATGTCCGGTAAAGGGGGATGTGTTGAAGAGAACAATCATCCCTGGAGGTGTTTCCAAAGCCATCGAAATAGGAAGGGCGTTAAGAGAGGCAGAGTCTCGTCATCAAGACCCTGTCCCTGCTGTGATCCAGGCAGCCGGAGGGAGAGAATTCTTTAGGGGAGAGGTCAAAAGATTTGAATGGGAAGACCGGGATGGATTCTTGTGGGGGACGATTACTATCCAAGGGGGTGGTCCATATAAAGGGCATGAACTCAAAGTCTGGCTCAAGAACGAGAATCTCCTTTCATGGTTGGACAACAAACCCTATGTCCTCACCCCTGACCTGATCTGCATCCTTGATGCCAAAACGGGGAGGCCCATCACCAATTCGAATATGAAAGAGGGAAGTAAGATTGTGGTCTTTGGCATTCCTTCCCATCCCTTCTGGCGTACGAAAGAGGCGATCGATCTTGTATCTCCCAAACATTTTGATTTCGACATCCCCTATATCCCGATGGAGCAGGTCATTCGTTCTTCATAGAA
>Ga0315293_10006365_pt1 | contig 11061 bp, 7 predicted proteins | sample YL17G13_20_MG_FD_203071 | JGI IMG/M metagenome (GOLD analysis project Ga0315293, IMG submission 203071) | Sediment microbial communities from Yellowstone Lake, YNP, Wyoming, USA - YL17G13_20 | ecosystem: Environmental > Aquatic > Freshwater > Lake > Sediment | place: USA: Wyoming | collected... | reverse complement strand
TCCTTAGCGCTTGAGAAAATGGCACGAATCTTTTATAGTGAGAAAAGATTAATTTGTTGACTATTCTAACTTTGACTCCCCTACGGCCGGGGTGGCGGAATTGGCAGACGCAAGGGACTTAAAATCCTCCAGGGAAGAAATCAGGGATTTCTCGTAAATCCCTCATTTGCCAACAACTTACTGAAAACTCAGTTAGTTATCGAAATTTGAGGTGTAGTGTACTGTTCCAACGGTTTGCATTGTTTGCATGGTTTGATGCAGAAAAGGGGTACAAAACGGACACAGTAGGAATTGGGCGGGACGACGAAGGTCGTGGCTTTTCTCTTGGATTTCTCTGTGCTGGACAGGTTCATCGACCACCTCAAGCTCACCTTTGCCACGGAGAGGCCCTCGCCTCAGGCCGCCTCGCAGTAGCTCCTGATGACAGCGGATGTTTCGGCCGAATATTTCTCTTAACTCTCTCTTATGCCGGAGTGGGAGATCCCGCTGATTTCAGGCTCATCGGATACCGAGGATGGTTTACGTTTAACCCTTCCCCGTCCTCAAGCCTACCCTGATTGACATTCCCCTCCTAATGGTTTAGTTTTATAAATAAAAGTGGTTGAAGTCCCTAAGATATGAAGGGGGCCGAATAATGAAAAACTATAACACTTCGCATGTTGGTTTGGTTTTACTCGCGCTTATCTTTCTGGTTGGTTGGCCAACCGTTTTACGCGCCGCATGGTACATAGATAGTAGTATTGCTGCGAAACATTTAGGAGGGCCTTCGCGGCTGGGACCATACGCTACGCGTGCAGAGGCTGAGGCGGTTATCGCGAGAACCCCCGGCTATGGCTTGAGGTTGATCCCTGGCGGTTACGACGAGGGTTCTGGCGGCCGTTCCGTCACCGGAAGCCCATCCTCCAACGATGCTGAAGAGAGGCAGCGGCGGCAGGAAGAAGCTGCCGAACAGCTGAAGAGACAAGAAGAGGAAAAGAAGCTAGAGGCGGAAGAGGCACAACGCAAACAAGAGGAGTTCGAAAAGGCCAAGCAGGAAGCTTTGAGCAGCATGAAGGGCATTATGGAGAACGAGCTTGGGCTGAAAGGCATCAGCACGAGCGACGACCTGGGACTGAAAGGCATCGGAGAAACGAAGGCGGGGGATCTTGGGCTGAAGGGCGTCGGAGACTCCCCGCAATCTGCATTCGTTGACTCTTCCGTGGTTGACCTTCGGTTCCTGGACCCGAACAAGCCCATCACCGTTGATTTGAACGTCGTCAAAGGCCGAACGCGGACCATCCCGGTCCAGCCGGACCCGGAGACGTTCAAGAACGTCAGCTACAACGAAGGCTTTGCCGATCTCCTGAAATTCGATCCTGATTCTGCAGTCCGGCATTTCGAGCAAGCGCAGAAAGAACGCCCAAACGACCCGCTTGTCCGCAATGCCCTGCTACTGGCGCAGGACCTCGTCAAGGTACACCAGCAAAAGGAACAGGATGTTAAAGCGCGGACGGCCCACTGGACGATGCAAACGTACGTGGCGTTGATGTCGGGTGAGACGGGGGGAGCGCTGGTGTTCATCACGCGTGCCCGCGATCTCAACCCGGATGACAAGGGCATACGCGTTCTCGCGGCGCTGACGGAAAAAGTGGCGCGGGAATCCAATCTGGCCAACACCCCGGAGAAGCGGGCTGCCTACAGGCTGGTCGGCAACGGCATCGTTTCCGTAGCGAAAGGGGATCATGCTATGGCCGTCAATTATCTGGAAGTGGCCCGGAGACTGTGTCCCAACGATCCGTATATCGTCGACCTTCTTCGTCAGGCGCGCAATCTTGAGACCGGGCAGACCGATCCAAACAGACACAAGTAAAAGCGAAGGAGGAATCATCATGAATAAAACCACAGTTGCGACGGCGTTGGCGTTTTCCTTTGTGGTGATGTTTGGATTAGCGCCCCGGGCCGTGGCGCAGTCCACGGATGCGTCCTTCCAACAGGCGCTGATGGAGTATCAGCAGTCGCCGACGGCCGCAGCGGCAGAGAAGGTCATCAAGCTGGCGGCAGCAATGAACCGGTTACCGCCGATCCCCGAAGAGGCGCGCAAGCATTTCGTACGAGGCACCGCACTTTTCAAAGAGGCCAAGAACGCCGACGATTTTTCTCTGGTTTTAGATGAATTAAAGCAGGCGACCAATATTGCTCCGTGGTGGCCGGAGGCACGCTACAATCTTGCGCTGACCGATGAAGCGGCGGGTCAATACGAAGACGCCATCAGCGATCTGAAGCTCTACCAGATTTTCAAGCTTTCCGACACCGACGCGCGAGCAGTTCAGGATAAAATCTACGTCATTGAAGCCAAAATGGAAAAGGCGTCGAAGAATGCAGATGTAGCTGCCAAGAAGGTGATTGAGGAAACAAGGGCGAGAGCGGAAGCTTCGTCACCGCTCGCAAAGTACCAAGGCTCTTGGAACCCTTTTAACCGGTATGGCGTGCAAATAAGTGGGGGAGGCTTTATAAATGTAAACGAAAGGCGAGGGCAAGGCTGGAACGTAACGGTGGATGATGAAGATGCGGAAGTGGTTGAGGTCAACAATGATATATTGCTCCTCCGCACGCAATTCACTGATAATAGAGGTAAGCGGATTTTGAATTATTACTCGATTTCATTGACTGGCGACGACACGGCACGGGTACTTTTCTGGCAGGAGGGCTCCGGAATAGTCAGGCGTGAGCACAACCCGACAAACCTGCGGCGTACGTCACGCTAGGCGAAAACCTCTGGAGAGACGATCTATGCACAAGACTATATTCGCCGCAGTATTTGGGTTCTCGTTGATTTGTTTCTCGACTCGTCCCGCGCAAGCGCAAACCACCAACTCGCAGGAAACACTCAATAAGTACATCGCCGACCTGCAGAGGAATCCTGACAGCACTGCTTTACGAGAGAAAATCATCAAGCTCGCGCTCGAAATGATTCCCGCTCCAGCAATTCCGGCGGAGGCCGAAAAGGCGTTTGTCAAGGGTGCCACATTTTTAGAAAAAGCCAAAGATTCCACAGCCCTTGAGCTCTCAATATCTTCATTCAAACAAGCACTGCTAATTGCACCATGGTGGTCGGATGCCTATTACAACTTGGGCATTGTATTAGAAAGCGCAGGACGATATGACGAGTCCATCCAAAACATAAAGTATTACCTGCTTACAAACCCAAACGAGACTGATGCGAAGAAGGCCCAACGAAAAATAGCGGCAATCGAAGCCGAGAAGGAATTGGCACAAGCAGAAGAGACGGCAAAGAAGAGGGCGGAGGAAGAGAAGAAGGCAAAAGAGCCTCATTTCGAGGGAACGTGGGAACAACAATTCGACAACATGTCTAAAGAACAGTTCAAAATATCAAGAGACTCCTTTGGCAACTATACCGCAACTTTACAAGAAACTCCTTTTAGCGATGACTTAATCTTTGTTCTCAAAAATATCAGAGTAAACGGAAGAAATATCAGATTAACTCAGGTTGAATGGAGTTACGACAATAATGGTAATCGGCAGGAATGGGAAGTTGAATTCGATTTAATACTATCTGATGACGGGAAAACATTAGACGGTAGGCGGGTTAACTACATGCTTAATGGAAACATTGCCGTAACGCAGAGGACCTATCATCGTAGGTGAGAGATGTGGATAAGCGCCACAAGTCGGCTCAAGAAGAATTGCGCAAGCTGGGGCAAAAATGGTGATTCCCAGAGGAAACAAACCATGAAAAAAACCAAACATGCGGCCGTGTTGTTGTTTTCCGCCGGGCTGATATTCGCGCTCACAGCGTCAGCCCCGGCGCAATCAACCAATGCCGAGAAAACCCTCAAGCAGTACATCGCGGGCCTACAGAATAGCCCCAATGACAACGCCCTGCGGGAGAAGATTATCAGGCATGTGCAGACGATGAAACCCACACCCGCGATTCCGGAGGAAGCGCGGAAACATTTTTTGATGGCCCAAACGATTCAAGGGAAGGCTAAAGATACCAAGGATTTTGAATTGGCGATAAGCGAATACAAAGAGGTACTTCTTATTGCACCTTGGTGGCCGGAAGCTTACAACAACATGGGAATTCTTCTGGAACAGGTCGGCCAGTATGATGAGGCCATGCGGGCATTTGAACTGTATGTGATGACAAATCCGAAAGATGCCCGTGAGGCGCAGGATAAAATATATGCAATAGAAGCAGCCAAGAAAATGGCCGAGGCCGAGGAAGAACGGCGTAGGGAGGCCGAACGCCGGGAACAAGAACGATACGCATGGATTTTAGGTAGCTGGGAGGTAAGCGGAAATATATACTTCCCGGATAGTACTTCGGACATTATTCCCAAAACCTTTGAGTTCAGAAAATCTGGCGATATTATCCAGGCCTATAAGGATGGAAAAGAAGATAACCGCAGAGTCTTGATTTTCGATAGAGGCCTAAAATGGCAAGAAAGGATATACCAAGGATTCCCTCCGGCACCGGGACCATGGGAAGATATTTCCGTAAGTGTAAGCGCTGATCAAAGGGAGATCAGATACAGACGTTATGATACGGGCCGTGATGGTAGCAACATCTACACGGACGTGAAGCTGACCAAAAAATAGCGCCTGCCGAGGACAAGGTTACGAAGGTTGCCGAGGTAGACGAGCGTCCATGATAGCGCAAGTATCGCCACGCGGAGTCATGAGATGAAGAGGTCCCTCCTTTCACCGGCGGTGCTCCCTTCTCTCCCCATGACCGGCTGCGCCGTGTGGACCCGGCCCGGTACGACAGAAGCCGCGTTTCGGCGCGACCTCGCGGACTGCGAGTACGAGGCGACGCTGGCGACGGCAAACATGGTACCCGGCCCCGCGCAAACGTCCAACAAATCCGAAGTCACGGAACAATGTATGAGAAAGAAAGGATATTATCACAAGCAGCCCCGTGGCGTCGGAAATGGTCTTCATTGAGCTCCGCACCCTAAATCCCGCTGGGGATTCCCATTTTTGTGAATGTGCTATAATTTACGATTAGCTGTTCAATTCGCAGATGCCGGGGTGGCGGAAGTGGCAGACGCAAGGGACTTAAAATCCTCCAGGGAAGAATTTAGGGATTTCTCGTAAATCCCTCATTTGCCAGCAACTTACTGAAAATTCAGTTAGTTACAGAAATTTAAGGCGTAGTGTACTGTTCCAACGGTTTGTATTGTTTGCATGGCTTGATGCAGAAAGGGGGTACAAAAGGGACACAGTGGGGCAGACGGTTTTGGCCTGTCTACGTCCCTCGAATGTCCCAAGAATAGTTGAAATGAAGGTAGGACTTCTATCCTGTGGACGGGTTGCGTTCGAAACGAATGCGCAGAAAACAAGGAATCACCCCTGTATATAGTGATTTTTCACGATATTCAGGCCTTCAATTCCTGTCGATATTTTTGAGCGCAGTTTGGGCGCAGTCCTGCGCTAATCACTTTACGAATAGACAAACGGTGTACCCGAGAGTTTCTCTTTAGTTTCCTCAGACCAGAGAAGCCTTGCCCATTTTTGCAGCTTGATTAAGCTGGTCGTCTTGGGAAATGGATTATCCTGCCATGGAGAAATTTGGAGAGTCGCCATGGCTAATGCTTCGCAGCTTCTCCGCGGGTGACGAAAAAGATATGAATTCCAGATAGATTTTGAAATGCCATAATGATGACTGCAGAAAAAATCTTTCCACGTTTTTATTAGTTGCGCTTCGGGCTTTGTGTCAATGATTTCTATTTGGGCAAGCTCAAAGGTCGGATTGTCTTTCCAGGAATTGAGTAGCAATCCTCTCGCCTCAACATCTGTTTCAGGAGCTGCATAGCCGAAAATGGTAAGGAAGTAATTATGCTTAAGAAAATAGCGCAATTCGTTCCATTCTGCCTCGATGAAGGGGTATGCACTGTAATTTTTATGTTTGACCGGATAAAGAAGCGGAGTCGGTTGCATAGACTTTTTGCATTTTAGACAGATATTCCCCTTGAAATCCTTAGCGCGGCATTCTAAACAAGCAGCCATTTCTACGTTGCCATGAAGATGAACTATCCTCGGCAATTTTGCAGTTCGTCTATTTCGACGCCAGGCCAGTACCAAGAAAGGGTCCCAATTAAAACTCGCAATTAAGTCTTTCTCTCGAAGGGATAAAACCAAGTAATCATAAATTGTGGCTTTGTCTGGAAGACTCAGTCGCGAGAAATATCCCTGAACGCGAGCTTCGATTTTCCTGACTAGTTCAGGATGTTTTCCAGAAGAAACTAAATCATCGTAAAAAGATTCAAAATTTGCGTCCTCGCAACAAAGTTTGTGATCTTTAAGTAAAGGCCCGAGATTTAAGCAGTTCTTTAGCTCGCACATCAAAGGAACGATCCTGCCATTGGGATCTCCTCTTCTAAATGCAGCCTTGCTGGCACCGGCACCCAAAATCACTATATGAGGAGAGTGATTAATATTTGTCCTTATATCTAATGCAGGTAAGGTAGGCAAAACTTTCTACTCTGCCAATATTATACAAGCCTGAAGTATCAAAGGCGAATTCTTGTGAAATAGAAATTGTTAGGCTTTTCTGTTGGCCTTTTGGGAGGTTAAGAATTGCCGGCTGTTTGCAAAAGGGGGGTTTTGATGGGAACCATCAAGGTGGGGGCTTTCTCCAGCCGGCGCGAGAAAGCCACGTGTATTATATCATATTTCTAGAAGTTCAAGAGCTCTTTTTAATGAGGCGGGTGGAGGCCGGGTTTGCGCAAGCACTTCCTTTCTATTAATTAGAATTGACACTTCAATGTTTGTCTATATAATTGAAGGGAGGGGGAAGTTATGAAAATTAAGAAAATTGAAATAAAGAATTTTCGCTCTTTACATGATGTTGTTCTTCATCCAAAAGATATTCTGGCGTTGGTTGGCCGAAACAACAGTGGAAAATCAAATGTTATTAAGGCTCTTGAACTTTTTTTTGAAGGTACTATTCGACTTGTTAACAATGAATGCTTTCACAATCATGATACAGGGATTCCTATTGAAGTACTAATAACTTTTAACCAATTAAGTGATTGGGAAAAAGAAAAATTTGGACCTTGGTTGGATGGAGATAATCTAGTTGTGGGTAGAGAAATTGTCTGCAAAGGCGGAGATTCGTATGAAATTAATAATCTAGCAATTACTAGAGTTCCAGAGCCTGAATGGCTTCGGGAAGATGTTGTAAATAGTGAAAAAATAGCAGAATGGTGGTCAAGGAAAAATGAGCTTAAAATAAACGGTTTGGATTTTGGAACAGAGCTCGGTACATCTAAACCCGCTGTTGGAAAATGGAAGGAAACAATAAAAGATTTTTTGCATAAGCATGGAAATAGTATCCCTCGAATTAAACAGAGGCAAGCAAATCCTAAAGGGTATCCAGGGGTATTAAAAGGAGCTTTACCTGAATTCATATTTATTCCTTCCATAAGGGACATTTTGGATGAGGCAAGAGTTGCAAAAGCGAATCCATTCGGACAGCTTATTAATTCCGTAATTGAAAAGATATCTGAGGAACAAAAGACTCTAGTTTCAAATAAATTGAGAGAAATAGAGACGCTAATTAATCGCAGTGAAGGGGGAGAACGGATTGCTGAAATTAAAAAAATTGAAGACCGGCTAAATAAGTTGATGTCCGAAGTTATGAAATGCGATATTGAAATTGAAATGGCCATGCCTCAATTAAAAGAGGTCTTTGGGAGCGCGAAAATTTATGCTGATGATGGTCTAAGAACCACGATTGAGATGAAGGGGCACGGATTGCAGCGTTCCATGATATTCACAATCTTACGTGCTTATGCAGAACTGTCTCATTCCCAGAAGGCTGGGGAAAAAGCGGCAGAGAGGTCGACAATATTCGCAATCGAGGAGCCTGAATTATATTTGCATCCTCAATCTCAGCGTACTCTGATGTCTGTCTTTAGAAAAATTGCCAGTGGCCGAGATCAAGTCATATATGCTACTCAATCAAGTTTATTTGTCGATATAAGCTATTTTGACCAGATTTGCATAATACGGAGAGAGAAAAGAGAGGATAGATATGAGAGTATCCTTACCCAATTGCCAATATCGAGAATTATTGAAGACCTTAAGGCAAGGAAAGGAATTGATGCCATAGAAGAAAGTATTAGAGAAAGATATTCTCATGCCTTTAACCCAATGATAAACGAAGGATTTTTCGGTGATAAAGTGGTGATAGTAGAAGGGCCTTCAGAACAATATTCATTACCTATTTATGGGGATTCCATAGGGTATAATTTCGACCTTAATAATGTCTCAGTAGTGCATTGTGATGGGAAGGGACAAATGGACCGGTTGCTTCGAGTATTCAACGGTTTCGAAATTCCTACTTATCTGTGGTTCGACGGGGATAAAAATAGCGATGATCAAGCTATGAAAGATAAAACACTAGAACTACTGGAGTTGCTAGACGGCGAAATCAATAGAATTGAAGATGTTAAAACACGCGTATCTGACAAATTTGCAGTGCTGGAGTTCAAACTTGAAGCCACTTTGAAAGAAGAATTAAAAGATTATGAAAAGCTTGTTCAACAAGCTAAGAAAGAGCTAGGTGCCGTAGGCAAGCCTCTGATACACAGATTTATTGCTAATAAGCTTAGAGAAAAAATAAAGAATGGAGAATCTCCCGACAAAGTCTTGCCAGAAACAATAGTCAACATTATAAATAAAGTAAAGGATTTATCCTACTCAAGCAGTATTCTTTCAACAACAAGACCTTAAAAAATTATGATTAAGGATTCGCCACAGCTTAAATTTGTTTGCCTTCAGAATGTGCAAACTTTGAAGCGGGTGGAGGCCGGGTTTCCCTTGGCCTCTCTAAATATAATAGCGTTGTTTAAAAGCTAACATATATAGCTAACGATTCTTGACACTGGCCGACAATAAGCGGTATATTTTCAGGGTAACTAAGAGGGGGAATGTCCACTGAGCACGACGATTGCTTGGCGCGCGAATAATTCCTATCTCTTAAATCCGAATAGTTCATAATGGAGTAATGAAATGAGGAGAGAAAAGAAAAATAAATTATCAATCTACCTGATAAGAAAAGACATATCTACCAATGGTATCATTGTTCAAGACTCCGGTCTAATAAATCGAGAAATAAACGGGTCAAAACTATATATTAGGCCATCTGCTACAAAAAGACCCGCCTGGATCAGCAGCTTTTTCGGTTCTGCGCTAGCTGAAGAGAAAGACATATTTTCTTCGGTGCCGAGTGCCGCTTTGATTGTCCCATTGAAAGTTGGGACAAAAAGCGTTCGCCATTTTGCGATAACATTCGGGGCTGGATTCCATCTTTTACGGAAAGGCGTTTTTGAAGAGCATTTTGGTTTGCGAGCCGTTTTAAATGCCGTTGATCAGAAAAATATCCGAGTTATAGATAAGACTAATCTCGGCGCTCTGGTAAAACAAACGAGAGAACAGGCAGGAAGAAGCGCAGAGACGTCGGAGTTTGGCATCGATATAGAACAAGATCTGATTCAAGGGGTTACGGGCTTATCTATCAAAAAAGGACTTGGCAAAACGATTTCTGGGAAGGATTCGTTACACGTATCCGTCCCGAACACCTTCCATGATATAGATGAATTGTTAAAAATGTGTTTTCGATATTTCAACTCCAATGATTATAAAAAGAAATTTCCCTGGATTGACCAAATTGAAGAAATCAGAGACGCGAGGAAGATAGCGGAGCTAGATGCTCAGTTAGTACAGAAAATCAACGGCGAAAAATACGATAAGTTATGGATGGCCATTCCGGAAATCATAGATTGGCACGATTTCGAATGCTTCAAGTATCGAAAAAGCGAGAAGGCAGGAAGATACGGAGACTTGATGATTCCGGATTTCGTTAAAGAACACGAAAAACATAAAGGGGCGTTTACCATAGAACTGCTCAATAAGTATGAAGCGTACTGCTTCTTTGAAACCGCTCCCGAGAAATCCTGGCGCATCTATGATTGCATTTATGCAGAAATATCCGAAGACGATAGAATTTACACACTCACTAATGGAAAGTGGTATCAAATCAATCGAGACTTTTCGAATGATGTTGAGAAAGACTATTCAAGAATCGTATCCGAAAAATCCCCTCTCCAGCTTCCAAGTTGTCCTTCTCGTGAAGAGAAAAGCACGGAACCGATAATAGAAAGCGAATACAATGAATATGCGGCAAAGAAAGGAATTCATGCGCTTTTAGATAGAAAAGTTGTGATGCATAGCGGTTCGCCTATCGAGGTGTGCGATCTCTACAGCAGAAATAAAGAATTCATCCATGTGAAGCACTATGGCGGTTCAAGCGTTTTAAGCCATTTATTCAATCAAGGAATTGTGTCGGCTGAGCTCTTTTCGTCGCATTCCAGCTTTCGAAGAGAGATGAATAAGAAACTTCCCGCTGAATATCGAATTCAGAATCCAGGACAATCGATTGATCCACAGAAATATAAGATTATTTTTGGAATTATTAGCAACTCGAAAAAGGAACTTGATATTCCGTTTTTTAGCAAAGTTTCCTTAAGAAATTCTTTTTTAAGATTGAAATTATACAGATACAAAGTATTTCTCCAGAAGATTGAAGTTGATAATAATCTAAAGCTTGTAACTGAAAAAGGCGCAAAGGAAAAATAATAAATTTCTAGATTAGCGGATTCAGGGACACTCAAACTTCGGAATCCGTGACCGCAATGACACAGTGGGCGCGGTTTGCAATTTTTCAGACTAGGAAATAAAATTGGCTAAGAAGGAGGGATAATGTTCTCAAAACAATATCTTGAAATGTGCAAAGCGGGAAGAGACGATATCGAATATTTCCGTATGCACGGGCAATTCCAGATTGGGAAAATTATAACTCCTAAGCCCATCTTCGAGCCAGATGATTATTTTCATCATGAATCTATTGGAGAAGGCGAAACGAAAACCGTTAAAGAGGCACAGGATTTTGCGTTGATTATAGCGACCGACTCCAGTTCATATCCTTATGATGAGTGTTATTGGATTCCGACCATGGACCAAATAAAAACGAGTCTTGTGAATTTGGTGTGGTCG
>Ga0315293_10006364_pt1 | contig 11062 bp, 7 predicted proteins | sample YL17G13_20_MG_FD_203071 | JGI IMG/M metagenome (GOLD analysis project Ga0315293, IMG submission 203071) | Sediment microbial communities from Yellowstone Lake, YNP, Wyoming, USA - YL17G13_20 | ecosystem: Environmental > Aquatic > Freshwater > Lake > Sediment | place: USA: Wyoming | collected... | reverse complement strand
CCCCCATCAAAGTGGCTTCAGTGGATGGTCGGTACACAGTTGACAGAAGACTGACATTGCTTGGCGGGGGAGGGGTAGCAAAGCGGGCCCTCGCGCGCGGCAGAGCCGCGCCGTTCGTCCTGCTGGAGTCGGCCTGGAAATCATGACATTGACTGACTGGAAGTTGGGCCTTCTGGTCCCCATCCGAGTCCCAGTTACCGCGAATAATATTACCGATGATTGAAGGAGACGAAGACTCAATGCATCGAATGCCGCTCCACACTCCGGTATAATTTGCCGTTGTATCCTTTGCCGTGAAAACAATGCTGTCTTGCTGCGTGCCCATTGCCAGCAATCGGCCCATCACTTTGAACTGGTAACTGCCCTGGAAATTCACCTGCGTACCGGGCGTAATCGTGAGCGTGACGCCGGTGTCCACCCAGATTGAGTCGGTGACCAGAACCGTATCCGTGCTCCACGTTGCATCAGCCGTAATATGCCCGCCTGCTGAAAAAGATGCGGCATGGGGCATTACCAATGCCGGCATTGATGTTAAAATCCAGAAAAACATTTTCATATAGGAATACCTCGTAAAAGCAGTAGCTGTTGAAACCGGGGTGGTATTGGCTATCTAGGACAAGACAGATGACCTTTCACCGGCCGCGGTTTTGCACAACTCGCGCAGTGAAAGAGGCACCGCCAGGTTGAGGCATGGCATCATTATTAATCCCTATTATCGGTATCAATTGACCAAGAAGACTGTAGCTTGCTGCTTGATCAACAAGATCTGCTGACAAAGCATGGTTTATGTGATTCCCCGGCAACACAAGCTGCGCCGCAGGCTGCATGGTTGCCAATGTCAGACGAGAATCTCTTTTCGGGTTCTGCTGCAACGATGAATATCCCGGTTTCACCCGGCCCGGCACTTTGAGCTGAATCTTGTACGCGCCGCTGTCTCCGGTTATATACAGCGTTTTGTTGTCCTGCCCGCCGAATACGCAGTTGCTCGCGTTTCCGCTTGGGGAGTTATCCTGTCTCATGGCGATGGACCCAAGCTGATTGCCGGAACTGTCATATACGATGATCGATCCGGTGCTTCCGCTGTTGCTGGCGATATACACATTGTAATTTGCGTCGAGAGTGAGACCGTCGGGCCCGTTCACGATAGCGAACGTTTTTTTTGTGCTGGTGTCCACAACGCCGTTTGCGCCGGTATGATAGGTCACCACTTGATCATAGCCCCACATGCAGACATACATAATTCCCTTTTCTTCGATATACTCGATCCCGTTGAAATTGAGCCCGGAGGGAGATGCATACATATAGACCCGGTTGATTGTGCTGTCGCTTGAATGGTACCAGAACGACTGGCCGAAATTGGTGAAGAACATGGCGCCGGTTGAGGTGATGCTCAAGTCGTTGATGTCGCCAAAAGATGCGCCGCTGGTGATGACTTTTAGAACGTTGCCTGTCGTATCAACCTTGGTGATTCTGGTTCTCTCGCAGCAGTAAAGGTAGCCGTCGGGACCGAACTCCAGGCCATTCGAATACGCAGGGGTGTTGGTTCTCCATTTTGATACCACGCCGGCCGGCGTTACCTTCCAGATAATCCCGGCGGACTGCTCGGAAAAGTAAAGGTTCCCGTTCCGGTCAAGCGCCGGTCCTTCGCAATAAGTGATCCGCTGCGGCATCACCGGTACCATGGCTTGGACAGTAACGCCGGAATCGGCGATGGAGCGGGGAAGGCTTACGATGTGCTGGCCATACACCGGAAGGCACGCCGCTGCTAGAGAAAATGCGGAGGCAATTCTCATTAAGAAACATTTCATGGTTTCTTCTCCTATACCGGCTGAAGCCGGATTGTTGATTGTAACAGACTTGAGAGTGACGAGTTCTACCGCTTCCTGGGCTTGCTGAGACGAGTCATTTCCTGCCTGGACTTTTCGATTTCCAACCCAACCCATTTCTGGATAAGTTGCTGGAACGCCTCGTAGTTCTTCAAACGCGCTTCCAGCATTTGCAGGCCGGGAATCAGGGCTTTCGCAGGGGTCACCCCAGGATCGAGGCATCCGCTTCCCGAGAAATCAAGATGCCTATCAGTTCCTATCATTTTCAATAGCAAAGGTGCGTATTTGCCATGGCTTGAACTTACTTGTTTTCCCCGGTTTAGGCCCGATTGGCTTGTGGTTGAGATTGACTTCAGGCCCAAGCCTGTTTGATTTGGCAAGAGTCAGTTTCACCTCGGATGCGGACCCTAATGTTTCACAGAAACGCGCATATGTTTGCCCGTGATGGTTGTACAGAGCAGAGAGCATTACCGATCCTGATGAGAGCGCGATAGCTGATCGCTTGATTGGGTCCGGGAGCGCCTTTAAGCGAGCGTTCACAGGGATGCACGGAAAATTAAACTCCATTGCATGCTTTACAATATCAGCATCTTTCCACAATCCCTCGAAGGGTACGATTGAAATTTCGAAGGTAAAGTCGCCTTCGAGTAACTTGGGATGCCAATCTTTGTCCAGGGCATACGCAAGAGGCACCGAAAACGCGCCGTTATCCTCAACTATCGAACCCATGGTTCCTTTGTTAAGAATGGCCAAACCCGTCTGCCCATCGGAGAGAGCGGTCCAGTAGTTGCCTTGAATTACGCGATTGCTGGTTTGCGCAATGCAAAATGGGTGGTCGTAAATGCCGTAGGCATCCTGGCGTGCTACCAAGGGGTAGAAGCGAATGCGCAGCTTTTCCTCGTGAGCGCACGGTGCATCGTTCTTGCGGCGCAACGTAGTGTTATCGGCCGATATTTTGCCGATCCGCTCATTATTAAATGCAAAGGTACATTCAAAATCGATGCGCGGAAGATAGTCATAAACTGTAATGCGACTTTGATAAGGGATGCATTCGATCGTTCCCTCTGCAAAAAGAACGGTTGCGTGCCGGGTGCGTGCAAATCCCGTAAGGCGGCCTTTGGAAGAATAATACGAACCATTGACACTTGCGGCAAAACTTCCGTTCGGTTCGGTCGGATCCAAAAGATCTTTGCCTTGTGGATTCCTCAACGAAGCTAGTGTGCCAGATTCATCGACGCATACCTCCCAAAACCGCGTTGTAATCGTTTGCTGCCGCGAAGTTGCGCGAATGGAGAAATTATGCCTTGGCCGCGCAATTCCTGCGCATGCCAGGCCGGGGACTTCTGCAATAGTTTCACGCACGGCCCTGCCGCTTAACGAGAATATCGCGTGCGTCCGTGGCCATTGCAGCGGGTTAAACAGAACAATTTCATTTGCCGACGGTTTCTTTTGCGAAAGCGTCGCCGCGGCTTCTGCAATCGCTTGTTGCGAGGCGTCGAGCGATGCCCGGTGGAATCGTCTGGATTCCGGGAGCAGGCCCATTATTTGAATATCGTGATGTTGGCCGACAAGCAGGTTTTTCCAGGCTTCGTCAAGCAATTTTCCGCAACTCCCTTTTCCCGTTGCCATTGCAATTGCGGCCGCCAGCCTTTCGGCACTCTGCGCCCGGACAATCGCTTTGCGGTCGGTGTTCCATATCTCGTTGCCGCAATATCCCCAGGGCATGCGAACCGCGAAGTCGCCCGGCATAGTGACAAACGAGAGCTTGGGCCGGGGGAACTTCTTTGCAATATCTTCAAGCAAAATCCATTCATAACCCGATTTGCCGTCATATTCGGCTGCAAGCGGCTCATGTCGCCATGAAACATCGTCGCAGCGGGCTGCAAGAATAGGGTCGATTCCCTTTGCTGAATGCTGACGCCTATACGGTTCGAGCGAACGCATGCACAGTTTGCTTGGATAGCGGGTAAGTATCCAGTTGTCGGCTGAGATGCGGCCAAAGCCGACGCCTCCTCCAACGTAGGTAGGAATAGCGAAGGATTTTGATCCGTCGATTCCTTGCCACCACACGGTCGCCGCATCGATCATCGGGTTGTAGCCGTACATCATGAAGAAGGTCCGCATGATGGCGCCCTTGAATCCAAAGCCATTGATAAGCTGCGGAATTTGCGCGTGCAATGCATGCTCGCTCATAACGTAAATGGGTGGAGTGAACCCGAAATGACGTTGCATTGCGTCAAGACCATACCAAAGCTGCCGGATGTTCGACTCTCCATCGACAAAGACCGATAGCGGCTGGCCGTAGGTGCATGTGCCGATGCCGAACCGCCCGGGAAAATCAGCGCATGCTTGACGCATGCTGTCCAAAAGCCGGGGATTGCTTTCGGCGAGGTAATCGTAGCACCAGGCTTCGCTTTCCATGCCGATTTTGAAGGTCGGGTATTTCTTCATCCAGTCAATTGCCGAATCAAGAGCCTTTTGAATGGTCTTTTCTCCCCAGAGTATTTCCCCGACATGATCGTAAAACAGAATGCAAACTTTCGAGAGCGGTGATCGCATAATGGATTTTCCTTTATATTCTTCGGATGTCGTCTTAAAATACATGCGGCCGTTCTATTTCTCTTCGCCCGGAAAGACGCGGGGGGCAACAAATTATGTTTGTCATTCGCAGCCGTTCAGGTCCTCAATGCTCGTCTCGATACACTTCCGCCCCCGAGCGTCGCACCAGGCTCGGCCGAAGCGATGCACTGAGCCCGCCGAAGTGTGTGTGGCTCGTCGACGTCTCGACAGGCTCAATGCGGCGCAGAGACGGGCTGTACCTGCACTGGGCCTTGTCGAAGTGTCGAGGGGCGCGGCACTCGATGGGCGTCAAGGAAGGGTCCGTCAGAGGGACCTGAGCAAACAACTATTTTTGAATCCATTCCCGGTATTCCTTCCCAATTTCGCCCGGAGGTGTATGTGATACGTCAACTTTTGGCCGTCGCTATCTGTACCCTACCGTTTGTTTCCATGTCTGTCCAGGCAGCCTCTTCCGCCAATCCGCCCAAGTTCCCCGACAATCAATACGTGCAGGTCAGCAAGGATGGTCATCTGCAGCTCAACGGCAAGCGCGCGCGCTTCTGGGGTCTGCTCGGGCTTTCGGTTCCCAATGCGGTGAACGGCATAAAAGACTCCGCACAGCACGTAGAAGCCGTCGCTCTTGCTCGCAAAACCATTGAGTTGAATGTCAACCGTGTGAGTGACCTTGGGTTCAACTCATACCGGAACTGGCAGACTCACGCGACGGATGAATACATAATGGGCGACGGATCGACTGCCGACCTTACAGCCTATTTCTTCTGGAAACTCGAACAGAAGGGCATCAAGATCTGGGAATCGGGAATCAACGGCAGCCTGGGAACTATTTCGCCCGACGATGTCAATGCGATTCAGGACCCGGCCACGGCAAAGCAATGGCAGGAAGCAATGGCTGAACTGGTCAAGCGGAACAAAAACGAACCGATCAGTCTTGGTTTTCACGTCATACGTTTCTGGGACCCTCGATTTGAAACCATGGTGATTAATCGGTACAAAAAAGCAGCTCAATGGCGCAATTATTACAAGGGCGGACTGCGCATGTCGGATGACCCCCAGGTTATTGTCTGGGAGATAACCAATGAGGAAACCTGGTTCTGGCGACTGTTCCAGGGAACATGGCTGGAGCTGCCGTCGTTTTTCCGCAACCAACTGTATGCCATGTGGAACGGCTTTCTCAAAAAGAAGTATGTCAGCGACGACGGTCTGAAGAAGGCATGGGGATTCGTGCTTCCTGGTGAATCGCTTGACAGCGGTTCAGTGCTTCTGGCGCCGCTTGCCGGTCCGGTACCCGCAACAAGCGCGGTCAATGATGCCAACCCCCGGATTATCGAAAGTATCAAGGGTATCAAGATGGCGTTGACACGCGACGAGTTCACCCGCCGGAGAGGCGAGGATGTCGTCGAGTTTCTGACAAGCATCGTCATCCAACACAAGCAACGCCTGACAATGGCTATCAAGACCTTCGGCAGGAGCTGCACGCTTTCACCCACTCTCTGGGACGCCGGCAATCAATACCAGATTCAGTGTTCATATGTGTTTCAGTTCTCCGATGCGGTTGCTTCCTGTTCCTATATCCAGGGCATGGGACACGATCCTGCCACGAAGAGGTATCCGTTTTACAGCGGGTTGGATTCGCCGCCGCGGTTGTGCTGGGACGTCCCGTGGCTTGAGCAATCATCGGTCAAGGGCAAGCCGCATTTTGTATACGAATTCAATATCGGCAACCGAACCAAGTACCGTGCCGAGGCTGCAACGCGCGTAGCTGCGCTTGGCAGCATCGAAGACTGGGATATTATCAACTGGCACACCTACGATTTCCGCGCAGATGCAGAAAAGGAGAAGCCCTTCGACGGCATGCTTCACGTCTGGCATGACTATTTTGGCTATGCGCACGACGAAGTCCAGCTTTCCGCCATGAGAGCCGCCGGAGAGATATTCAAAAACAACCTGATCAAGCCCGCTCCAAGCCCGACGGTGTTCGTGTTTGGCAAGCACAGTCTTTACGATCCGGCGAGTATGGACTACGGACGATCCTACGGCGACCTGGGCCGCGCGATCATTCCAACCAGTTACCGCTACGGATCGCGCGTCTGGTGCGATCCCTCGCGGGAAACCGACACGGTGATAGGCCCCAACTATAGAGTTGGCGTATACGAACCCAATCCCGTAAAGCCGAACGAACAGATAGAGTACGATTGGCGCCAGGGGCATCTGATTCTCGATGCCCCGGGAGCGATGAGCTATACGGGATTTTCCGGACAGCGCTGCGGCAAACCGGTGATCTTCAAGAACGGGGCTGTATTCAAGAATATCACGGTTGTAAATCCCGACAAGATGCCCTATCCGGTAACTGCCGATGAAGGTTACGTCGAAATCTCGATTGTCAGCACCGACGCCAAGCCGCTCGCCCAAGCAAAGAGGGCGGTCATCTCCGCAGTGAGTGCGAGTTTCAACACAGGATTCTACGTTGACACCACCAAGGCATCCCAGGGCATGCACCAGAATGGCCCGAAAAACGCCAAACCCGTCGAAGGATTCGGGGCGTGGTGCGAATCAGGGAAAGCGCCGGTGCTTGTCGCGCGCGTTGGCGCGACCATCGAATGCCCTGCGCTTGAGGGCATGAAGTACACGTTCCGCGACTGGAACATGCAGAATATCGGAGAAGGCACGGTAAGTAAAGGCCTGATCGCCATTCCTGCCGACAAGCCGGTGTTCATTACTGAACTTGCCCGGTAGACTGATCGGGCATTCGATCCTGCACTGGGCAACCTCGATGAGCATCATGTCCGCGACTGGAACATGCGGAGTGTGGGGTGAGGGCACCGTGAGCAATGGCCGGATTGTCATCTCTGCGGACAAGCCGGCGTTCGGCGCCTTGGGCAATCGACGGCGACCACTGAGCGGATACCCCTTTGTCAAAGATGATGAACCCGACACCCTCGGCATCAGCGCCCGGTGTCGAACTCCTGGGAGTCAAACTCCGCCTGCGGCGTCAAACGCCCACACCGCGCCCTTCGCGGCGAGGGCGCGGCCCCCCACGGGTCTTCGTCCTCTACCTTTTCAATTCAATGCAGAATATCTTCTTGTCTGCGGAAATCCTCAGTACGCCGTCGGATAGTCGACCTTCGCCGATCTTTTCCATATTCCAATCGCGCTCCACATAGTTCATTCCTTTGAACATCGGCAACTCGATCGTTGCTCCAACGCGGGCAACCTGCACCGGCGCTTCCCCAACGCTGACAGTCGCACCCTTATTCTTCTCCTGACACCAGATGAATTCGCCGCGCAGCTTGCTCTCATCGAGCTTGAAGCCCTTGTTGAAACTGGTGCTTACAGCAGACACAATTGCCGAAGAACAGTGCGCAAGAGGAAGGCCATCGGTGCTCACGACGGTCACTTCGACATACTTCTCGTCATTCTTGACGGGATAGGCGATTTCGGGAGGATTGCTGATGACAACATCGCGCAAGACGATCCCATTCTTGAATGCAACCGACGGGCTGCCGTACTGGGCAAAGAAACCCGTGAACATGGCGACAGCGGGCGCATCGAAAAGCAGGCAGCCGCGCGCATTGCCGAGCTTTGCACTTCGTCGTGCTGATAGTGCAACCCCTGGGGATGTTCGATGAACGAAGCATCGTAATCCATCGCCTTGTCGTAGGGTCGTTTCTCCGAGGAATTGTGTACGGGCCCGAAGATGTGCCAGTTGACACAATCCCAATCTTGAATGGCGCCAAGGCTCGCAACCCGCATGGGGAATTCCGCGCGATATTTGGAGGGGTTGACCATCTGTATTTCGTAGACCAGATAGGGTTTCCCTTCCACGCGATTATGCTCGACCCACGGATCGTTCCATGCCATGCGCGGCGGCTCCTCCAAACCCGAGAACCACGGGAAGCGTTTGTAGGTGGGATCGTGGTCGAAGCCGCTGATGTAGGTGCAGTGCGCGATCGCATCGGCTTGCTGCTGGAGATACTGCTGGGGGAGTTCGTACCCTATGCCCGTGTCCCATATTTTCGCCGCAAGCCGCATGCTCTTTCCCCACGACGCGACCGAGTCATTCTCGGCTTTCTTATGTGCGATAACGAGCCCAAGCAGAAATTCGATCACATCCCCGCCTCGGGTGCGGTTGAAGTCGTCGGGACCGTATTTCTGGTCGATCCCCGCGCTATGGCCGGCTCCCAGCGCCAGCCGTTGTGATTTGGAGGAAACATCGCTGCGTAGCGGCAGCAGCAAGATGGCGCCTTTGTCAAGGGACTCCCCGGGCAGCAGGCCCAGCCAGGCATCCTTCAGGCGCTGCTCGGCGGTGTATTTCTTCTTGAGGAAAGCATTCCATCGGGCATAGAGTTCCTTCTGAAAGAACTCGGGAAGCCGGGTGAATTGTCCGCCCATCATGCGACCGAACCACCACTCCTCGTTGTGCAACTCCCACAGCGCAAACATCGGGTCGTCGGCCACCCGCAGGCCGGTGTAATGATTGACATGATCGGCACGCTTCTTCATGCGCGCAATGCCCAGCGCATGCAGCCGCGGATCCCAGATGCGCGCCAGGCACGCGATACGCATTCCTTCGAATGTGCCTTCCCAGCGTCGATCGGTTCCTTGCGAGGCGACCGCCTGCTTCCAGGCATCCGCTGTCGCCGGATCGTTGATGATGGAAACGTCGAGCGGTGCGGCGTTCTCTTCGGATCGGTCGTCCACGAATACCGGACGCGCAGAGGTCTGACGCTACGTATGGCCCATGCAGTATCGTATCTTTCTTGCTTCTGCAGAGGTCGTCGAAGCTCGTCTCGATACGCTTCCGCCGATAGACAAGCGACGCCCCGATCCCGCCTCGCGGGACGCGGAATGTGGACAGTCGACACATCGTCTCGCCTTCGGACGGAATCGAGTAGGCGCGAAGACGGGCGGTATCAAGAGCCCCGGAGGACATCGGCCATGGAAGACATTGCTTCGAGCTTTGCAGAACGTGCCGCACACCGCAGAGCATCCATGGTTGGCAATAGAGCCCGGAGCTTGAGGAAGCCGAGCGCTGGGACCTCGCGTTCTGGCAGAAACAATCGCCTCAGGATCGCCTCTCCGCGCTTGCAGCTATACACCGCGACGTTGAGCATGTCCACAGGAAATCGCGGGCACATCCATGAGGGCGTCGATTCGGGATTTCGAGGATATTCTCACCGAGTTTGAGAAATGGCACGTCCGATATCTCATCGTCGGAGGGTTGGCTTTCATTTTTCACGCCAAGCCCAGGTACACCAAAGACATCGATCTGTGGGTGGATGCGCAGGCAGACAACATCGATCGAGCCAACCAGGCGCTTGCCGAGTTCGGGGCTCCCTATCTCATCACTACACCCCCGAACGCCGAAGAGATACTCCAGCTCGGACTTCCGCCGAACAGAATTGACATCCTTCTGTCCGTGTCAGGCGTGGCGTTCGAAGAAGCATGGCCAAAACGGATTCGCAGCCTCTACAGCGATGTGGAAGCCAATTGGATTGATCTTGACAGTCTGATCGCGATCGAAGCGTCGATTGACGAGCCCCGCCACCAGGACGATGCTCGCGTGTTGCGGCAGGTGCGGGAGCTGCGAAATCCTGCGTGACAAGCATTCGCCCTGGATCTCAGGTGGCTGGGCAGTAACGTCGTACTACTGACAGCTGAAATTTCGTCTCCCGGTGACCCTCCTCGATAAGGGTTGGCGCTACAACGAACTCAATACCTTCTCACTCGAACCCGATGCCTCCGCGTACGAAGTGATGATCTTCTCGTACGCCTCGCTCGGATACAGGCCGGTGAGCGCTGTCACCGCTTTGCCGTTCTTGACGAACACCACATGCGGGATGCCCTTGGTGCCGAATGCCGATGCAATCGCCTGGTTCGCGTCCACATTGATGCGATAGAACCCGACTGTGCCGCCATAGGTGGTAGCCAGGGCCTCGAGTCGGGGAGATAGCGTCCGGCACGGGCCACACCAGTCAGCGTACAGGTCGAAGACAAGCAGCTTCGATCCTGCACCTGCGATAATCGAGTCGAGTTGCTGCTCGCCTGTAACACTGCCAATGAGAGCCGAGTGCTGGATCGGCGCGCTTGAGCGCGTGAGGAGCCACTGTCCACCCAGCAATGCTACTGCGATGATTGCCGCGCCCATCAGGGCTCTGCTCTTTGTGATCTTCACGGTACACCTCTTTTGGATGAAGGTGGGTCAGCGCTCATCCTTCGACTGGCTCAGGACGAGCGCCGGAAGCCATGACTCACTACTTGCGTGGTGCCATACTATCACCGGTTCTGACTTGCCGATGACGCGGTGGGCACTCCGCCTCGGTCGGTCTGATTCACGCTCTCCTCCACGCCAAGCACCTCCCGGAAGAGCTGCTTCAGTTGCTGCTTGGGCATTGCGCCGGCCGACATCTGCGGCTGTCCCTCCAGCGGTATGAAGAGGATACTTGGTATGCTGGTGATGCCGAACGCTCCGGCAAGCTGAGGCTCGGTCTCGGTGTTGACTTTGTAAATATTCAGGCGCCCCTCATACTCCTTGGAGAGTTGCTCAAGAATCGGAGAGACCATCTTGCACGGCCCGCACCAGTCAGCGTAGAAGTCGATGACTGCGGGGACGGAACCCTTGTACTGCCACTTCGCGTCGCCACCACTGCTGCCAAGAC
>Ga0315293_10006360_pt1 | contig 11064 bp, 11 predicted proteins | sample YL17G13_20_MG_FD_203071 | JGI IMG/M metagenome (GOLD analysis project Ga0315293, IMG submission 203071) | Sediment microbial communities from Yellowstone Lake, YNP, Wyoming, USA - YL17G13_20 | ecosystem: Environmental > Aquatic > Freshwater > Lake > Sediment | place: USA: Wyoming | collected... | reverse complement strand
GGGCATCACTGGCTTCAACATCTACAGCATGATCGTCGCCATCATCGGCGCCGTCGTCGTGCTGTGGCTCTATCACATGATCGCCGGCCGCGGATAATTCGCACGAGGAGGTGGGCGCGCTTAGCGCTCACCTCCATCCGCCTCACGCCGGGGGAAGAAAGAATTCGCCTTGGGCAAGAAGCCCGACGGCAACCGCAGGCGCGCAAGACGCGGCCATCTCGCGGACATCCGGCGCGCAGTCGATCAGCTCGGCAAAATCGCAATAGGGCCGCACAAGGCGCGACGCGAGCTGCTTCGCGATAAAGCGCCCGCAGCCGGCGCCGATCACGGGCGCGTCCGGCTTAATCGCTTCGCGTGCGATCAGCGTGCGCGCGGCTTCCTCGATCTCGGCGAGCTGACATTCGGCGAAATGCGAGGCCAAGTCGGCAAAGGCAAGCAGGCCAGCCTCGTCGGCGTCACGGCCGAGCATGCGGGCAAGCCGCGCGGCGCTCTCCTGCACGCTCTTCCCGGCAAGATCGGGTGTGGGGTAGGGGTCGGCATCGGCGGGAAGCTCGCCCAACAGCCGCCAGACATCGGCCATGGTGGCAAAGCGCTCGGCGGCGATGCGTTGCATGCGCCCCTTGAACGGCGCGGTTCGCGCCACCGCCACCACCGGCGTGCGCACGACGCCCGTATAGACGAGCTCGCTCTCGGCCAGCCGCTCGCCGTCGGAATAGCCCCGCGCCGCCACCGCGCCTGCCTTGAGCGGAACAAGATCGGTGGTGGTGGTGCCGGCATCGACGAACAACCCGTCGGGGATGACTTGCGCGATCAGCATAGCGCTCGCATGCCAATTGGCCGAGGCCACGTCGAAGGAGTGCTCCACGGCGCGGATGCAATCGAGAAAGCCCGATCGTCCGCCATAGAACAGCGCCTCTCCATCGCTGGCCGCCCGCATCATGTCGACCAGATAGGCGACGCCCTCGGCGCGATCCGAAAACACATCGGAGAGCTCGCCCGTCATGGTGACGGCGTGCGCGGCGCTTATCGGGCACAGCGCAAGCGCTTCCTCGAGCGCCGCATCGAATTTGCCGCGGTCTTGCCGGATCGGGCAGGGGATTTGCGCCACATCGACCGCGCGCCCGTCCTCGATCCGGGCCAGCTTCAGATTGGCGCCCCCCAAATCCCAACCGATCACGCAGGCCATTTTGTCCTCTTTTCACGCGACGGCCGGACTTGTTCCGGCCATGCCCGCTGTGCATTTACTGGAGGGAAAGGGTATGGCAAGCCCCAATCCTGTAAGACCCTAGACTGCATTGGAGAGACGACCCATGGGCGAATTCGCTGTTATCCCGGCGCTGGATCTCAAGGACGATGCCGTCGTCCATGCCATAGCCGGCAACCGCGCCGACTATCGCCCGATCGCGAGCCCGTTCGGCGCGGCTGGCGATCCGGCAGCGATTGCCCGCGGCCTCCTCGCCATCACCGGCTCGCCGTCGCTTTATATCGCCGATCTCGACGCCATCGCCGGCATCGGCAATCATTTCGAGCTCGTGCGTGGGCTTAGCTATGCTCTGCCCGGCACCACGCTGTGGATCGATGCGGGCTTCTCCGATGTTGCCGATTGCGCCTTCTGGCTGCCGCTCGGGGCGACGCTGGTGATCGGCAGCGAGAGCCTCGCCGCCGTGGACGACTGGCGGGAGATTCACGCGGCCTTCGGCGAGAGTGTCGTGCTCTCGCTCGATTTCGATTCCGGCGGACAGAAGGGCCCCGATGCGCTGTTCGACGATCCCGTGCTCTGGCCCAGCCGCGTCATCGCCATGAACCTTGGCCGGGTCGGCACCGATGCCGGCCCCGATGTCGACGGGCTCAAATCCCTGCTCGGCATGGCCGATGGCCGCGCCATCTTCGCGGCGGGTGGCATCAGGGACGCGCGCGATCTTGCGGCCATCGCCGATCTCGACGCGCACGGCGCGGTGTTGGCCACGGCTCTGCATCGCAATGCCGTCACGCAAAATGAGATCGCCGCCCTCTTGCGAGAGCGGCGATCTTAATCAGAGCGCCTACGCGCCCATTCGTCAGAAACCCAGTTTTTGGAGCCACCGCCGAATCGGGCCCGGACCGCCGTGTTTACCGGGTTGCCCCCGACCTGGGGGTTCTCCCTTTCAACCGGCTGCGAACGGGTGGTGGGCGGAGTCCTTCTTCGACGTGACCTCGGAGGCCTTCGGCTCGCCTTTGACGGCGCGGGCGATGGATTCCTTCACGGCGCGATAGTTGAAGTCCTGGATCTTCTTGTCGTCCTTGGCTTCCCAATGGATGAACACGCCGACGCAGACGAACAGATCGTCGGCCTCGTTGGCGGGGATCACACCTTCGGCGACGGAATCGGCCACGGCCTTAGCCACGGCATATTGCGCCGGTCCGAACATCTGCACGGCTTGGCGTGCATCCTTGATGGTGACCTTGTTGTAGAGGATCGTTGGGGGCTTACAGAGAAGGTTCGGGGCGATCACCGCGAGCAGGGTGGTGAAGCCGTCCTTGTTATTGGTCAAAGCATTGCAGAACGCCTGCTCCACGGCACCGCCGCGGGGACCTATCAACAGGTCGATGTGAGCGACCTCGTTGCCGTCGCCGACGAGCGACTCGCCAACACATGTACCACTGATCTTGGGCATGAAACCCCCTCCCTAATGGGCTGATTGTAACGTTACAAAACACGTGCCGCGGGCGGTGACACCGCCGACGGCAAGCCATGGAAGCGCTTTGGGTAAAGCGTCTCCGTCCGCAACTCCTGGTTAGAGCTCCGCGGGGAGAACATAAGCCGGGGGCTGAGAGATCGGCAAGTCGATTGTTGACCGGAAGGAGGGGCGTTTTTCCGCCTTATTCCGGCCCTTCGAGGGCGATCAGCGCGGCCGCGAACAGGGTCGCCACGGTCAAATCCGCTGAGGTGCCGGGGTTCAGCCCACGCTCTTTCAAGGCGCGGTCGAAGGCGGCGAGCGGCGCCGTCATGGCTGCCGGCGTCTCGCACGCGGTCAGGCTTGCCTCGATCGGGGCCGCCTCTTCGCGCACCAGGGTGGCGGTGCGCGTCCCGAATTTCCGCTCGATCAGAGTGTCGGGAAGATGGGCGAGGAACCCGAGATAGACGCGGGCAACCGCCCAGGACGGCTCGTTCCAGCGCTCATGCGCCTGCGCCAGCCATTTCAGCCCAAGCGTGAAGATGTCGGCGAAGTAATGGGCATAGTTCCAGGCGATGCGGTCGCGCGCTTCCGCCGCGCGCATGGCCTCGAGCAGGCTCACCGCGGGCTCCGAGGCCACATCGTGCTCCGGCGCCTCGCCAAGCCCGCCGGGCATCGTCTCGCGGATCGCCCGGTAGGTCTCGCTCGCGTCATCGACGCTGAGCTCTTGCAGGACGCGGTGAAGCCGGCTCTCGAGATCGCCGCTTCGTGGATCGAGCGCCGCACCGGCAAGCGGCGCCGCGAGCAGCACGATGCCGAGATTGGTGTTTTGCCCGACTTGAGCCCGCGTCGCCTCCACCGCGAGCCTGACGCGCTTGCCCACGGGAAGCCCCTTCCGCCCGATCAGCGGCGCGGCGGCCTCGGCGCTCGCCACGAAATCGGCGACGCTCATGCGGTGGCCTTCGCTATGGCGATGCACGTTGCCGGGCTTCAGCGCATCGAGTTCGGCAAGGCAGGACTCAAGGAAGCTCGCAGCGATCGCTTCGGGCTTGAGCGGCCTTCTCAAGTGCCCTCTTGGCCTTCGAGGCGCGCTTCGGGGAGCGCCGCGTCGAGAAACGCGTCGACCAGATGGTCGGAGATGCGGATGTGGCTCACACGCTGCAGCCCGTTCCAGGCCGGCATCGAATTGACTTCGAGCACGAAGAATTTTCCATCCGGCGCCTGGATGATATCGACCCCGGCATAATCGGCGCCGACGCAAGCAGCGGCGCGCTCGGCCAGATCGACCAGCTCCTGGCTCGCAATCGCGGCCTTGGCGCGGGCGCCTTGCTTGATATTGGTGATCCAGCTCGAGCCATGTCTGATCATGGAGGCGATGACGCGGCCTTGGCAGACGAAGAGCCGCCAATCCTGATGGTGCTCTTGCGCCGGCGGGATGAATTCCTGGAGATAATAGACCCCGTTCACCTCCTCGGGCGAGGAGAGATCCTCAAGGGTGGCGATCAGGCGCAATCCCTTGCCTTGCGCCCCGAATAGCGGCTTCTGCACGAGCTTCCGCCCCTCGGCCAGCACGGTCGATGCGATCGCTTCGGCCTCGGCCCGGTTGACGCGGGCAAAGGTGCGCGGCGTGGGTATCCCCGCGGCTTGCAGAAAAAAGGTGGTGGTCGATTTGTCGACGCAACGCTCGATGGCGCGAGCGTTGTTCCAGACCGTCACGCCGAGTTCGCTCAGCGCATGCAGCACGCCGAGATAGAGCGTGACCTCCTCGAAGCTGCCGCCCGGAACGAAGCGGACGAACGCGCCTTCTGGAAGGCGGTCGCCAAGCCCGGGTATGGCGAGCCCGGTCGCCGTCTCGGTCGAGAAGCCGCATGCGTTGAGCGGCACGAGCAGGGGGGTGATCCCCCGCCGCTTGAAGGCGCGCGTGAGGCTGCGCCCATGCCAGTCCCGGCCATCGCCGAACATCACGATGGCGGCGTCCGAGGCGGTTGGTGCGCGCATGGACTTTTAGGTGAAGGAGCGCGACAGCACGGCCGTGTCGATGCGTCCACCCTGGAAGCTCTCGCCCGTCTTGAGCGACGTCACCGTCACCATGGCCGGGCTGAACAGCATGCGGTCGATCGCATAGAAATCGCCCTTCACCGCGGCGAAGATGTCGGCGAAGGGTTTGCCGTAGTCCTTCGACTTCAGGCTCGGCAGGTTCTCCGCCAGCGCCTTCGATTCTTTCGAACCGCTCGACACGAAGAGCTGAGCGCGGCCGCCATAGATGATGGCGTCGTTGGTGCGGCCCATAGCGGCGATGAAGTCAGGCGCCGGCGGCGGCAACGGCGCGGTGGCGATGCCGTCGACGATGTGGTCGAGCGGGAAGTGCAGCTCGTGCGCCTTGTGCAGCGCGACCTCAAGGCAGCGCGCGGCGATCTGCACCGTGCCGGCCAGGCTTGAGGTCGGCGCATAGATGAAGGTGAGGCGGTCGGCCTTGAGCTTGCAGGCCTTGGCCACCTGCTCGACCAGCGCCTTCGGCGGCGGGCGATCGGCTTCGAGCACGAGAACCGCGCTGTCCGCCTTGTCGCGGTAGTTAAGCTCGTCGAACAGCTTCTCCGAGGAGCCGATGGCGCGCGCGGGACCTGAGCCGAGCACGTTGTATTTCTTGCCGTTGTCCTCGCCCGAAAGGCTCCAGCCCGCATATTGCGAACCGAGGCAGGCGAGCACCGGCTGGGCCGTGTGCACGGTCACCATGAACGGCCATGAGCTATCGGGATCGGTCGTCTCGAGCGACACCCGGCCAAGCCCGCCCAGACAGATCTCGGCGATGCGGCGCCCGGCCTCTAGTCCGCCCAAAGCGCGCACGCCGCAATCGATGAGGCATTCGCCGAGCGAGCCTTGCGTGACATCGACACGCAAGGCATCGGCATCATCGATGAGAGCTTTGACGACCGGTTCCGCCTTGGAGTTGACGCTCGGCCATTCCCTTTGGCGCGCCGCGGCGATTTCTTCTCTTCTGTTCACCTTCGTCCCCCCTGCTCAGGCTCTGAAAATCTGCCAGAACTTTGCAAATTCGCTCCTCGACCAGGCGCTTCGCCCGCAAAATGGTGCTACTGCGGGCCCACACAGTGCATATCGGACGGTTTTTGTCGATCCACTCCGAAGGCTTAGGTCGGTCGGCTGACCAGTCGGGCCAGACCATGCCGGGAGGCACGGTGATTCCGGTCTCGGCATAGACGATCGCCGAAGCCATGGCATCCTCGAATTTCAACCCCCTTGGTGGCAGCCTGCCCTCGCGCGCCGCCGCCAGATGGAGGCGCATGAGGGGAGGCTCGCCGCAGTCGAAGATGTCGAGCGTGGCGCCGGGGCGCGGGTTGATCTCGAGCAGCAGCGCCTCGCCGCCATTCACCATGAAATCGGCCGAGGCGAGCCCCGCGATCTCGAAGGATCGGGCGATACGAATCACCGCTAAGGCCATCTGCCGCGCCACCGCTTGTGGCAAAGCCGCGGGGCGCACCGCGCCGCCATAGCGCCACGGGCTTCGCGGCGAGGGCGCCGTCCATTGCTCGCTGAAGCCGAGCACGCGGGCGTCGCTGCCATTGGCGACGAACAGCGCCGATATCGCGCGGCCCGCGACGCGCTCCTGGTAATAGACATTGCGCGCCGCCCGCTTGAGCGTGCAGGGCACGATATGGCTGCCGCCGGCGCCTCCGATTCTCTTGACGAGCCAGCCTGCGCCCTTGGCGGGGCGTTCGCTTGCCGTCGCGGGATGCGGAACACCAAGGCGATCGAGCTCGGCGAAGAAGCTCTCCGGCGCTTTGAGGCGCGCGACCTTGGCGGCGTCGTTGCCGAGCAGCGGCCAGCTTTTCGCGATCAGCGTCAAAAGCTCGGGCCGATCCTCGAAGCCCGAGCCATAGACGAGGGCGAGAATGGGGGAGGGGGCGCGTTCCGCCAGCGTCCGAAGCGCGCGGAAGAGGCTTGGCGCGCGCATTCCATGACTGATGTCGCCGTCAAGCTTGCGGCAGGCAAAGGCCATGTCTTGTGTGTCGGCGTCGGCGAAGAAATCGGCGACGAGCGGGGTGAAGCCGGCACGGAGCGCCGAACGTGCGAGCGCCCGTCCCGAGACGCTCGCGATCAGGAGCGAGCCGCGCTCAGCCTGCGAGCTTCTGGGCAAGGGCGTAAGCATCCCGGAAATCGAGATAGAGCGGCTTGTCGGAGTCGATCATCTGCTTGAACAGCCCGGCTTCGGTCCGATATTTGATGTTGCCGACTGCGAGCGCGCCGATGCCGACAGCGTCGGTTCCCGGGATCGGCTTGGCGTCGTCGTTCACGCCCACGCCCTCGACGCCTGACGGCGGCACCGCGTTCACGTCGGTTGCGACGCGCAGGCGCTTGGCTTGTTTCAGCTGGTCGAGCGTGACCAGCCTTTTCCCGGCGGGACCCGCGGCGAAGATGATGTCGGCCTCGCGCGCGATCTCGGTCTTCTGCTCCTCGGTGCTGCCGTCGGCGTAACTGACATCGACGCCGAAACGCGCCCTGGCCTCGTCGGCGAGCTTGCGCACGCGTTCCGGCCCGTCATAGCCGATCAGGATCGACGAGGCCCCGTCCATGGCGGCGATCACCGCCGAGGCGAAGGCGACCACGCCGGTGCCGCCGAACACCGCGACGCGCTTGCCCTTGAGCCCCGTCGAGAATTTCTCTGCGAGCGCTTTCTTGGCCAAGGCGACCATGGCGGCGGCCGTGGTGAACGACCCCGCGGGATCGGCGAACACCGAGATCTCGAAGGGCGGCACCATCGCCCTCTTGGCGCGGTCCATCATGTCGAGCGCCTCGATGGCGCGCTTGCCGCCGATGAACATGGCCGTCCGCTTCACCCCCTCGGGGCCCCGCGAGAAGATCGCGTCCTGCACGAGGCCTGTCACGTCCTCGGTGGTGACGTTGGTGTAGGGAACGGCCGTGTCGAAGCCGGCGTCGAGCGCCATGTTCACGTCGAACGGGCTCATATGCTTGAGTGGCGTGAGCATATGCAGAATGCGGGGGTTCCCCATAGGCGTTCTCGTCTCCCTGCCAAAGGTGGCCCGCTTCTTACTGGATATCGCGTGTCGTTGTCTCGACCTTTGCGCCTTCGTTGCGGCCCTGGGCAAGCTCGAAGCTGAGCCCTGGATGCTGGAACGCGACACGCAGTCGGCTGAGCAGGGCCTCGCCTTCCGTCTGAGAAGCCACGAAGGCGAATCCGGTCGGTCCCCACGAACTCTGGCCAAGCCCGATGACGCCTTGGCTGCGGAGCCATTCGAGCGCCGCGCCGACACGCTGGCTGGCATAGAGCCCGCCTTGCAAGGGCGCGAAATAGACGCCCATGCAGGCCTGCAGATAACCGACCTGCTCGCAGAAGGTCGTGAAGTCGCCCGCGGCAAGAGCAGGCAGCGCGCTTTGCACGATGCGCCGGCAAAGCTCCTCGGTCTCGCTCTCGGGAAAGTCGGGCAGCGCGTCGAACGCCGCCGTCTCGCCAGCCCCGGCTAGCCCGCTTGCGTCGGCGTCGAAGATCAGAAGCACGCGCCATTCGGCCGGGAAGGGGAGGCGGCTGACGAGCTTTGGCAGGCCGCCGTTGCGAGGACCTTCGTCGAGCACGACACCGCCTTCTGCAAATGTCGCGATGCCGATGCCGGAACGCGCGCCGCGCCCAAGCCGCGCCGCGATCTCCTGCGGGTCGAGGCTCAAGCCTTCCAGCGCCGCAAAGGCGGAACCGACGGCAAGCGCAAGTTGCGTCCCCGAGCCGAGGCCCGCATGCGGCGGGATCGCCTCCTCGATATTCAGCCGATAGTTCGCAGGCAAACCCGAGCTTGCCGCGATGCTGCGAAGGGCGCGCTCGGCGCGCTCCCGCTCGGGCCCGCTCACCTCGAAGCTTTGGGCGCGCTTCAGCGTCAGCCGCGTTTTTGGCCGGTCCAGCGAAAGCCCGAACGAGCCGAAGGGGTGCCTGCCTCGCCCGCTTGGATCGAGAAAGCCGAAATGGAGCCGCGCGGTTGTGGTTACGGCCGTCTGGCGCGATGGACGATGAACCTCGCTTGCGCCATTTGACTGAGCGGGAAAGCCCTCCATTGATCGGCTCGAAGCCTCTGTTATGCTCTTGTGAGTTGGGAGTGCCTCACTTTTTCAGAGGACGGCAGCAATGGCAACGACCGAGCGAACCTATAGCGATAGCGAGGTCGAGGAGCGGCTCAAGCAGGAACTGCCTCATTGGCATCTCGAAGACGGCTGGATCCGGCGCAAATACAAGACCAATAGCTGGAAGGGCACGCTGATGGTGATCAACACCGTCGGCCATCTCGCCGAGGCCGCCTGGCACCATCCCGACATTACCGCCTCTTACGCCTGGGTCGAGGTGAGGCTGAAGAACCACGCCGCCAAGGGCATCACCGACAAGGATTTCGCGCTCGCCAAGAAGATCGAGGACGTCGTCCATTGGCAGCCCGGCAAGGAAGAGAGCGCACTCGAAGGCACGCCCGCCGACGACATGCGCTTCGCCTACATCAAATACGACAAGCCGAAGGCTTAAGTCGCTTCCATCTCAGCAATGACCTTCGTCATGGCCGGGCTTGTCCCGGCCATGACAGGTCTAGATTGGACGAATACCGAGGTTTCGATGGCCGACGAACGTGGCTTGCGCGGCTCAAGTCACCTGTTTAATGGTGCGCGGCTATGGCGCCGGTCCGCTCCGGTTCGGCGTCCCCACCTAAAGCTCAGCACAAAGACCGATTTGCGACCCTGCCATGTCTGAACTGAAGATCAAGGGCGTCACCATCGTCGAGACCTTCGCCGAGGCCTTCCCCATGGTCGGCACGCGGATCATCATCACGGCGCCGTCTCTCGAATGGGCGCTGATCTCGGCCCGCACCATGACCGGGTTCGCCACCTCGGTGATCGCCTGCGGGGCGGAGGCCGGCATCGAGCGGACCCTAACTCCCGACGAGACGCCCGATGGGCGCCCCGGCGTCGCTGTGCTGCTCTTCACCATGGACACCGAGAAGCTCCAGCGCCAGCTCCGCAACCGCGTCGGCCAATGCGTGCTGACCAGTCCGGGCTCGGCCTGCTTCGCCGGGCTCGAAGGCGAGAAGAAATTGAAGCTCGGCGCCTCGCTCAGATTTTTCGGCGACGGCTGGCAGATGTCGAAGCTGATCGGCGGCCGAAGATATTGGCGCATCCCGGTGATGGACGGCGAGTTCGTCTGCGAGGCCACGACCGGGCTCACCAAGAAGGCGGTCGGCGGTGGCAATCTGCTCGTGCTCGGGAAATCGCACGCGGCCGTGCTGGCTGCCTGCGAGCGGGCGGTCAAGGCGATTTCCGAGGTGCCCGGCGTGATCACGCCCTTCCCGGGCGGCATCGTGCGCTCCGGTTCCAAGGTCGGCTCGAAATACAAGGGCCAGATCGCGTCCACCAACGACGCCTATTGCCCGACGCTGAAAGCCGCCGTGAACACCGAGCTCCCGCTCGACGTCGAGGCGGTGCTGGAGATCGTCATCGACGGGCTGACGAAAGAGTCGATCGCCCAGGCGATGCGCTGCGGCATCCACGCCATCGCCGAAGGCGGCGCCACACAGGGCGTCACCCACATCACTGCCGGCAATTACGGCGGCAATCTCGGTCCGCATCATTTCCATCTCAAGGAGATCATCGCGTGAGCGCGCTTGTCTTCGAGCTCAAGGGCAAACCCGACCAGAGGCTCGATCTCTCGCCGCTGACGCCGGCGCGGCTCAAGGACCTCAAGCCCAAGGACATCGAGGCCCTCGTAGTCGGCACCACGCGCGAGAAACTCACCGTCGGCGATGCCTTCAAGGTCAAGGGCAAGGATGCGAGCGCGCTTCGCTTCGTCGGCACGGACGGGCGCTGCGACAAGATCGGCGGCGGCTTGACCGAAGGCGAGATCCTGGTCGAGGGCGATGCGGGGGCCTATCTCGGCGCCGGCATGAAGGGCGGCAAGATCGAGGTCACAGGCAGCGCCGGCGTGCTGGCGGGCGCCAGCATGCTGCGCGGCAGCATCGCCATCGCCGGCGATGCTGGTGAGCGCGCCGGCGGCATTCTCGTCGGCGAGACGCTCGGCATGAAAGGCGGGCTCCTCGCCATCGGCGGCAATGCGGGAGCCATGGTTGGCGAGCGCATGCGGCGCGGGCTCGTGATCGTCGGCGGCGATGCGGGCGATTACGCGGGCGCACGCATGATCGCCGGCACCATCCTCTTCAAGCGCAAGGTCGGCAGCTATGCCGGCTACGGCTTGCGCCGCGGCAGCTTGATCTTCATCGAGGAGCCGAAAGACCTCCTGCCCACCTTCGGCGATTGCGGCGTGCTCGAATTCGACTATCTCCGGCTGTTGGAACGCTCGTTTCGCGAGAGCGGCAAAGCCATCAAGCTTGGCGACCGCGCGCGGCGGCTGATGGGC
>Ga0315293_10006358_pt1 | contig 11065 bp, 12 predicted proteins | sample YL17G13_20_MG_FD_203071 | JGI IMG/M metagenome (GOLD analysis project Ga0315293, IMG submission 203071) | Sediment microbial communities from Yellowstone Lake, YNP, Wyoming, USA - YL17G13_20 | ecosystem: Environmental > Aquatic > Freshwater > Lake > Sediment | place: USA: Wyoming | collected... | reverse complement strand
GCCCAGTTGGCCAAACTGACTGCGCCGGGCAAGGTGTGGCCGTATATTGTCATATACCTGCCACCATATCTTCCTTTCATAGCTTTTCAACCCCTTAGGTGGAGGATATCATATGAACCAGCGCAGGGGGTTGACAGGCCATATCTGATAAGCTAATATAGTATAACCCCTAAAAGGGGTTTTAATATGGATAATAATACGAAAAAATCGCTTTTTAGGCTGTTTTTTCTCTCTATTTTTATAGCGAGTTGCCTTTTTATTGAAACTCCCTTCATTCTCGGAAATAGAAAAGAAACCGCCTTGGCCGAAGTTACGATTCAAAACTTATCTCTTAATTTAGAGGAAAAGCTACCTATTTCAGGAGGAAATAGCCTTATTTCATTAGCCAACCCTGCTATCCCTGATCCGAAGGTAATAAAGAAAATGAACGTAGTTATTACTGCTTATTCCAGCACTATTCAAGAAACTGACGAAAGCCCTTTTCTAACTGCTTCTGGCAGCTATGTAAAAGAAGGAATTGTGGCTAACAATCTTTTGCCTTTCGGAACAAGAATCAGAATCCCGGAAATATACGGAGATAAAATTTTCATTGTTCAGGACCGATTAAATCCAAGAGCTGGATTTTATCATATTGATATCTGGTTTCCTTCTCATCAAGAAGCTGAAAACTTTGGAGCTAAAAGAACATATATTGAAGTATTAGACAGATAAATAAAGTAATCAAAAACCGCCAACAAGGCGGTTTTTGATTTGTGCCGGGGTGGAAATTATCTTTTAAATAACATCATATAGATTAATCGAGGTTTCTATCAATGGGCAAGGTGGGATTCGAACCCACATGGCCTTGCGGCCGCAACATTTTAAGTGTTGTGCGTAAACCGTTCCGCCACTTGCCCTTAATAAGGCCAGGGTGGGACTTGCACCCACGTATAACGGTTTTGCAGACCGTTGCCTTGGCTACTTGGCTACCTGGCCACTAATTTATCTTATACTTATTTTTTGCTCTTTTTCAAGACCGTTCTTCTTCCGTATTTATTTTTTGCAGAAGTTCTTCTATCTTTGCCGCTTGGCCCACTCTTTCCTCTTCCCGGAAAATAATTTTAGGGATAGGCCGCATTCTTAATTTTTTATTAATCTCTTGCTGTAAATCGTAAATCCGGTAACTTAAAATTTTCTGGACCGCTTTGCTTTTTGAATCAGGCAAAGAACTGATGCTTACAATGGCCTCTCTCAAATTAGAGGAAGTATCAACTCTGGTAATAGTTACTAATACATCTTTTGGGAACTCAACTTCTTTCAAGAAAAGTTGGCCTAATTCTCTTTTTAAAAGTTCGTTAATTTTTAGTATTCTTTTAGTAGACAAATTACTATATTTTTAATTTTAAATAAATATTCAATTATTCCAGACCGCCTTTTGTTCTTGATTCCTGGTACATCACCAAAATATCGCCTAATTCAACTTTAGCGTCGCCTTCATAAAGAATGCCGCATTCTTCCCCTTTGATCACTTTTTCCACATCTTTTTTATTTTTTTGAAGAGAGATTAATCTTCCTTTTCCAACTTTTTCCTCTCTCCTGAAAATTTCAATAGAAACTCCTTTTTTAAAACTTCCTTCAACAACTTTCCCTCCAATAATTTGGCGATTTTTTTCAGCGAAAAAGAGGACCAAAGCTTTCATTTTGCCTAAATCTTCCCTTACTGTTTCTGATTCTAAAATTCTCTCCATATGTTTTCTAATTTCTTCGACTAACTCATAAATAATATCAAAATTTATTATTTTGACTTTTTCTCTTTGGGCTAAATTTTTGATGGTAGAAGATGTCCTAACCCTAAAGCCCAAGATTTTTGCTTTTGCTGATCTTGCAAGCTTAATATCCGATTCGTTAACATCCCCAACTCCAGTTTCTAAGATTCTCAAAATAACCTTTTCCTGGGGTAAATTTTTTAAAACTTCTGATATTGCTTCAATTGAACCTAATACATCGGCCTTTAAGATTAAATTTAGAACTTTCTGTCCCGGTTTGAAAAAGAAAACTTCTTTTGATATTTCTGATTTTTTTACGACAGAATTTTCAGCAATTTCAATATCTGGAAAAAAGACGAATTTTTCGCCTACAAGCGGCACATCCTTAAAACCAATAACAATAACCGGCATAGAAGGATAAGTGGTTTCAATTGGTTTTTCGCGAAAATCTTCTAAAATTTTTATTTTACCAAAAGTTGAAGGAGTGCCGATAACATCGCCAACTTTTAATAACCCTTCTCTTAAAATTAAAGTAGCGGTTGGCCCCCGATGATTATCCGCGTATGACTCAATAATCACTCCTTCGGCTGATTTCGAAATATCTCCTGTTAAATTTTCCATTTCTGCAACAATTAAAATCAATTCTAAAAGATCCGGAATCCCCTTGCCGGTCTTAGCTGAAACATTAACTGAAGGAATTTTCCCGCCAAAAGATTCAACTAAAATATTTTCTTTAGATAATTCTCTTTTAGCTTTCTCCGGGTCGAAATCGGGCTTGTCGCATTTATTCATTGCTACGATCAAAGGAACTTCAGCTTTCTTTATGTGAGAAATCGCTTCTTTTGTCTGGGCCTTTACTCCTTCGCAGCCGTCTACAACTAAGATGGCGATATCAGCCACCTTTGCTCCTCGAGACCTCATCTGAAAAAAAGCTTCATGGCCGGGAGTGTCAAGAAAAGTTATTTTTTTACATGTTTCGCCTTGCCTACCAGATGAAATAGGGAATTCAACCTCATAAGCTCCCACATGTTGCGTTATACCCCCTGTTTCCTTTTCGGCCACATGGCTTTTGCGAATATTATCTAAAATAGAAGTCTTCCCGGAATCAACGTGCCCCATAACAACAACAACCGGCGGACGGAATACTTGTCCCCTACCTGCTTTGGGCAGGTGGGGGGTTAAATTTTTTTGTTTCTTTTTTTCCTCAGTCATAAAAATTTAACTTATGGCTTTTTTTATCGCCTCTTTTTCTTCTCCTGAAAGCAGATATTTTGACTGACCGTTTTCTATAGGTTTTGCAAAAATCCTGTTTCCTTCTCTGGTATAAAGACCGGTAATCACAAAACCATTATTTTGTGCATCCAATAAAGCAACAGAAAAGCTCTGGTCGCCTCCAACTTCTTGAAAAGGGTTAAATCTTATTACTCCAATTTTCTGAAAACAAGTTAATAAAATTTTGTTTACCTTTTCAATTTCGCTAAATATTTTTTCTATATCTTTTCCCTGATCTTCCAGCTTCTTAATTTGACTAACCAAAATCTCTCCCAAGTCTTGATCTCCCTTTTTAAAAAATAAATTAAGTCTCCTTTTAATGCTAAAAATCTGAACCAATAAATAAAAAAGGGCGAAAAAAAATACGATTAGTATTGAATAAATTATGATATTATCGTTAGTCATGCTATAAATTTACTTTAGTTTTAACCAAGCGAAACGTACAAATTATTTCATAATTTTACGTTTCAGCAACGTTTAAATTTTCAAAGAAAATTTATTACGTTGCGGTGGGAGAGGGATTTGAACCCCCGATACCCTTGCAGGTATACCGCATTTCGAGTGCGGCCCATTCAACCGCTCTGGCATCCCACCACGTGTTATTTTAGAAAGGGCGGGGCTCGAGACTGCCCGATTCAACCACTCTCGCACGCTTCCTTTATTACAAAGATTACTTATAAATATTTATTTTCTTTGTACCATTCTATCATTCTCTTCGCTGCCTCTTTAAATGGACTGAATTGCATTTCGAGTTCCTTTTTTGCTTTTTCATTTGAAAAATAAAGATACATTCCATTTAATTTGGCATTTTCCGGAGTAAATTTAGGCCGCTTTTCAGTTAAATAAGAAGTCCAATTCAGAATATAACTTATAAATAGAAACACCAAGTAGGGTAGGGCTATTTTGGGCGGATTTTTGCCAAGAATTTCAGCTATTGTCTTTCTGATATCATAGAAACTTAAATTTTCTCCCACTAAAATATATCTTTCTCCTTTTTTTCCTTTCTTCCAGGCTAAAATTTCTCCCTCAACAACGTCCTCCACATCAACCACGCCCAAACCGCCTTTCACATAAAATAAACTGGAAACTCCTTTTAGAAAAACCGGGTCCTCTTTTATTCTTCTTATATCTCCTGGCCCGTACATTGAACCCGGGCAAACCATTACCGCGTCTAACCCCTCTTTTACGCCTTTCTGAATTTCTTTTTCCGCTAAGTATTTTGTATCGCAATAGGCTATCCCAAGACTCCCAAGATTAAATTCCGTTTCTTCATCAGCTAATTTTCCTTCCTTAAAACCAACTGCTCCTGTTGAACTAGTATAAATCAATCTTTTAACTTTCTCTTCTAGGCAAGCTTGAACAACGTTCTTAGTCCCATTAACATTTATCTCAAACTGAAGTGAATTTTGTCTACTCCAATAAGAAATTAGGCCTGCTAAGTGAAAAACAATCTCACAGCTTGAAACTGCTTTTTTGACTGATTCAAAATCTCTGATATCACCTTCAAAAACTTCTATTTTTAGACCATTTAATAAATCCATCAAGGTATCTTTTTCTTTCAAAATCCTGACTTCATTACCCTCGCCTATTAATCTTTTAACCAAATGATGGCCTAAAAATCCCGTTGCTCCAGTAACTAATATTTTCATACCCGGTAGGAGAATTTCGAAATTGAATTTCTTCGAAATTCTTCGTTAGCCCCGTACGAGAATTTCGGCAATGTTTTCTTTTAGAAAACTTAATTTCACGAAGTAAGCCGAAATTCCTCTACGAGGTTAGCCCAGCCAGAGGTTATTCGCTTAATTATGAAATAATTACAGCGAGTAAAATGAACGATTCGAAATTCCTCTACCGGGCATAGTTTTAAATGGATTCTTTGAAATATAGCACTTTTTTGAGCTTAGGACAAGAAATTAAATTAAAAAACCGAGGAATACTCGGCACAAATTTTAAATATATATTTTCAATAAGAATCGATAATTTTGTTTATAAAATCCTTCCTGAAATCAAAATCTTCAGGTATATTCTTTTTAAGTTGGCTGCCCAGCATATCGGCCTTGCTTAATAAAGCAATCTCCAAAAAGATATCAGGGTTTTTTTCTTTAAATTCTTTCCATTTTTGGTTAGGATTTTCTTCGGGATGAAATAAAATTTCGTGAATAAATCCATGATTCTTTACTATCTCAATTACAAACTCCTTTTCTTTTTCCATCAAATCAAATCTTGAAATAATATTTTTTAGCTTTTTAGCGCCTATCTTCTCATGTCTCAAACATAGGGTTATATTATTTTCTTTCTTAAGTGTTTCTTTTTTTGCTATGTCGTGAAAAATAGCTGCCAAAAATAAAAGTTTTCTTTTAGAATAATTTTTTATTTTTTGGTTTAGATACTCTTTAATATTATCGTTCACAGTTCCGATTAAATTATTTAATTCTGTGACAACAGAAATAATATGGCTTAAGACAGGGTCGTTATTGTGCCAAGGATTATTTTCAATCACCTTTTCTAATTCATAAAGTCCGGGAATAACTTTTTCAAATTCCCTATTTTTTATTTTCTCAATAGTGAATTCTGATAGTTTTATTTTTTCCATTATTTTTTCTCTTTGGGTGAAAATTTTTCCCAACTTATTTAATAAATAATCTAATCAAAAATGTTGATAAAATCGAGCGTAATTTTCTTGCCCATTTTATAATCTTCAACAGCTTTCAAAATATAGAGATTCCTCAGTAATCCTTTTTTATTTAATTCTTTAATCTCATCAAGAGAAAACCATTTTACATCCATAATTCCTTCTTGAATAGTTAACTTTCCTCCAATAATTTCTGATTTAAAAACAAATAAAACTACATTATGAGATAAAGTCAAATAATGTTGATATATTCCCACTAAATACAATGGCTCTAATTTAAATCCCGTTTCTTCCTCTCCTTCTCTTTTGGCACAGTTAATAATATCTTCATGCATTTCTAATCTTCCAGCAGGAAAATTCCATTTTCCCTTTACTTTTTCCCCTGTTTCTTGTATTAGTAAAATCTTGCCATCTTTTTCTATAATATTAGCCGCAGTTACTGAACTTTTTTCCATATTTCTTAATTCTACCAAGAAATCGTCAAGAAGGCGATTTTTATGAATTTAGAAATTTATGCACTTTTTGAGAATTGCTACAACGAATTGAAGAAGTTAGCCATTTGATTAAACTCAAATAAAAAAGAGGTGAAAAATGGGATTTTACCTCTTTCTATAAAGACCTTGTAAAGGAACTGAAGATTTAGGAAACTTCTACTTCGGCAAGATTTGCGGTTATATGACCTTCTCCATCAATCGCTAATGTTATTGCAGGTTCTATCTGGAGAAATTCCATGTGCCAGACAAGACTGTTAGGTAACCTTTTTTCAATCTCAAGTGCTTCATCAAGGTGTTTTTGACAATGCTCTTCTTGAGTCTTTTCGCCCTTACATTCATTGCAACAAGACACAGCCATTTTAGCTTGCCCTACTTTTTCTATGAATTGATGGAAAGTTTCTAACAGTTCTTTCAATTTCATTCTTTTCCCTCCGTCCGTATATTATATTACAATTTAAAATGCGTCAAGCGGCGGCTTCCCAGAGAGAAAAACTCTCGGGCGGAAATAAAAAAGCGGGTTGATAAACTGGATTTCATTTAACCCGCAATGGAATAAAACTAAGTTTCAGCGATTATTGTTCCGCTTCCTACTGATAGCTTAAGGCCAATAATCGGTTGGTTTGCGTGGGTTTTGACTATAAGGTATGTTTGCTGAGCCCTTTCTACAACTCCTAGACACTTTACTCTTAACATTCTTATCTTTCCTCTTTTGGTTTCGCAGCCTCTTCCGTTGAATCTTAGAATTATTTCTGGCCTTGCATTTTTAATGAGCTCTTTGGAAGAATTCTTCACGAATGTCCTTACCGTTACGTTTCTCAAATATTTACCTCCATAACTTAATTAAACAAATTGAAAGAAAAAAATCAAGCCCGAGATAAAAAATCTCGGGCAAAAAACTTTTGGACCCGCGGGGACTCGAACCCCGGATTCGACTATGCCATAGTCGCGTGTTACCACTATACCACGGGCCCTTTTTATCTATGCCCTTAGAGGGAGTCGAACCCCCATCTCATCCTTAGGACGGATTTGCTCTGTCCATTGAGCTATAAGGGCTCTATGCATAAAATTATGAAATAATTTTATGCCGAGCTCGACAAAAACTTCCCATTAAGAAGTTTTTGTATAGAGCCTTAAAAATACCTAGCGCAACAACTTCAAAATTGATAATAACAAATTATACACTGGATTTCAACATAATTGTATAATATAATTAATTAATGCCAGAACATTCAAAGATCACAAAATTAGCAAAAAAAGTTTGCCCAGCTGTAATCACAATCGTTGTTTCAAAAGACCTTCCAAAAGTTGAAGGTTTTTATATGTTTCCTTTTGGCGGACAGGACTTTGTCTTTCCGATGATAAAAGGGGAGGAAAAAGAAAGAACAAAAATAGGCGGCGGATCTGGATTTATTGTTTCGCCTGATGGCTTGGTTCTAACCAGTTGTCATATTATTAATGACCCAAAAGATGAATATACTATTGTTTTGGAACCCGATAAAAAATACCCGGCTAAAATCTTAGCTCGCGACCCGATAAACGATATTGCCCTATTAAAAATAGATGGGCAGGGATTTCCTCACATAAGGTTGGGGAACTCCGACAGAATCGAACTCGGCCAATCAGTAGTTGCTGTTGGAAATGCTTTAGGAGAATTCCATGACACGCTTAGTGCTGGAATAATCTCTGGCCTAAGCCGAATCATCACCGCAGGCAGCCCATTTTCCATGCAAGCAGAAAGATTGAGAGGGTTAATTCAAACTGATGCTGCTATTAATCCGGGGAATTCGGGAGGCCCCTTAATGGATCTTGACGGAAAGGTTATAGGTATCAATACTGCCATGGTAATGGGAGCTCAGAGCATTGGATTTGCAATCCCTATTAACTACGCCAAAAAGATTTTGGACGAAGTAAAAAAATATGGAAAGTTAAGGACTCCATTTTTAGGAGTAAGATATATCATTTTATCGAAAGAAATGGCTGAAAAAAATAAGCTGCCGGTTGATTATGGGGCTTTTGTAGTCAGGGAAACTCTTGGAGAATCAGCAATAGTAAAAGAAAGCGCCGCAGATAAGGCCGGCTTAAAAGAATTTGATATAATTTTAGAAATAAACGGGGAAAAAATTTCTATGGACAATCCTCTGGCTAATCTTTTACAAAAATTTCAATCTGGTGAGGAGATTGATTTAAAAATAATGCGAGAGGGAAAAGAAATAATGTTAAAAGTAAAATTAGAAGAAAAAGACCAAACTTGATAATAATCCAAAATAAAAAACAGCCCGCGGGCTGTTTTTTATTTTGGGAAATATATTATTTAATCTCTGCCAAAATATCTTTCGCTCCTTTTATTGCCTTTTCCAAAGATTCTTTTACTACTGAAACAGCTTCTTTACTTATCTCTTCTGCAACTTCCACAGCAGCTTTCAAGGCATCATGAGTAGTTTCTACAACATCTCCTCCGATAGATTTAGCGGCATCAATGGCTCCGTGAACTGACTCAACCGCTACCTTGCCAAGATCCTCTCCCGTTTCTTTGGCGCTATGAATAGCCTGCCTGACAGCGCCCTTGGTTGCGTCCCTTTGCCTTGCACCAGCTTCCACTGCCCCCTGAATAGTACCGGAAACTATTCCTCTTATAGAACCTAATATTTTTGTTCCGATTTCACTAAAACCAGCGATTGCTCCTTTCACTACTCCGCCAACTGCTTCAATGGCTGTTTCGCCGATATCGCCTATGCCCTTAAAAGTTGAGACTGTTACTTTCTTCACTGTCCCAACAATTGCACCACTAATATCAGCAACGCCTTTAAGAGTAGCGACGATACCGCCTTTCACGCCATTAATAATCTGGGAAACTATTTTTAGCATCATCTTTTTTATTATTTATTTTATTAATAATAACGAACGACCTTGTCTTTACTCTATTCTACCTTTAATTCCTCCCCAATCACAAGTAACCGGTCATTTTATCCTCTTTAATTGTTTCACAATTAAAGAGGAGCGATAGCGACTAATTTTTAAAAATCGCCCGGCCGTCAGGCATAGGGGCGATTTTTATCAGAGTTATTTAACGAAAAAATAGATTTTTTAAAACTAAAGGTATTTACCGATGTCTTTTTAAGAATCGTCTACGCCTTGTTCTGTTTCTGCAATAATTTTTATTCTTTTTATTTTTCATAATCTATTTAGTTAAATTTATACTTTCTTTTTATTCCAAGCTAAAGAAGTGAGCCAAAAAATAAACGGCCTTCTAAGCTTATCTATGGGCCAATTATCGTTCTTAAAAAGCGAGGCTTTTTCTATTCTAAAACGAGAAAGCAAAGGAATAGTAGCTCTCAAGTTTAAGGGAGATAATCTATTATGCTCCTCTAAAAACTCCTCTTTTTTTAGATGTGGGTTTATGAATTTTTTAATCTTTTTGAATCTTGGAATCATATTTTATAAATAAAAAGCAACTCCTAATAACTTTGAGTCGCAAATAGTATTGTTGAGTATTTTCCTTAATGATAATCTGGCAACTATTTGTAGTTCCAAACTCTCAGAGCTTCTGTTTTCATCATACACCACTTCTTTTTAGAAAGCAAGTTCTTTTCCACTTGACTTTTTTAAAGTAAATAGTATAATAGCATCAGGCTTATAACGAGCCTTGCTCAATATATAGCCTATCGACTTTATAAGTCAATTTATCTTAAAGTAAGTCTTTTAATTTTAAAAAATTAAGGAGAGCCCAAATAAGTAGAGCGGCTTAGAGGTCAGCCTTCGGCAGGCTCAGGTTGTCCTGAGCTCATCGAAGGACAGAAAGGTCGCTTTTTTTATTAACATAAATTTATCAATTTTATGGCATATAAAAATTCTGAGTCTAACAGAGATTTCCCTAGACAGACATTCAAAGGAAATTGGAAATGCGCTGATTGCGGATGCGAAATAACCGAGCTTCCGTTTGAACCATCTCAAGACAGACCTCTCTATTGTAGAGAGTGTCACGCAAAAAGAAAACCACAAAAATTCGGAAACTATTAGAACGAAAAACCCCGCAAAAATTTTGCGGGGTTTTTGTTTTTGTCAGGTTTACCCTGAGGACATTCAGTTGAGCCCTTCGGCGGTGAGCCGCTCAGTCGAAACCCTTGTCGAAGGGGTCCCCTGGCGTACGATGTCGAAGACCCTGAGTTGAGCCGAAGGGTTCGTACCTGTTTTCAAGCAAAAACTGCCTGATTACAGACAGTTCTTACCTTTTTCCAACTTACAAAATAGAAACATGATAAAAGAAAATAAAGTCTACCAGAGATTTGTAGAGTCTAATATGTCATGTACCGACATCCCAAACATACTAATATTATCTTCTAGCAGGAATCCAGTTTGTTGGTCATAATACGCCTGAAGAGACTGCCCATAAGTTGCATTATTGTAGTTAAAGTAAACAACTTTTCTGCTCACTCCGTTATAGGTTTTTGTTAGAATTTGACTCACTGTAATAGGTTCATTGTTTCCACCATAACTAACCCTCGAATCTCCAACGTTCAAATTTGCTGATGTGATACTGCCAAGTTCTTTTGATACATCCAATGTCCGAGTTTCTGTGCTTGTAGTACCATCTTTATAATAATGCGTGAGAGTTACAGTTACATTTGAACCAGAAATTTTTATAACCTCAGCCTTGGTAGATATCTCAGGATTAGATTCAGATCCAGCAGCACCATTAACTGTATACTTCACCCAATCTCCTACTTTTACACCTACAATATTTTCCTCTGTAGACTGAGACAGGCATTTTATTCCATCAAAGCACTTATCAGTCCCGCAATCGCAAGTTTTAACTTGATGACTATTTGCTGACGAACAACCACAGGCACCAATAAGGCAAGTATTTGGGAAGTCGGTAGCTATTTGGCAACAAGAAGATGTTGATACTATGCCTCCAGAGTTAA
>Ga0315293_10006357_pt1 | contig 11066 bp, 12 predicted proteins | sample YL17G13_20_MG_FD_203071 | JGI IMG/M metagenome (GOLD analysis project Ga0315293, IMG submission 203071) | Sediment microbial communities from Yellowstone Lake, YNP, Wyoming, USA - YL17G13_20 | ecosystem: Environmental > Aquatic > Freshwater > Lake > Sediment | place: USA: Wyoming | collected... | reverse complement strand
TCTTCAATAGCGGAAGTTGTAACTCTATCGGTGGCAATCTTTTTAGGAGAACACCCTAAAAAGATTGCCACCGATAGAGTTACAACTTCCGCTATTGAAGACTAAACATAGCAGTTAAATGTTATAGCATTGATTAGATATGCGCTCCTGGCCTTCATTTTTGTCCTTTCAAGGAACAACTGATGGTATTTTTCGTGCTATAACTGTCCTTTTAGCTGGTGTAATTATTGTTAAGTATAGTACACTCTTTGAAGAAGGATATGCCCAAAAGCTTACTGACTTATATATTCATCCTTGGTGGCGTATTCTTGTTGTATTCTTAGCATTATCATCGGCTGTGTGGTGCCCTAGAGTTGGAATCTTAATAGCTCTTGTTGTATTTTTTTACTTAAGTGATATGAATACTTTAATTACACCCTTTTCTGAGTTATAATACACTTTCGCACTTTTTCGCACTTTTTAGGAATAGAAAACTCATTATCATTCGTTTTGCGCGCTTTTGACAAAGCGCTTAAGTGCCCAAAAAAAAGTTGAACAGGATGCGCAAAAATAAGTTAAATAGGGTGTGCAAAAGATAAGTTGAACGGGATGCGCAAAAGATATTTTGAATATTTCAAGAAAAGTATAAAAGTACCTTTTAATTCTCAAAAAGTGCTAGGATGAGTCTTCCGGCTGCTTTATCGGGTCAGGCACTAAGTGCCATAACGGCAATTAGCCCTTTAGATAACTTTTTACAAATATTTAACACCAATCCATACTTCATCGGTCTTATGATGCTTATCCTCAACTTAGGAGGTCGTTTCATCAGCTTAGAAGTTACTAAGAAACAAGAACAATTTCTACAATTGCCGTGGGTTCGCCGAGTACTTATTTTTACAGTTCTATTTGTTGCCACTCGTAATATTTGGGTAGCATTCTGGGCAACTGTGTCAGTTGTTCTTTTCTTAGGATACCTTTTCAATGAAAACTCCGCACTATGTATATTTGGAGATGGCGGGCGTTCTGGCTCCAAATGCTCTGATGCTCCCAAACCAGGTGAAGAAATGACACCTGAAGAAAAAGAAATTCTACAACGACTAAGTTCAAAAGCACAAAGATATCAGACTGGAGGCAGTGGAGATAAATCAATGAATAAAAATCCTCAGCAACAAGCCCTCGAAAATTCGGCTGGACGTCCAGCCGATGAAGAAGATGATGTACTTCATACTGATATCTACGCAGCAAATTTGACCCTATTACGTAATCCACAATAAATATAAAATTAATTAAATACTTAAATTAAGTAATAAATTAATTTATTAAAGTTTATATATTAATCAAGTTTTAAATAAATATCCTCATTATCTTCTTTAACAACTTTGTAACCACTATTTAAAAATTTTGTTAGTAATTCATTAAATTTTTTATCTCTTTTATATGTTCCATCCATATATTTATGCTCAAATACTATATTAGTTGGCTTAATAAGCGATAAATCTAAGATATTTAAAATTGTATAATCGTGTCCTTCAGTATCAACTATTAGAGTATCTATTGTTGCTATATCTTTTTCTTTAATTATTGTATTAATAGTTTTACATTCTACATTTATTTTCTCAATTTTAAAATCTGGAAATCTTTCAAATATATTATGATTATGAAAATGTTCATCTGTCATAGAACCTAATTGAGATATCCAATATGGCAATATAGAAAGATCACATTTATTAGATGGAGCATACATATCAATAAATCCATCTTTATCACTTACCGCAATATTTAAACATTCTACATTTATATTTTCTGTTGTACATTTAACTTTATAATTATGTACTAATATATCAAATAAAAATGGCACAGGTTCAATTAAAATTAATGATTTATTATTTAAACATGTATTATATAATGGATCATTTAAAGAATTTCCGATATGTGCTCCTATTTGTAATATATCAATATGTTTAGACATTACTTACATAATAAAATATTACTTTAAGTTCTAAAGATTAAGTGTCATTGTATTTGCAACTGGAATTGCGGCCTTACGACGACCTCTACGTTGACCAGTTGCCCCAGTACGAACACTTTCAAGCTGACTTAGTTCGTCATCTTGACGAGAGTGAATACTGGCAATTTCACTAGCTGCTTGCATAGCTGGTTGTTGATTAAAAATAGATGATGCTTGAGGCATCATAATAGGGTTTGACTCTAAATCTGCAGCTCGAACCTCTTGGAATGTTTTTAAGATATCATCAACGCCAGATGGGCCTCTCATTTCACGTCTCTGCACTGATTGAGGAGCCTGTGCCGCCATACTCTGAGGCATCTGTGGCATTGGAGGAGATCCCATTCCATTTGAAGCTTGATAGAATGCACCCGCACCACCCATTGGTTGAGGACCTTGTTGCTGTACTCCCATCGCAGCCCCCATAAAGTTACCAAATCCAGGACCAGCTTGGTTAGCAGCCGCTGCCGCAAACTGTCTCGCCAAATCTGGATTTTGTCTGAAAATATCACTTGGTGCAACATTCGCCATCTTTTGACGGAAGAATGAATTGCTCATATGGAACATAAAACCACTTCCAACAAGTGTCATTAGAAGTTTAGCTTCAGGTGGCATATTACCACGACCCTTGTACTTGTCATAGAGTTCTTCAAAGACATCATCATAGTCTTCGACGTTTTCGTGTACAGATTCAGACCAGCCCTCGAGTTGCCAATCGAATGGATTGAATTTACCGTTGAGGAATTCAAAACCAGTTACTGCCCCCATCAAGCATTGACGCTGGAAACGGATAGAACCTTCAAGATTTTTAGCATCGACAAGACGGTCATATTCGAGTTGAATTTCATCTAAGGAATTATCCATACTGAAATGTTTGCTGAGTGTGTAACCCTTGGTTTCAAGACGATTTAGTTTGTTGATAAGGTCAATCTTCTTTTTGCGTTCCTCCTCTGGACTTAAACGGTTGGCTGCCGCAAGATTAATTGATGGACCTGTAGCAGTTTGATCATTTCCAAACATATTTGATCCAAAGTCACCAGAATCTTTGTTAATTGTAAATTCAGGTAAAGACGAAGAATTACCACCACTGCCAGTTGGAATATCAAATGAAATTGCCTCAAGGGGTTCTAATTGGCTAATTCCAATATCACCAATAGGTTCAAGAGCTGAAATACTTTGTGAATTGGAACCACCATTAGCCGGACGAGAATTAACTCGACTGCTTGTTAAAAGGCTAGCACCTAAGTCATCACCCAAACCTTCACTACCGAGCTCAATAATGTTACCAATATTTGAACTAATTTGGATGTCGGAAGAACCCAGATTTTCGACGAAGTTCTGCATATCACTAATCGTTACACTGGAGCCACTCATTATGTCTTTCTCAATCAGTTCTTTTTTAAGCACTATAATTGGCGCACTACAATCCAACTTAAACTTAGTCCTAATAGCGCCCCTGCCACTATTTGATTAATTGTATGACATCGTTTAATATATCTCGATATCATCACTAATCCAGAATATCCAACTAACAAACTTCTTATAATTGGATTCGTAGTTTGCTGGTAGTAAAAACCTGAGAAAAAGGCAACCTCTGATGAATGTGACGATGGCATACCGGGCTGACCAGACTGATTTCCATCATTACACATTAAATTACAATCCTTTGCGCCTTGAGGACGAGGACTCGCTTCACCAATAAAAAAATACTTTATAGTTTCTGATATAATTGTAGTTCCAATTATACCTAAAAATGCCTTTAAATGTATATAATTACCAGTAAAAATATATAATAAAAATGGAATTATATATAGAGATATAACTGACATTGAAATTGTGTCTAGAACATTCATTCCTTGCTAAATACTACATAAAATCTACGCACATACAAAGCGCATCCGCCATATCAGACTTCTTCTTTGACTTCTTCCATTCCTCATAAATCTTATCATTCTTAACTTCTCCTTCATCAAAGAGGGTTTTTAGACGCTCTTCAGATTTATTCTTTCTTTCAGCATAACCTTCATCACCTTTTTTGGCATCAGTGACTTTCTTTTTGGCGTGAACAAGGTGATATTCTGGAGTCTGATTGTTTGTTAAGAATTTTTCTCTTAGAGTTGCAAATAGTAGAACCTGTACTGATTTCATATGCGGATTCTTAAAAGCTGGCTGATTTTCCAAGAGAACGTGTGTACAATTAGAGAATATTGGCCATTTTTCTTGAACAAACTTTCGAAGCGAATCGTGAATTAACTCTAAACTGACCTTTGAAGCATTTGCCTGCTTTGGCTGCTCAAAATGAAAAGTAAATTTCTTTCCTAATGACTCTAAATATTTCTGATTTGAAGAACCAAGATTCTCACAATTATGAGTCTTTATAAGCTCTTTTAGAATCTTATTAGTTGGTAACTTTTTCTGATCGAGCTCTGTAATAATAGTATGTGTTTTTGGAATATGACGCTTACAGAAAACATCGTCTCCTGCTTTATATGATGCCTTTAAGGCACAATTACAACAATTAACCTGTTCAACTGGCTCCAAAATATTACAATTCTCTAAGGCAATAATATTTGTGTCATTTTCTAGCACACAGAATGCTAAATTTTTAATACCAATATCAAATGCTATTACCTTTTTATACAAAGTTTGTGAAGTTTCTGATGACATTATCTTATTATATACCACTATTGTTTATATTACTAAAAAATAGAAGTATATTTTATTTAATCCATATGTTTCCAGTCTCCATTTAGAATGATTATATTATCTTTATTTAATTGTTCAAATGATTCTTTTGTAAGTAAATACGCTTCAACTTCAAATAGTCGCCCAGTAATATTTTTAACTTCGATTTTAGTTCGTTTATACCAAGTAGGATGCCCTTCTAGTTTATCACAGCGTTTCATACCGAGTTCATCTACATTATAGAGATCACCAACAATATTTACAGCTTTATCTACCATTTCAGGCCAGAATTCAAGTGGAAAGATAAATGGGAAAGACTTAGAGGTTTGAGTAACCATAATATATTTATTAACTGATATACAGGTTTCTTGGAAATTAGAATGTGAATTAAGGATTTCTGAGTTAGGTTCATCTACTCTCAGAGTTCCATAAGTAAATAGTTTGTATTCCATCTTATTTCCCATTCAATATTTATTGATTGGATGAATGTGCCGTCTAGTATGACGGGTTTTTCGTTCAAATTTTCTAAACTTTTTATGTGTTTTTCTATGTTTCTTACTATATTTATTGCCACCATTTGTCTTTACTTTTAGTTTAGCAATATTTACCTTTAAAGGTTCTAATGGTATTTCCTCACCAGCTTTTACCATTTGTCTGTATGTTCTATGTAGTAATTCAATAGCAAACGCTGTATACTGTGATAATGTTGTAATATTAGATGAAGATCCAAATAATCTAAACTCTAAAAGGGTGTCACTTTTGTATTTTAATGCTCTTTCTTTTCTATCAATATATGATTTATTCGTCATACTTTCTCGAATATTATTATTAGATTTAGTTGGCTTTGTTCTCTTTATTCTATTAAAATTTTTATATAATGGTTGTGCCCAAAAAGAGATATAATTATTATTATTATTTTTATTATTATTAATTTTTTTTGGGCGCATATTACGAACTAATGAATATATATCTCTCTCCTGAGTTATATAATTCTTTAAAAGCTTTCCAAGAAATGGCTGAGTTCCAATTGTAATATATCGCTTTTCTGTTGTATCATATAGTGATGTATTAACGTGAAACCCCATAGAATAATTTATAATAATACATTCTGGTTTTTCAAGACCAAATAATACTAAAAATGGATGAAGAACATTATTAATCTTATCATCTGATGATTGCCCAGTAAATGAAAGGATAGGTGTTATACATTCAAAGTTCATTGATATTAAATCTTTAGGTAGACGTTCTTTATCCCATTCCTCAGGTAGTAGACCTGCTTGATCCCAATTCTTAGGTATAAGACCTGCTTTCTTCCATTCCTTAGCACTTCCAGCGTCACCGCATATAATAGTACAATCTTGCTCAAAAATTGGAATTGAATAATCACTAAAATAATGTATTTTTGAACCAGCTTCTTCAGACTTTACAGTTACTCCATCAGCTTCAAATGGTGTAAACATATTATAAAGATAATAACCAGTTTCAGATTTTATTCCAATATATGTATATTTATTTTTAACATATTCAAATGAACGTGTTTTAAGTATAATATTCTTATAAAAAAGTTCAAATTTATCCTTAAATGGAATTCTCACAAGATCCATTTCTGATCCGACATAATTTAGACATAATGCATCAGCTTTTACACACATTTCCAATTCAACTCCAAATCGAGTTTCAATTTCATCTGGAATAACTATACCAGATGTATCGGAATTATTCATAGCTATACTTAATTATTAGTTAGATATATTCTGAGCAAATAACATTCATCAGAATAATATGGTCGCGGTGGGGCTTGAACCCACGACAAACACCTCACATACATAGTACTAAGCTATAAGAGTGTCTTTCTACCAACTGAAATACGCAACCACTGAGGGATTTCTCCCTTTCTTAGTATATGGTTAAGTCTTTAAGTTAATTATAGGGAAATGCACCACGCGGAGAATTACGACCCCCTTCATAGTATGAAGTTAAACCAATATTCTTACGATTATTACGAATTTCAGACATTGTTGGTTCAAAAGAGAAAGTTCCAAAAAGGGCAGGGCAAGGAACATTAGCACGTTCAACACCAATTCCGTTTAAAAGCCCAGTAGGATTTACTTCGGAATAGAATGGGTTTGAATGAACAATATCGGCTGGTGGTGGAACTGTATTAGCCATTGCTAAGGAAGCACCCGTCCATTCAACTTGTCTGCGACGAGATTCCTCAATTACATCGTCAGTATGATTTACAAGCCATAACTTAGTATCAAATTGTATTCCAGCACGAATATTCTTAGTACATTGTGGTCTGTAATCAGTTACCAAACGACCATCTTGCATCGGGCCTGCGTAGGCTGGGTAGCGAGAATCTCTGGCTGGGTATACATCCTTGACTGGAGGGACATAAGCCTTTCTGGCAGCTTTGTATTCTGTGCCAAATGGCGGATTGTGGTATAAATTGGGCGAAGTGTCGCGACTAAATCCAGGTTGATTAAGCTCTGCCATCTATCTTTACCAATTGTTTTGCTTATTAAATTACTGAGATTCACTGGAGCCCTGAAAAGGACTGCTGGTCTCAAGAAATGAAGATGACCCAGTTCCTCCAAGAGTGGAAGAGCCGGGTTCAACGGTAGAAGAGCGATCTGATGTTTTAAGAGCCTCAATAGTAGCACCCTTTTTCATAGAGCCAGCGCCAGTAATTCCACGGGATTTAGCGAGATTTTGAAGCTCCTTTAGAGTCATTGCCTCATAATTCACTGATACCTTTGAGGCATTTGATAAAGATTCATTTTCCTCCTTTACTGCCTCAGCAACAACAGACTTATACTGATCGACTTCATCGGCTGTGTCATTTTCCTCAGATTGTAATACAGATTCGATAGCACTCTCTTTCTCATTGTTAGTGTTACTAGCATTATTATCAGCATCATTGCCATCATCTTCGTCAAAAGGGGTATATTCACCGCCACTATGTTCCGTAGATGATGTAGCTCTTGGAACACTGGTTGCTGCCGGTAGTTCAGTGTATGATTTGATTTCAGCACTCATTTTGAGATCAAGTAAAATAGACTCTAAAAGACTAATTTTCTGCTCAGCTTGCTGAATACGAGTGTATAAATAGAGAGCAATTGAACCGAACAATAATACAAGGACTAATCCCACTGTTAGTGTATCACTTAGAGAGGTCATTCTGCCGTGCTCTAGGGATTTTTTGAGATTATTCAGCCGCACTTATTTTTTTATTTATCACCATTAATCCATTAGTTTTAAGCAACTCATCTACACTACTTACCTTACAAATACCTCTCTTTAACGAATACTCAAAATGAATATTACCAGCATCATCAACACTTGCTGGACAACAGATACGTTGAATATTTTTATCTGATTTTTCTACTAGTTCGAAGAGATGTGTACTAATTACGCTGATAATATTAGGTTTTTTCCAGAGTTGGTTACAGTATATTTCACAAGCGCGGATGGCATCTGGTGGATTGGTAGAATGATACAGTTCGTCGATAAATACTAAAATAGGTTGATTAAACTTAAGAGTATTGGCAGTAAATTCTATTTCTCTTTCAAATCTAGATTTAGAACCTGGTAGGTCATCTGGTTTCAAACAAACAAACATCTTGGTAAATGGTGTAGATATTAGATGACCTGGTGCACATCCATAGGTATGAGCAAGTAAAGCAGAAATAGATAGAGCACGTAGAACAGTAGATTTACCACCTTTATTTGGACCAGTTAGAAGAGCGTGTAAATTCGAGTTAAATTCTGCTGAAATTACTTTTCTATTTAATTTTGGAACTTGGAAATCAAATGTATCATTCACTTTAAAGATTGGTGTATCTGACCTCACCCATACTACAGGATTCATTTCTTCCTTATGTGCTAGTGCCATAATTACTTCAAGTGACCCAACATATTTTAGAGCTAGTTTAAAGTAAGAGGATTCAATGATTACTCGAGCAGTAGCATCTCTTTCACTATTAATCTCAGGTAATGGGCATTTAAAGAAATTAAATCCGTGGGTGTCTAAAATAGTTTGAAGCTGAGTATATAATTCTCTAAATTTTAGCACTAATCGCCCATTATCATATATAATTGTATCAATAGATTTCAAGTGCTTATATGACCAGTATGGTTGAACTATACCTTGTACAAATGTAACAATCACAATTCCAAAATGTTTTAGAAAATTAACGGGTGATATTCCTGTAAAAGATGCCTGAGGGGCAGATGGATCCATTATTTTACCAAAATTACCTGAAACCATTGATTGAAGAATACTCATATAACTATTAAATGTTATTGGAACATTAAAGGCAAACTTTAGAACAATATATGGTGCAATTAATGTTAAAAATGGAACAATAAATGCTAAACCTGGTAGAAGATACACACGAATAAATGACCAAAATGTTAAGAAATATGGAACAAAATTTAGTGGCTTTAGAATTGGTCTGAAAAATAGAATCTCATTATATGATTCCTTTTCTAATTCTGAATCTGTTGTTATTAGCTTATTAAGTTGCTTTTCACATTCAGATATTTCTTTAAATATTTGATTACATTCTGTATAGAATTTAGGATCCCTTTCAAATGCCTCTTTAAATCTTTTAAAGCGATTACTTAATGAAGATAAACGCTTCGGATCAGATGACCATTCTCCTACTTGCTTATTGAAACATTTCTTCGCAGCGTTTGTTTTAAGTTCTATCCATTCGGAAAACTTTTCAGTATCAATTATGGATTCAACAGAGCTCATCTTATGACACCTAAATTATTTTTTATATCATAACAAACACGATTTTTGGGCTAAAATTTGAAATCAAAATGAGATAAATGAGAGGGTATCCTATTTCATTCCAAGCCAGCTTAAAACTTTATTGACACATATCACTATGACATCTATTGTCCAAGATATCCAAGTTGTCCGTTCCTTACGGAAGGACCTTACCGTAGGGACAGACCCAAAACTCCCACCCAACATTCTTAACTCAATTGATATCATTCACAATTGTATTAAGAGTGGAACCGACTTTAATGGCTGGAAGAAGGTTGACTGGCGTAATGGGGGTGGCGGTGCTAGAGGTTCTGGTCCAGTACAACAGCGTTCTGGGCCCAACTCGGGACACGGACAAGGTTACAACAGAGGTGGAAACGGCTTCTTTGGTGGTCGCCAACCCAGTTATGGGAATGATCGCAATGACCGTTACGAACAATCCTCATCCTCATCCTCATCCTCACATTATGCTTTTGGAGGACGTTCTAGAGGTGGATTTGGTGGACGTCAAACGCCCGAACCACCACAAAGCATTCCTCTTACTGCAGGAGGAGCAGCAGCAGCAGCAGGAGGAGCAGGAGCAGGAGGAGCAGGAGGAACAGGAGCAGGAGCAGCAGGAGCAGGAGCAGGAGCAGGAGCAGAAGCAGTAACATCAAATACTGTACATATGCCATCTGTAACATCACACGTTAGCGCAGATGGTTTCCGCTCTGTTCCACAAAAGTACGTTAGTAAATTTAAGAAGAGTGCCGAGAAGGTTGAAGATACTATTCTCAATACTATCATTCTTGGAAAGCTCAACAAGTTCAGTGAACAGAATTATCCTGAGATTAAGGAATTCATTACACACATTATCGATAGCGGCCAAACAGATATGATTAAGTGTTTTATGAAACTTGTCTTCGAAAAGGCCGCAAGTGAAGAAATGTTCTGCCCTCTCTATGCTAAACTCTTGAGTGAACTAAGTGCTCGATATCCCGTTCTTCTTACTGAGATGACCAACTTATATTCAGAGTATATGGAAATCTTTGAAGAAGTTGTTGAGACCAGTGCTGAAAATTACAATGAAGTATGTAAGCGTAATATTGGGAAAAAGTATCGTCGTGGTTATTCACAATTCCTCGCAGAGCTTATTAAACACGATGTTATTGATGCTGACACATTTACAAAGACTGTCACAAAGATTATCACTCAGATTGAGGGTAATATTAAAAAGAAGGAAGCTACTAAACTTACTGAGGAATACTCAGACTGTCTTCAAAAGATTATGAAGGCAATTAAAACAAACAGTGACAGATATGATACTGATTCTAATGATGAAAACAATGAAAAGAAGGTTGAAGCAATCCGTATGACATTAAAGGGTGATACATCTGCTCGTATTCACCCTCTTACTGTGCGTAATGCTGATAATACTGGTCTAAGCAATAAAGCACGTTTCACTCTTCTTGATATCTATGAAGCCATCCAAAAGTTTTAGAAGCCTTATTGTTAGTTAAAAAATATTAAATAATAATAGAAATGAGAAGAAATACAAATAAAAGAAGTCTAATTAAAATAAGAAATTATACGGCATTTATTCCTAAAACAATTAAAGCTACACGCAGATTTAGTAAG
>Ga0315293_10006356_pt1 | contig 11066 bp, 9 predicted proteins | sample YL17G13_20_MG_FD_203071 | JGI IMG/M metagenome (GOLD analysis project Ga0315293, IMG submission 203071) | Sediment microbial communities from Yellowstone Lake, YNP, Wyoming, USA - YL17G13_20 | ecosystem: Environmental > Aquatic > Freshwater > Lake > Sediment | place: USA: Wyoming | collected... | reverse complement strand
GCTTGATCACTGCATTCCCCAATATGAAGTGATTTCAGAGGATCAGAGGAAATACAAAATTGACTTCGCCCTGGTATCGGCAAAGAATAGAATTGCATTAGAAGTTGAGGGCTATTCTTATCACGGTGAAGGTAAGGTTTCAGAGAAGGAATTCATAAGGCAGACAGAACGCCAAAACTATCTTCAATCGGTGGGATGGAAGGTAGTGCGACTAGCATACGGACAGATTGTTCGAGACCCATCGTCCTGCAGGGCGATGATCCGAAAGACGATTAGAGATGATAATGAGCTGTTCGTCCAATTCAACAGTAAAGTACTTCAGCCAAATGATGTGCAACTGGAATGCCTTAGAAGGCTCTCTTTGGAGAGAAAAGCTGGAGAAAAGAAAGGGCTTGTTGTATTGCCTACTGGTCTAGGGAAAACCCTGTTGTCAATATGGGATTCGAAATCAGTTGGAACACCAATTCTGTATGTGGTTCACAACAACGAGATTCTTAGGCAAGTGAGGGAATCATTTGAAAGGGTATTCTCAGGCTGCACAATGGGGTTTCTCAACACATATGAGAGGAAGCATGCAGAAGTCGATGTTCTATTTGCCAACATAAGCTCTATATCTGATCCGAAGAACTACAAACAGTTCACAAGAAGCCACTTCAGGTACATCATAATTGACGAGTTTCACCATTCGGCTGCAAAATCATACCTCGAAGTGATCGAGTACTTCGAACCAGAGTACCTGCTTGGGCTGACTGCAACTCCAGAGAGAACTGACCAGAAATCCATACTCAGGCTTGTTGATAACAATCTGGTCTTTCTTATGGATACTGAAGATGCCATATCCCAGGGATATCTAGTTCCCTTTCACTATATTGGACTGCAGGACAACATTGACTATTCCGACATAAGACACAATGGCTACAGATATGTTGTGAAGGACTTGAATCAACACCTGATCATCGAAAGAAGGGATGAAGCAATTATCAGGGAAGTTTTGGCTAGGGCAGGTAACAGAAGGGGGCTAGCATACTGCATAACAATTGAGCATGCTGAGAGGTCAGCCGAGCATTTTGCCAAGAGTGGCATTCTGAGTGTTGCTATTCATTCTGGTCTAGACAAAGATGTGAGAGATAGAAGAATAGAGGATTTCAAGAATGGACTATATCGTTTGGCTTTTGTTGTAGATATATTCAACGAGGGTGTGGATTATCCAGAGGTTGACCTTCTTCTCTTCATGAGACCTACAGAATCAAGAATCATACTAACTCAACAACTTGGGCGAGGGCTTCGAGTGTGCCCAGGAAAGACGAATGTGCTTGCATTGGATTTCATTGGAGACTTCATTGGTGCTGAGAGAATTCCCGATTACATAAAGGGTGCTTACTTCATGCACCAGGAGTTTTCAGAGAATCTAGACAAGCCAATCCTCTACTACGATTGTGGAATAGTGGTCGAGTTTTCATCTGAAGTAGCCGCTATGATGTATTCCAGAACAACGAAGATTAGCTTGGATTCCGAACTTGTTTCAGATTTCTTCGATGTTTGGGGAAGGATTAGAAGAACGCCCACTATTCTGTCGGTCAACATCTTCGGCAAGATTGATCCTTTTGTTTATGTCAAGACCTATGGCAACTGGGTCAATACTGTGGAACGAATGCAGAGGCTTGACGAGAAGATCGTCCTTCTTGACAACATTGATATTCCTGAGCCAGATATTGACACAACATCTCCTGAAAGACTGAAGAAAGCCTGGAAGCAGGTATCCCAAGAGAATGAAGTCATTCTGAAGTCCATATCCGTCTTCTGTTCTGGCTATTTTGGAGATTCTCAACGCAAGAGACTAAAAGACTCTTTCAAATCTATGTGTGAAACCACGGATGAATTGCTGGCTTTGGTCGAGTATATCATGACACCTTTGGCAATCAAGAAGAAGCTGTTTGTTGACAGCACCATCCATGCAGTGGATAGTCAAAAGACTAGAGAACGAATGGTTGTGAGGAACATCGAATGGTTCTGTGGCAAGTACCGAGATTCATATGTCATGGCGAGAAGTATTCTTGGCTTCGAAAGACAGTTGCTGAAATTCAAAAAGAGAAGAAGGTTGCCACATCCATCCAAACTGGAGGGATTTGTGACTGATGAGCTTCTTCAGCTGTATTCATGCCTGATTAGTCTGAATAAGTCTTTGAGCCAAATGAAGCAACTTCATGACCAGGCATATGAGTGAGTTGAATCCCCGTTCCATTACCCACCTCGCCATTTCGAGCGTACTCTAGCTATATGAATGAGTCTGCACGCTTCCCATCACCCTTTCGAACTCACGGTCATTCGGCCTTCCTTTGCGTTACGGCGCCTCATGGGGCCTAGCAATACAAGAACCTAGATTACAGGAGATACTTCTCGAAGCAGTCAAAGAGAACGCCTCACAGCGGCCTCAGCTACAGAGGTGGAGGACTGTTCTCACGCAACCTTTGAGAAGACGCCTGGGAGGGACAACGATCAGTGGACGGGTTGGACAAGAGACTCAAACAAGATAAGGCTAAGAGAGTTCAAGACCACAGAGAAGGCCTAGAGGACGATGGAGAGGCTCAAGGCGACGACCTTCACAGGGTTAGGGACGAGGGAGAGGAAGACCACGACGAAGAGGGCCTAAAACGGTGGGGAGGCTCGGGGAGGACGGCTGGAGCCTACTCGCCTCCCTTCGGCCCCTCTCCTGCTCGGCCTTCCGCACGCATTACGCACGCACGGGGTTGTCGAATGCCGTGGAACAAGCGACCGAGCAGAGCAATAACACTTTCTCGCCCTGGCACGGGACTGCAACTCTATGCTTTCTGCTCGGAAACAAGCCACTCGTGTATCGTTGAATTTGATTTGCCAACGAGCACAGCAATCTCTCGCTCCGACTTGCCCTTCGTTCGCAACCATTTGGCGATGGATTTTGGATCTAGGCCTTCTTCGGAGACTTCACCTTTGTGTTTCAGAACATAATTGCGAATTAGTTCCCATTGATTCTTGCCCTGAGGCAGACTTGACATGAAATCGAACAACTCATTAATATTCATATCTAATGAATAATATTGTAGCTGGTCTGCGTCGTATTGGAGGGTTGTCATAGGAACTTTAGTTAGAAGCCGTGGCTTGATTCGTATGCCCTGGTCGATCTCCACGTAGGCCTCTTTGATACCACGCTTCTGAAATGTCGCAACGCTGTTTCGGGCGATGATGCCAGGAAGCTGCTCTTCGAAGTGCGAAATGAAGATGAGACAAGCGTGCATTTTGCCATAGCAAAGCAGCAGCTTGCTCATGTCGATGTTGCGTGGCCTGACGGTTTCGACCCGAGCCCAGAAAAGGCCAGCTTCGTCCATGAGGATGACAATCTCTCGATTCTGCAATCGAGCCTCACAGACTGTGAGCAACATATCTGACAATTGGGCACAGTAGTGGTACTCTGGTGGAGGTGAGTTGACCATTATGTTGCTCGCTACGATGCGTCCCTTCGCCATGAAGTGCTCGCTCAGCAATAGGGCCAGGGCGGTCTTTCCGCTTTTGATTGAACCCTCAACACAAGCGATTGAACCTCTGTGCTCTGCCCAGCTCGTCCACACCTCGCTTGAGACAGCACGCCACTCTTCGCTCTCTCGCTCATCGGCAAAGGCCAGCGAGCCTAGCTGGCTCAAGGCATCCATGGAGTTCATCCGCAAATTGAATTGTATCTTCAGGTCTCCAGAGAATTTCTCCCGCACCCTTTCTATCATCCAGGGCAGGTGATCGTTTTCTTCGGTTATCTGTGCCAATGCGTAGGAGTCAAGGCCACAATCAGCTGCCGCAGTTGGACTAGCTTTTGCGAAAGCTCTTGCACCGTGGAACGAGATCATAGACAAGCCATGCGTCCAGCTCTTCAAAGTGGAAGTCTCTTTGGCAATAAGCGCCATCAAGTCGCTCATGTCACGAGCGGTGAGGCGATGTGAGTTGAGACGATTGAGCAGTCGTCTTGCGGCTTTGCCGCTTTCAAGCAGCTTGACCTGGCTCATGTCGCTCTGACTAGACTTCTCTGTCATATCAGTGTCTCATCGGCTCATGAATCCCAACTTGATGTCTTCGTCTCGAAACTGCGTGATGTACTTCGAGAACTCTCGGCACGACTTCCATTTGAAGAAGACCTGGAATGGATGCCAGTCGCCCAGGTTCTCGCCAGCCATTTCAGCCAGGGTAACGGCATCGAGCCCGAACTCTCTGTCCTCCTCATCAGGCCAAAATCGAATGATGAAGCTTCGGTACTCGTCATAGTTCGTCCCTGCGGTTGCAAGACTCTGAAGAGACTTGTTGAAATCATCTCGTATCGATTTCGCCAGGTCGGTTCGTTCAGTGCCCATCTCTAACTCCTCCACGCATGACTTCCTCATACACGGCTTCATGTAGGTACCCAGGTAGCGTGCTGCACAGCTCATGAGCGAGAAGTGATCTGATATGCTGAGCTAGGAGAGCTTCTAGCCGCTCATTCGCCATCTCACTCGCCATCAGCTGTGTACTTCTTCCGAATCCTGGCTACCAACTTCGTCTTGATGCCGTTGTCGAGCTCGAAGCTCTGAATCAGCTCGTCGATGTGTGCCCCAACCCAATCGTCGTCTACCAGAAGTGCGACAGCCTTCTCCTCGCTGCCATTGCTCTCTTTCGCAGCAGCAGTTTCAAGTTCGCTGCAGATGGTCTCCGTGGCTTCCTCAGCACTCGGCTTATCTTTCAGCGTCGTCATCTGCTCCACAGCCACTGCAGGCTTGTGTTTCGGCGTTCGTGTCTTCGTCTTCAATCCCCTCGCTGCCATGCTATGTCGGCCTGGCTCTTGCGGCCATCCTCTTCTCGCCATTAGATCATCCCTCTTGTGAGGGCGACGGCGATGGGAGAACCCGTTTCCTAGCCATCCCATGCTGGGAATGTTCCATCGCCTTCGCCCAAGTGATGTTCGCAGTCTGCGAAGAATCGCCGATTGAAGGAAGTGAGAACCAACCAACGACTCCTGCTTCCTCTAACATCAAGGGTAAGAAAGGAGGGCTTTGTTAATCTACCCAACAACGCAAAGTTGTTTGACTTTTCGGTAAGATGCCAGATTGAAGGAATATTGAAATATGCGGTAACATGATACCACGCTAACATGACGAAGACAGGTCGTCCACCGAAGTACAAGCTTCAGATTATCCATCATCTTGCCTGCAACAACGAACCAGGTGAGCGAACTCTGCGAGCGATGACGGACAGGATTGCAGGGAGAACGAAAGGCATAAGCTCACTGCAGCGTCAGATTGTGGCTCTCGCCAGAGAGCGTCTGGTTGCGTCCCACAAAGAGACTATGACCATTGGATCCAAACCTGGGCGTGCTTGCGAGCGGACGGTGATTGTGTATAATCTGGAACCTGATAAATGGCTTGAAGTCTTTCGTTTGTTCTTCTCGGATGGTGAATGCTATGCTGAAGACGATTGGAGGGAATGGGAGAAGTCTTCCTCAAGCAGCATTGCCTCAGGGCAGTTCAGACGGCAGCGGAAACTGGAGTTATTGGCATCACAGTACGCACGAAATGCGATTGACCAGAACTTCAGCGATCTAGTGTCACGGGTACTCCTGAGATGGTTGGAGTTGTTATCACGCCAGTACAGTCGTGATCTATTCTCTGGACAATCACATTCTGATTTTGATTCTGCGTGGGAGACCTACGGGCATAAGCAACGAACTCTAGTACGCTCATTGATGGGTCTATCTAGCATGAAGAGGTCAGGATATTTCCGCAGAAAGACTCTGCAGATACCGTCAGTAGCAGTGATGGAGTCAGATAAGGATTTCAAAACACTTGCGACACTTGCTCGTTTCTCTCCGTCTCTCATGGACTTCATACTGCGACAAGACCCTGGAAATGAGGTTGTGCCTTCGTTCACCATGGATTTGAAGCGATTCGTTGACGACTGTGTGGAACAGGAGATGACGCCTTCCATGATCTCACGCAGAGCTGCAAGAGAGTTGGGCGAGTCATTCAAGAGGGTTCTTGTAATGATGGTGGTGCACGATGTGACTGCTATGCCTCCAGATTTGTTGGATAGGCTCTATGGTGACAGTGATAAGGAAGCGTTGCGCTGGCTGTCAACTTACGAGAAACTCACAGTAATCCTTCAGCCATCTCCCGATTACGAAAAGTGATGGTGGTTTGCGTCGACACATCCTCCTAAGTCTGAGCACTAACGGGATGCATGAGCGAAAACACAACTCATGTTCGTGTTCGAGCCAACTCTCTGAGCCTGTTACGACACGCAATCATTGACACTGGTGGGAAGTTCCACGGCGACCTCTGTCGACAGGCAAGTATAGCTCTTGAGGAGAGAGCTGCAGCGCTGGCTCGGCGATTCGAGAAGAAAGGAAGTGACCGAGATGAAGGAGTCGAACGCAGCACAGAGTGAACCAGAGAAGAAAGCCTACTGCAGTGCAGTTCTCACCCAGGCATTGAAGTTTGTGGAGATGGGCATTGGCGTCCTCCCTCTGAGGTTCGCCGACAAGAAACCCGAGGCCAGCTTGCTGCCGAAGGATGAAGACGGCGAGGCAACTTGGAAACCTCTCACCCTGAAGGTGCCGTCCCAGGAGCAGATCGTAGAGTGGTTTGGTGGAGGAGAACCTCGCAACATCGGAGTGATAGCTGGCGAGGTGTCAGGCAACCTGGTTGTCCTCGATTCGGATGACGAGCCGAACGGCGTTGAAGAAGCCGAGTACTTCTTGGGAAGGAGTATTGAGGACATCAGCCAAGCAACGGTGGTAGTCACCACAGCTCGTGGCGTCCATGTCTACTTGCGTACCGAGAAGGTTGAGGAACATAAGGACTTCAGACCGATGGCTGAGTTCGAGATTCGAAGCTCGGGCCATTATGCCTGCGCTCCTCCTAGCACACATCAATCTGGAACTCGGTATGAGTTTCTAGGTAGCTCTAGTTCCATCCTCGAAGTGAGTGATGCGTGGTGGACGGAATGGAGGCAGCAGCTCAACGACAGACTCCAAGAGTGGCAGTTCGTTCGATTGCTGCTGCAGGAATACGAAAGAGGTCGCCGTCAGAACTTGATCGTCGGATACTCAGGGTTCGCTCGAAAGCGGCTTGGATTCCCAATCGAACGCACGAAGAGAACAGTCGAGCTGATCTGTCTGGTGACTCATGACGAAGAGCTGGAACAGAGGCTCTCAGCAGTCGAAGCGACCTACGCTAAGCCTGACTCGGAAGTTGCTGTTCAAGAATGGCTAGGCGACGGGCTATACGAGAAGTTCAGAGCCGTGAAGCACACTGAATGTATGGAGTCCGATGAGGCCGTGGATGATGTCGAGCTGTCTGGGCTTCCCGATGAGCTTCTCTGGGCTGAGAACAGAGGCAGACGAGTTGTCTTCGAGTGTCGGATTATCGGACGGTCAGAGCGAATGATGGCACCGCTTCACATCTACGCCACATGCACGGATTGTGGGGACTCAGTGGAGGTGAATGCCGTTGAGGACTACACTATCTTCGAGCATGTGGTCGTTGGCGAGAGCCTCAAACGGATAATGGCCGAACAGCTTCCCGATTCAGACTGCCATCACAATGGCGTTCGGTGCCGTACCGAAGAGGGCGACCACACAGTGCTCAGGGTCGAAGGTCTTCAGGCTGGCAACAAGATACGGTTCACTGTCCATCTTCTGGGCAAGAAGCCACCCACAGCTGCAGATGTCAGGCTCCAGGGAATCGTGATGAAGAATCTTGAGTCGGGAAACATCGAGGTTCTTGCAACCGACTTTGAGCCTCTGAAGGACAGTCTGGCGGAGTTCGTATTGAGTGACTCTGACAAGAGTACCTTTCCAATGGTCTTCGCCCGTGACGACTCATACCTGTTCCGAGCACCGAATATCAAAGGAGATGAGAGACGGCTTGCGAAGAAGATAGCAGCCCTCGCCGACCACTCAGTGCTGCTGATTCCAGACATTGACGGTCTGAGGGTCGTCCCTGGATACTTGAAAGTGGCGTTCGTCGGAGGTACGACTCTAGGCAAGAGCGAGATTGCCAGCTCAGGGTCGTCGCACGATGCCACCGTCGCACCGTATTTCTACAGCGTGTACTTGAACGCAGAGATGGCGAGCCGAACTGGACTCGGATACGCAATCGATGTTGAACATCGCCTCATTGAATGGGGCGAGCTTGTCAACAATGATTCAAAAGAGGTCGTGCTGGACGGACTCGACAGATTCGGCCCCGAGGAGCTAGGTCAGTTCAGAGAGGTGCTTCGAAGCGGGAAGATCAGAGTCAGCAGAGTTGTCAAAGGCGAGACCGATGCTCGATGCAGAATCATTGCAACTCTCAACCCAGGGAAGCCTGGAGGTCTGACGGACTACGCATTCCCTGCGGAAGCGCTCACAGACCTGCCCTGCTTCCCATCTACAGGTGGTGGGAGGGCTGGGCTTATCAGGTTCGACCTATTCGTACCATTCCAGCCTGACGTCCCGCCAGCTGTGCTGGCATCCGAAAAGACCATCAATAGGCCGATGGCTCCTGAAATCTACTTCAGACATGTGCTGTGGGCATGGACGAGGACGCCTACAGACATAATCTACACTTCTGAGGGGACGGAGGCTATCAGAAACTATACGGTTACTCTTCTCGGGGAGTACGAGAGCACGAACATCCCGATCATCAACAACTCAGTCATGGAGTTGATGATGAAGCTCTCCGTAGCCACTGCCTGTCTCGCCCACCACACAGATGAGTCGCAGGAGAAGGTGATTGTAGACAGGCACATGGTGAAGAGAGCCTACGACACACTCATTGAGGTACTCGACGCTTGGTCGCTGAAGGACTACATCAAGATGGTCGAGCGCCCGATGCACGAGTTCGAAGCAAATGAGTTCGTGATTATACTGAAGGAGTTGACCTCCTATGATTACGACATTCTCCAGGAGCTTCTGAAGGGCCGCAGGACGGCCACAGAGGTCAGCGAGGCCATCCACTATGAATCACAGACTGTTCGGCTTCGGTTCGGCGTCCTGAAGGCCCACGGCTTGATTGCGGTCAAGTCTGGTTCACATGCAGGAGCGTCATTGACTCCGAAGGGCGCCAAGTTTTGCCGTCGAGTATTCTTGGAGGAGGCTGAGTCTCCTCCTGCTGTTGACGAACCATCAACAGGAGGAGCTGGAAGGTCTTCACCTGTTGACAGACCATCAACAGCAGGAGAAAAGGAGACTTCGCTTGAAGATTTCGACATTCTGTTGGAGGAAGTGGCTCAGACTTCGTCGAACCATGACAAGCTGAAGACTCAAGGGCGGTGACAGGGATGGACATGCGGGTCGCTCTATACAGTCGGGTCTCACGGCATGACAAAGACCAGAACCCTGAAAACCAGCTCATCAAGCTGAGGGAGTTTGCCTCCCGACATGGTTGGACTATCGTGAAAGAGTACAAGGACTATGCTAGCGGCGCTGACCCATCGAGACCTGATCTCGACAAGATGCTGAGTGCAGCCAGAGGAAGGCTTTTCGATGCAGTCCTGGCCGTCAGGGTGGACAGGGTTGGTCGTTCAGTTCCGAATCTCCACAACATCGCAAGAGACCTGCAACACTATGGCGTCGATTTGGTATTCTCCGACCAAGACATTGACACGACCACCGCTTCTGGCATGCTAGTCTTCACCATATTCGGTGCTGTAGCACAGTTCGAACTCGAACTCATTAGAGATCGCACTTTGGATGGTCTTGCGATGGCCAGATTGAAAGGCAAGCGTTTCGGACGCCCACGATACCCCGTATCAACCGATGAAATAAGGAAGTTGAGAGAGGAAGGACTGACACTCAGGCAAATCGCTGAGAGAGTAGGAATGAGCCATGCAGGAGTCAAGAAGAGGCTTCGAATCGACAGAGCTACTAAAGGAGTTCAGATTGAAAGATGAGTCCAGACGAGTCGCCATCTGTCCCCAAATTGAGGGGTTCCGAAACGACCGATAAGTTTACGTTAAGTCTGGACGATTACCTAGATGGAGGGCGACAAGAGATGCCAAGGAAGTCGCCCTTCCAGAGATGCCTAGAAGGATATGTCGAGTATATGCAGCAGAAAGCACGATATGCGGAGATAACCGTGAAGGAGTACCGTTGGGCCATTATTAGATGCCACGACATCGTGAAGGAAGGTGGAGGCCCTGAGAACCCCGTCAGAACCTCAGAGAAAGACCTGGAATATCTGTTGAATCACCTACCAGGTTCGACAGCACGCAGGCAGTTCGAATGGACGGCATTCTCTGGATTCCTGAAGTGGTGTGGAAACATACCCGTACTCCGTGTGAAGCCCCAGTGGCCAAGATCGGCGAGAACGCATGTAGACTGGCTAGAACCTGAGCAAGCTACCAGGGTCAGAGAAACTGCGATGAAGGTAGACCCCTTAATGGCCCTGATCGTACACTTGGAGATAGATCTGCTCTTGAGACGAATCGAGATAATCAGGCTCAGACTCTGCGATGTGCGAGAAAACTGGCTGGATGTCCTGGGTAAGGGCAGATTCGGAGGAAAACCTAGGACGGTCTCACTTGCGCCTGAATCGAGAGCGATCATAGAGGATTACTTGAGATATCGTCTGCTCAGGTGGGGCGAAGCGAAGCCAGACGATAGGCTAGTACCTCTAGAGAGGACAGCACTCGACAACCGTCTGAAGGAGTTGCAGCGACTAGCAGGTGTCAAATTCCTCGGGCACCACACGCTCAGGAGGACAGGAGGGCGTCTTATGTGGCTTGCAGGCGTAAAGGAGGCAACGATCATGAACATCTACGGCCATGAATCATTGGAGATGACCCTGAGCTACATAGGAGTGAATCTCAGCGACCAGGCCAAAGCCTACGAAGCAGTGCGGAATCAGCGCATCCAGCTGCAAAAATCGACAGAAAATGTACCTTTTGTACCCGTGCCAGTTGATTAGGTGGACCGAAGGGGATTTGAACCCCTGAGGAGCCAGCTAGTCGCAACTCGGATTCAATCAGCGGGGATTGAGGCGGGACCTAAACCTCTTTCACTTCCTCTGCTCGTTGACGCCACGGCACATGGG
>Ga0315293_10006355_pt1 | contig 11066 bp, 9 predicted proteins | sample YL17G13_20_MG_FD_203071 | JGI IMG/M metagenome (GOLD analysis project Ga0315293, IMG submission 203071) | Sediment microbial communities from Yellowstone Lake, YNP, Wyoming, USA - YL17G13_20 | ecosystem: Environmental > Aquatic > Freshwater > Lake > Sediment | place: USA: Wyoming | collected... | reverse complement strand
AATGCGCGCGCACTCGCGCGGCACGCCGATGCGCAGCCGGCCCTTCTTCTCGGGGACCGGCGCCCATGCGAGGGAGGAATGGTCCCTCGGGTCGCGCCCCCGCACGATCTCGAAGACCCGCTCGAGGGTGGCGACGGTTTTCGAGACGATGCCGAGTGTTTCGAGAGAGGAGGCGTACGCAACCAGGCCGTAGCGCGAGACCGCCCCGTAGGTCGGCTTCAGGCCGTAGAGGCCGCAGAAAGAGGCGGGCTGCCGCACAGAGCCGCCCGTGTCCGTCCCGAGAGCGAAAGGGACGATCCCTGCGGCCACGGCGGCAGCCGACCCTCCGCTGGACCCGCCGGGCACGCGCGAGAGATCCCATGGATTGCGGGTCTCCTGGAAGGCGGAGTTTTCGGTCGATGAGCCCATGCCGAACTCATCGAGGTTGGTCTTCCCGACGGCGACGGCGCCGGCCTTCTGCAGCCGCTCGACGGCGGTGGCGGAGTAGGGGGAGACCAGGTCCCGGAGCAGCCGGGAGGCGCAGGTGAGGCGAAAAGAGCGAACTGCGATGTTGTCCTTGACGGCGAACGGCACTCCGGAAAGTTCCCCCTCCGCCGGTGCCGCGCCGGCCTCCGCCGCCGCGGCGGTTTCCGCAAGGCCGAGGTCGGGGTCGAACTGGAGGAAGCAGCCCAGCGCCCGGTCGCGTTCGATGGCGAGTGACTTCCACCGTGCCGTCTGCTCCCCGGATGCCGTCAGTCCGCGCCAGTCCATCACAGCACGTTCGGGATGACGATGAAGCGCTCTTCCCGCTCGGGAGCGTTCGCGAGGAGCCTGTCGGCGAGGTCCTGGCCGTCCTCTCGGTCCTCCCGCAGCCTGTTCTCGCAGAGCAGGGCGTGGGTCGTGGGGGCGAGCCCCTCGACGTCGATCTCTCTCATGTGGGAGAAGTACGAGAGGACTTGCTCGACCGCGGCGCGCAGCCGCTGGACCTCGTCGGGCCGAAGCGTCAATCGGGCCATCCGGGCGGTGGTGAACAGCTCCTCCGTCTCCATGCCGAAGAATTAAACCCGGTGGCTTTCATCCTGTCAAGGCGAGCCGCCGACGCGCGAGGGCTGGCGACGGCCGACTTGACGATTGCGACCGGTATTTCTTACATTTTCTCCAATCCCTGCCAGGGTCCGTCAGTCGCGCGAGTTGCGCAATTTCCTTCCATAACAGAAAAATAACTTTGACGGCGGCAATTGGCATGGTACAATACCGCTGAAAGAACGAGGAATGTGAGTGATAAGAAGAGACTTCCCGAAGGTACATTTCTACGATCAGGACCTCGTTGCTCTGTACGACGAAACCTGGATCCTGGTGCGGGACTTCTGGAAGAAGGGGACCTCGGCGAACGGCCTGCACGGCAGGTATTTCGCCCACCCTGACAGCACCCGGATCAATCAGTTCGACGCCTGTTTCTCCACGTTTTTCCTCGTGTACTCCAACCGCATCTACCCGGTGATCTCCCTGCTGGACAACTTCTACTCCAAGCAGGAGGACTCAGGGGCGATCCGCGGCGAGTACGGGGAAAAGGACGGCAAGCCCATCCGCACGAAGGATAACCCCAAGGGCGTCCTGCCCCCGCTGTTCGCCTGGGCCGAATACAACATCTACCACAAGCTGGGGGTCAAGAAGAGGATCCGTGAGGTGCTGCCCGTGCTGGAACGGTACTTCGAATGGCTCGAAGCGACCTTCCGCAAGGACAACGGCCTGTACTCCGTGCCCCTTGCGGCCACGATGATGGAGAACTCCCCGCGCGAGGGGATGCACTACCCCATCGACTTCAACTCGCAGATGGCCCTCGCCGCGTTCTACATGTCCGAGCTGGCCGACATCGTCAACGACAAGGACACCAACTACAAATACAAGAAGGCCTACTTCTCGCTCAAGACGAAGATCAACACGCTGATGTGGGACGAGCGGGACGGCTTCTACTTCGACCTCGACAGGAGCGCGAAGAGGCTGAAGGTGAAGACGGTGGCCTCCTTCTGGCCGCTGTTCGCCGAGATCCCGAACGAGGCGCGAGGGGAGCAGCTGATCGAGCACCTCGTCGATCCCCGCGAGTTCGGGATCGAAAACCCGTTCCCGACCCTCGCGGTGAAGGACAAGCACTACGACCCGATCGGCATGGGCTTCCGCGGCTCCGTGTACCCGCCCTTCGACTACATGATCATCAAGGGGCTGGAGAAGTACAAGCGCAACGATCTGGCGCGCGAGTTCGCGATCCGCCACATCTACCACGTCCTGGACGGCCTGTACCCGAACACTGGGAAGAAGGGGTCGCTGTACGAGGCGTATGCCCCGCACACCGAGGGACCGGCGAAGTGGCCGGGGAAAAAGGGCTTCCCCCGGACCATGTTCCTCCCCTACACGGCGCTGACGACGATCTCGCTCATGCTGGAGAACATCATCGGATTGAACATCTCCCTGCCGCGAAAGACCGTGAACTGGACCATCCCGACCCTCGAGCACATGGGCATCGAGGACCTCGCTCTCAAGAGGAACCTGATCTCGATCCTGAACGCGAAGAGCAGCAGGGGGTGGGAGATACACCTCGAGAGTGAGAAGCTGTACTACCTCACGGTCGACCTGTTCGGCGCCCGCAACAAGACGCTGCCCATCCCGTCGGGCAAGTGCTCGATCCTGGTCGACAAGCTGTAGCGCGGGGGCGACTCACCGGGCGGCTCAGATCCCGCCTCGCCCCCTGAAGGAGCGGGCGAGGGTCTGCTTGTCCGCGAACTCAAGGTCGCCCCCCACCGGCAGTCCGAAAGCGAGCCGTGACACTTTCGCCCCGCTGTCCCGAAGGACCTTCGCGAGGTACAGCGCGGTGGTCTCTCCCTCGACGGTCGGGTTGGTGGCGACTATGACCTCGTGCACGGAACTTTTGTGAACCCTCTCGATGAGCCCCGCGATGCGCAGGTTGTTCGGTCCCACGCCGTCGATCGGAGATATCGCCCCGCCGAGAACGTGGTAGAGGCCCCGATGCTCGTGGATGCCCTCGATGGTCAGCACGTCGCGCGCTTCCTCCACCACGCAGATCGAGGACCGGTCCCGAACGGGGTCCGTGCAGATCCCGCAGGGGTCGATGTCGGTGTAGGTCCCGCAGACGCTGCAGTTCCTGATGGTCTGGCGCAGGGAGGTGAGGTCCTCCGAGAGCGCGCGGGCGAGGGACTCGTCGGTGCGCAGCAGGTGATAGGCGATCCGGGAGGCGCTCTTCCTGCCCAGCCCGGGCAGCCGGGCGAGGTTCCCGATGAGCCTTTCCAGCGCGTTCACCTCATCTCTCCGTCACATCCCCAGGATGCCGGGAGGCAGGGGGAGCCCGCCGGTGGCCTGGGACACCTCCTCCTTCAGCCTGTCCTTCAGCTTGTCCAGCGCGTCGGTGAGGGCGGCGAGCACGAGGTCCTCGAGCATCGGGATGTCGGCCGGATCGACGACCTCCTTCGCGATGGCGACCTTTTCGACCTGCATCTGGCCGTTCAACTCGATGGTGACCATGCCCCCGCCCGAGGAGCCGGCAACATGCACGGACTTCAGCTTCTCCTGCAGTTCCCCAACGCGGGACTGAAGGCCCTGGAACTGCTTCAGGATGTCAAACGGGTTCACCGCCATGCCCCTCTCCTTTCACCACTTCGCCCCGGAACACCTTGCGCAGCAGCTCCACCCTCTGGTCGACCTTGACCGACTCCGCGCGCGCTTCCTGGAAGGCGACCTTGACCCTGACGGAACGGCCGAACATGACGGAGGCCCTCGCGCTGAGTGAGTCCTTCTCCTTGAGGGCGAGCTCACCGGCAAACCTGTCCTTGGCGCCGAAAGTGAGCAGAAGGTCCTGGTCATCCAGCCTCGCGGAGAGGCATTTTTCCAGCGCCGAGGAGATGGAGGGCTTCTCCCTGCGCAGCGTCTCGATGAGCCTCTTCACCGCCAGCCCGGGGTCCATGGACGCCGCGGGCGAAGATGCCGCGGCGCCGGCCGGGCCGGCGGCTGCGGCGCCACCCGCGGAAGCCGGGGCGAAGCCGGCAGACGGCGAGGCAAGGCTCACTCCCGGCGCGGCCAGTATCCCTCCCCGAATCTCGCGCAGGGCGTCGCGGATCTCGGCCGGGCTGATCATGCTGTCCAGCTCGGCAAGCCGGGCGAGCACGAGCTCCAGCTCGAAACGCTGGTTCAGCGAGAAGCGGATGTTGCGGTACAGGGCGAGCAGGAGCTCGATCGCCTTCTCCATCTGTGCGGCGGTGAGCGAGTCGCGCACGCCGCTGTCGAAATCCTCAGGAGCGTATCCGAGCAGGGTGTCCTTCGCGATGCCGCTCTTCAGGAACAGGAGGTTGCGGAAGTACTCGGCGAGGTCGGCGACGAACTGCTCGATGGAGACGCCGGTGGCGAGAACCGCATCCATCCGCTCGAGGACTTTCCCCGTCTCGCCGCTCCTCAGCAGACGGACGAAATCGTTCAGCTCGTCGATGCCCAGCACGCCGAGTGTCTCACGGATCTTCTCCAGCGTGATCGCTCCCGCCGAAAAGGAAACGATCTGGTCCAGCAGCGTGTACGCGTCGCGCAGCGATCCCGTTGCTTCCTTTGCGATCCAGATCAGGGCCCGCTCTTCCGCCTCCACCCCCAGCTCACCCGAGGCCTCCCGCAGCTTCTCCTTGATCTCGGAGGTGGAGATGAGGCGGAAGTTGTACTGCTGGCAGCGCGAGCGGATCGTCGCGGGGACCTTGTGCACCTCCGTGGTGGCAAAGATAAACACAATGTAGGGGGGTGGCTCCTCGATCGTCTTCAGCAGCGCGTTGAACGCGCTGTTGGAGAGCATGTGCACCTCGTCGATGATGTAGACTTTGTACCGGCCCGCATTCGGCGCGAAGAGCACCTCGTCGCGGATCTCGCGCACGTCGTTCACGCTCGTGTTGGAGGCGCCGTCGATCTCGATGACGTCCAGGGAACCGCCGCGCGAAATCTCCGCGCAGCTCGCGCAGGTCCCGCAGGGCGTGGCGGTCAGCCCCTTCTCGCAGTTCAGCGCCTTGGCGAGGATGCGCGCGACAGAAGTCTTCCCGACGCCGCGGGGGCCCGCAAACAGGTAGGCGTGCGCGATGCGGCCCTGCGCGATGGAGCTCGTGAGGGTGGCGGCGACGAACTCCTGCCCGACGAGAGCGGAGAAGGTTTGGGGACGCTTGCGGGTCGCGGTGACTTCATACGGCATTCGGGTCTTCGGCCTCCCCAGCCGCGATAATAAGCAACCCCTTCAGCTCCGTTCACGCCGGTTACGGCTCATGGACACGCTGCGTACCGCTGCTACCTTCCGGTCCTGACGGGGTTCGGCAACAGCCCATAGCGTATGACCTGAACATCAACGCCAAAGGGGTTGTCCGGAGAGAGTGGGATTCGAACCCACGGTACCCTTACGAGTACACACGCCTTCCAAGCGTGCACCTTCGGCCACTCGGTCATCTCTCCCTGAGCCACGGAGGGCTCAAGGTCGACGCTGACATGGAGGTCAAAGCGTCGACCAAGGCACAGGATGTGCCACGCTTCCAGCAACTACGGAGAGAGTGGGATTCGAACCCACGGAGCCGCAAGCGGCTCAACGGTTTTCGAGACCGCCCGATTCGACCGCTCTCGCATCTCTCCGAGCTCCCGCCGCGCTGGCGCGGCTTGGATGGAGCGAGGTCGCCGCGTACACGGATGTACAAGCGGCGACCAATATAGCAGGCGTCGTTTCGGACGCCTGTTACGTGCCCAAGAGGATTCGAACCTCCGACCTTTAGATCCGCAGTCTAATGCTCTATCCAGTCTGAGCTATGGGCACACGACGGAGAGGAGGGGATTCGAACCCCTGATACCCTTACGAGTATAACGCCTTAGCAGGGCGCCCGATTCGGCCACTCTCGCACCTCTCCCCTGCCAGGTTCCCGCCAGTCAGGGCGCAAGGCGAGGAAACCGCGATCGGAGAGGGAGGGATTCGAACCCCCGGAACCGCGAAGCGGCTCAACGGTTTTCAAGACCGCCTCCTTCGACCACTCGGACACCTCTCCCCGCTCCGTGGACGGAGCAAGCTGGCGGCTCCACTATACTCATCGGCCGGGGCTTTGTCAACAAAAGTGCTCAGTGCGGCGAGTTGACAACGGTGAGCTGCCGCGCGACAATCGGCGAAATGAAAAGTCCGAATCGAATGTCCGTCGTCTTTCTCGCCCTGTGCTGCGCTCTCGGCGCTCATGCCCAGCAGTCCAAGCCGATCCTCTCCATCCTCGACCTCAGGACGAGCGGCGTGTCGAAAGCGGACGCTGATGTGCTGCTGGACTACCTCTCATCGCACATCGTCGAGTCCGGCGAGTACACCGTCATCGACCGATCGCAGCGGGAGACGGTGCTCAAGGAAATTGAGTTCTCGCAGTCCGAATGCACGGACGAGGCCTGCCAGCTCAGGATCGGGAAGCTGCTCTCGGCCAACCGGATTGTCATCGGGAGCGTCGGAAAACTCGAGCAGATCTACCTCCTCACACTAAAGATGATAGAGGTGGAAACCGGAAAGCTGCTGAAGGCAGTCTCGGGGCAGTACAAGAGCGTGGCGGAAATGATCGGCGACGGAAAGAACCTTGTTCGAAGCCTCGTCGGCCCTGCCGGCCGGGGAGAGACCGCGGAGCTGCCGGCCGCGACGACTGAGGAGAAGCCCTTGGCAGCGGATGGGCAGGACACGCAGCCGTCCCTCGCCGAGGAGCAGACGCCGACCGAGGCGAAGAGCGCCTTGATCCCCGCGCCTCCTGCCAAGACGGCGCCGGTCGTCCGCACCGCTCCAGTCGATCCGTCCCGGGCTTCCCTCGCGAGGGCACGCTTCATGAAGGGGGGCTACTCCTTCGCGCTCCCTGGCCTCGGGCAGATCGCAAACGGGAACGCGCTTCGCGGGCTTCTGTATCTGGGCATCGAGGTCGGCACGTACGGATACTTCGGGTACAAGGCTTCCCGGGACGAGCTGCCGACAAACCCCACCGCCCGCGACCTTGCTCCCCTCATCGTGCTGTTCCTGGGCAACCGCCTGGTGAGCTGCATCGATGCAGTGATAACCGCGAAACCGGACGTCTGGGTCATCCTGGGACCGAGAACCTCCCGCTGACCGCCGGGGTTCTCGAAATCCTCTCACCCGCGGATCTTCAGCAGCTCGAGCAGCCTCTCGAGGTCGTCGGTGGAGTAGTAGGCGATCTCGATGCGTCCCTTTTTGCCCGTGCCCTTGATCTCGACCTTCGTGCCGAGCTTCTCGATCAGCTTCTCCTCGATCGCGCGGATCTCAGGTTCCTTGCGTCCCTGCGACGGCTTCTCGCCCGCGGCGGTCTTCCGGGCTGACTTCTTCCCCCTGTTCAGCCCAGCGGCGGACTCTTCGGCTTCGCGCACGGAGATCCCCCGATCCACGATGCGGCGGAACAGAAGCTGCTGGTCTGCGGGGTTCACCAGCATGAGGATCGCTCTCGCGTGCCCGGGGCTCATCTCCCCGCGGGAAAGGGCGCTCTGCATGTCCTCGGGCAACTTGAGCAGGCGCAGGCTGTTCGCGACGGTGGACCGGTCCTTGCCCACCTTCGCCGCGACCTGCTCCTGGCTGAGGGCCGCCATGTCCATGAGGCGCCTGTACGCCTGGGCCTCCTCGATGGGCGTGAGGTCCTCGCGCTGGACGTTCTCGATCAGGGCGATCTCGAGCTTCTCCTCGGCGCTGAATCGCCCGACGATGACCGGGATCCTCTCCAGCCCCGCAAGCTTGGCCGCACGGAACCTCCGCTCTCCCGCGATGACTGTGTAGCGACCGTCCGCGTCCGCCTCGACGAGCACGGGCTGCAGGACGCCCTTCTGGCGGATGGAGTCAGCGAGCTCGCGCAGCCGCGCATCGACGAAATCCTTTCGCGGCTGGCTCGGGTTCGGCCGCAGCGCCGAGAGGGCGACCTCGAGCGTGCCCGGCCCCTCCCGCTTCTCCTCCTCGCCCAGAAGCGCGTCGATCCCCTTCCCCAGGGCTCTCTTAGACATTGAGGAGGACCTCCTCCGCGAGTTTGCGATAGCTCTTCGCGCCGATGCACTCGGGGTCGTACTGGTTGATCGGCTTCGCGAAGGACGGGGCCTCGCTCAGCCGCACGTTGCGGGGGATGATCGTGCGGAAGACCTTCTCCTTGAAGTAGCCCGTGACCTCCTGCACGACGTCGTGCGCGAGCCGGGTGCGCACGTCGTACATCGTGAAGAGGATTCCTCCGATCTTCAGCTCCCTGTTGAGCCCCTTCTGCACCCTGTTGACGGTCTGCAGCAGCAGGCTCAAGCCCTCGAGGGCGAAGTACTCGCACTGCAGCGGAATGATCACGTAGTCCGCGGCCACCAGGCCGTTGAGGGTGAGGATGCCCAGCGACGGAGGGCAGTCGACGAAAATGTAGTCGAAGCTGTCCCCCAGCGGCGCGAGGGACCGCTTGAGGTAGAACTCCCTGCCCTCCTGGTCGATCAGTTCGACGGTGGCGCCGGTCAGGTTGATGTTGGAAGAGATGATGGACAGGCCGACGACGGAGCTCTGCTGGACCGCGGAGGCGGCGTCGATCTTGCCCGTGATCACTTCGTAGATGCCCGGAAGGTCCCTCTTCGCGCCCACAGCGCTCGATGTGTTGCTCTGTGGGTCGAAGTCGACCAGGAGCACACGCTTGCCCGCCTCGGCGAGGTACGCAGCGAGGTTCACGGCCGTGGTCGTCTTGCCCACCCCTCCCTTCTGGTTCGCAAATACGAGGACCTTTGCCATTCCCCAAGGAATACCTCATTTGCCACCTGCTGGCAATACGAAGCGGTTTGCCCCCGTGGGCGCTCCCACGGGAGCGCCCACGGGCGTGGAGCTGTTTCCCCCTTATTTCGTGAAAAAATTTCCGCGGGGGCTTGCGTCGGCCGGACTTGTGCTGTATACCCATAGCCGTTCACCGCACGTACGCACGTGTCCTTGGGAGGGGAGCCCCGTGTTCGTATCGATAAAGAAACGCAATGGCACTATTGTCCCTTTTCACCCCCGCAAGATCACATCCGCGATCCGGGGGGCCGGCGAGGCCACCGAGGAGTTCGGCGAGGAGGTCGCGCAGAAGCTGATGCTGCGCGTGGTGAACCTCGCCCATCAGACCCTTCCCGGCGAGGTCCCCTCGGTCGAGCAGATCCAGGACATCGTGGAGGAGGTGCTGCTCTCCTCCCAGTACCGAAAGACCGCCAAGGCGTACATCCTCTACAGGGACCAGCATTCGAAGATCCGCGAGATCGTCTCGCGCGCGGACGTCGACCTCATCGACCGCTACCTCGACAGGGCGGACTGGCAGGTCAAGGAGAACTCCAACATGGGGTACTCCCTGCAGGGCCTGAACAACTACGTGTCCTCCGAGGTGAGCAAGATCTACTGGCTGAACAAGATCTACCCGCCTGAAATCCGCCTCGCCCACACGGAAGGGGACTTCCACATCCACGACCTCGGCATCCTCTCCGTGTACTGCGTGGGGTGGGACATCGAGGACCTGCTGCTGCAGGGATTCCGGGGAGCGGCGGGCAAGGTCGAGAGCAAGCCCGCGAAGCACCTGCGAAGCGCCCTCGGGCAGATCGTGAACTTCTTCTACACCCTCCAGGGCGAGGCGGCAGGCGCGCAGGCCTTCTCGCACTTCGACACCTTCCTCGCCCCGTTCATTCGCGCCGACTCACTGGACTTCGACGAGGTGAAGCAGGCGCTGCAGGAGTTCGTCTTCAACATCAACGTGCCCACCCGGGTCGGCTTCCAGACCCCCTTCACGAACATCACGATGGATCTGGCCATGCCCTCGATGTTCCGCGACAAGCCCGTGATCATCGGCGGAGAGTACGGCTCGAAGACCTACGGAGATTTCCAGGAGGAGTTGGCCGTCCTCAACAGGGCGTTCCTCGAAGTGCTCGCGGAGGGGGACGCCAAGGGCAGGGTCTTCACGTTCCCTATCCCCACGTACAACATCACGAAGGACTTCCCCTGGGACGACCCCAGCCTCGACGTGCTCTGGCGGGTGACGGCGAAGTACGGCATCCCCTACTTCTCCAATTTCGTGAACTCCGACATGTCCCCCGAGGACACGCGCTCGATGTGCTGCCGGCTGCGCCTGGACCTGCGCAGCCTCGAGAAGCGCGGCGGCGGCCTGTTCGGCGCCAACCCTCTCACCGGATCGATCGGCGTGGTGACGATCAACATGCCCCGGCTCGGCCACCTGTCGGCGGACGAGGGAGAGTTCCTGGAGAGGCTGGGCGGACTGATGGAGCTGGCCCACGGCTCTCTCGAGATCAAGCGCAAGATGCTGGAGCGCTTCACGGACAGGAACCTGTACCCCTACACGAAGTTCTATCTCAGAACTGTGCGGGAGCGCTTCGGCCAGTACTGGAAGAACCACTTCTCGACCATCGGCCTCGTGGGACTGAACGAGGCATGCGCGAACCTGCTTGGCACCAGCATCGGCACCGAGACGGGGCAGCTTTTCGCGTTGCGCGTGCTGGACTACATGCGAGAGAAGCTCCTCGGCTTCCAAGAGGAGAGCGGGAACAACTACAACCTCGAGGCGACGCCCGCCGAGGGCGCCTCCTACCGGCTGGCGCGCCTGGACGCGGAGAAGCATCCCGGCATCATCTCGGCCAACGAGAACCAGGGCGAGGAGGGCGCCAAACCGTTCTACACCAACTCCTCCCAGCTCCCCGTGAACTACTCCGACGACATCTTCGAGGTCCTCGACCTGCAGGACGAGCTTCAGACCCGGTACACGGGTGGGACCGTCCAGCACCTGTTCGTGGGCGAGGAGATCACCTCGCTGCGCAGCGTGCAGAGCCTCGTGAAGATGGTCTGCGAGCGCTACCATCTGCCCTACTTCACGATCACCCCGACCTTCAGCATCTGCCCCACCCACGGCTATCTCTCGGGCAGGCAGGAGACCTGTCCCCACTGCGGCGCGGTGGCCGAGGTCTATTCGCGCGTGGTAGGGTACCTGCGGCCGGTCAACCAGTGGAACGAGGGCAAGGTCGAGGAGTTCAACGCGCGCAAGACCTTCAAGCTGGCCTGATCGCGGTCG
>Ga0315293_10006354_pt1 | contig 11067 bp, 11 predicted proteins | sample YL17G13_20_MG_FD_203071 | JGI IMG/M metagenome (GOLD analysis project Ga0315293, IMG submission 203071) | Sediment microbial communities from Yellowstone Lake, YNP, Wyoming, USA - YL17G13_20 | ecosystem: Environmental > Aquatic > Freshwater > Lake > Sediment | place: USA: Wyoming | collected... | reverse complement strand
GCATCACACTCAGTCCTGCAAAAATTCTTGGAATAGATAAAACTGCAGGATCATTGGAGGTAGGTAAAGATGCTATTCTCTTTATTTCATCAGGAGATGTACTGGATATGAAAACGAACAATGTTGAGCTTGCATTTATTAACGGCAGAGAGATCAATCTTGACGATATGCAAAAACAACTTTACAGAAAGTATCAGCAGAAGTATGGGTTAAAATGAGATGTGAGAAAACAAGGGCTGTTCTCTCACATCTCATATCTCAAATCTCAAATCTTTTTAGGTTTACTCCAACCGCAAAGACTCACAAGCCTTCAGAGCTGCAATCTGCTCAGCTCGTTTTTTTGAATAATCTTCTCCTTGTGCTAATTCGACACCATCGAGAAGTACTCTTACCCTAAGAAGACGTTTTCCTCCATTATCCAATTCTTCTAAAAGTTCGAATTGAACTTTTTTTCTTTCTCGTTGTGCCCAATTAATCAGCTTGCTCTTAAAATTGACATCCAATCCTTCAATCTCATCCAGATCAACATGGTGTTTGATAAATCGTCCCAAAACCAAACGACGAGCCCGGGCATATCCTTTATCAATATAAACAGCACCAATTAAGGCCTCAAATGCATCTCCATATGCTGATTTATTTTTCGTGGTCACATCCATTGGAGGCATGAAGTGATTTATTCCAAGCTTTATTGCAAGTTTGTTGAGATGATCCCTATTAACAATGCGGCTTCGCATTTCGGTTAGAAAGCCTTCTTCCCTAAAAGGAAATTTTTTAAAAAGCATTTCAGCGATAATCGCTCCTAACACTGCATCGCCAAGATATTCAAGCCTTTCGTTGCTCAGTTTAATTCCACTTGAATGTTCGCCGGCAGAACTTCTGTGACTAAATGCAAGTTTGTACACTGAAAGATTACCCGGATAGAAACCAAGAAGGTTTTTAAGCGATTGATAATATTTTTTGTCCTTAGAAAAAAGGATTTTGAAGGAAGAAAGAATAAACAATCAGTTCTTTTTTGATTTCTCTGCTCACCGTTGACTGGCGAAAGGAGTATTTGTTATTGTGCAAATATCAAATAAATCCGTCAATGATAAAACAAGAATAAGTTTAAGGTTGAATTCGACTACTATCTTTGCCGCCAATTATGGAAACCATTCGTTATTTACAAGAAAACAGAGCGCTTTTATTGGAAGCAGCAAGTGAACATGGAACGCCACTTTATATTTACGACGGCGACATCATCGAAAGACAATATAAGCGGCTGGCAAAGGCTTTTGAATCTGTGCCTTTGAAAGTGAAATATGCCTGTAAGGCTCTTCCCAATCAGAACATTCTGAAACTGATAAAGAAGTTAGGTGCCGGATTGGATGCCGTTTCCATCGAAGAGGTACAACTTGGATTGCTTGCCGGTTTTTCTCCTTCCGAAATTCTGTTTACGCCAAATGGTGTTTCAATGGACGAGATTCGGAAAGGCGTAGAAGCAGGAGTTCAAATGAATATTGACAATATCTCCATTCTTGAACAATTTGGTCATGATTTTGGATCAAAGGTTCCTTGCTGTATCCGGTTAAATCCTCATATCATGGCAGGCGGAAATGTTCATATACAAACCGGACACATTGATTCTAAATTTGGAATTTCCATTTACCAGTTACGTCATGTTGAGCGGATTATCAAGACGTATAACATGAAAGTCAATGGTCTTCATATTCATACCGGATCTGATATTATTGATGCATCGGTATTTCTTCGTGTTGCCGATTTGATGTTTGAATCCGCACAGAATTTTCCTGATCTGGAATTTATTGACTTTGGAAGTGGTTTTAAAGTAGCCTACAAGGAGAATGATGTGGTTACTGATATTGAAGAAATCGGAAAACAAGTGTCACTTCGATTTAATGAGTTCTGCAAAAGTTATGGCCGACAGTTAAACCTGATGTTTGAGCCAGGAAAATTTCTTGTCAGTGAAAGTGGCTTCCTGTTGGTTCAGGTTAACATTCTAAAACAAACACTGTCTACCGTTTTTGCAGGTGTTAATTCAGGACAGAATCATTTGATCAGGCCAATGTTCTATGATGCCTATCATCACATCGTCAATATTTCTAATCCTGAAGGAACACCTCGGATTTACTCCGTGGTTGGATATATCTGCGAGACGGATACCATCGGCTGGGACAGAAAGATTGCTGAAATCAGAGAAGGTGATGTGCTTGCCATTTGTAATGCAGGAGCGTATGGATTTAGCATGAGTAACAATTACAATTCTCGTCTTCGACCTGCCGAAGTGTTGGTTTTAAATGGTAAAGCACATTTGATTCGCAAAAGGGAAACGATGGATGATTTGTTGAGAAATCAGATTGATGTTAGTAAAGTTTCCGGTTTTTAGAAATCTTTATTCGATCGAAAATAAAGGGATTGCTTCGCTATCGCTCGCAATGACGTTATTCAATCAGATTACCTGATTCATCAGGACGGTTGTAATCAAGAATAAAACAACCGAAAGTTAAGTCGCTTGATCAACTTGCTGTAATTCTTTTTCAGATCACGATCAACAGCACTCATGTCTTTATATTCCTGAAACTTTTGAAGCAGAAGCATATCGAAAACTGAGCTTTCAAGAAAATCAATATCGCCGCCGAAGCCACAAACACAAAGTGCATGGGTGGTTTCCAGGAATTTTCTAATATTTCTTTCATCGGTATCAAGCGTATTGCAACTTCCGAAATGGACAATCTTATTTACACACGATCCATTCATGATTTCGGCAAGCTCTACAAGATTCAAATATTCTTTTCCAACTTGTATTTGTTCCGGATGACCATGAAATGCTAAATAAGCAATAGAGTAGTCTTTATATCTCCGCTGTTTCCACATCGAAAGATAGTAGATGAAGTTTTCTTTCGTCCCGCAATTTTTATGAATGTAATTGATCCCACAGTTGGCTTGAAGAAAATCTAATGCTGCAGTTACGCTTGATTTACTTCTCAAATCCTTATCCCAATCTCCTTCGAGACAGAAAACATGCTTGTCCAGATTTTTTGCGATTCTCATAGTAAGTTAGTATTGAGATATGAGATATGAGTATTGAGATGCAAGAAGCGGGCTGTTGTCTCTTATCTCAATACTCAAATCTCACATCTATTGTCTCATATCTGCTTTTACACCAAACACCGGTTTTCTTTTTTCAAGAAAAGCCGATACTCCTTCTTTAAAATCTTCTTTGCCAAAACATTTTCCGAATTCTTCTATTTCTGTTTCGAAGCCGTCTTTTCCATCTTCAAAATAGGCATCAACCGATTGGATGATCGATGAAATGGCTGCCGGAGAAACTGCTTTGATTTTATTAATAATCTCTAAACTCTTTGCCAACAGCTGATCTTGTGGCACAGCATAGTTTACCAAACCCAGTTGCAAGGCTTCTTGTGCGTTGATCATATCGGAAGTCATTAATAATTCGAATGCTTTTCCTTTTCCAATTAATTGAATTAATCTTTGAGTTCCTCCATAACCGGGAATGAGTCCGAGCTTCACTTCAGGCTGTCCGAACTTTGCATTATCGGAAGCGATACGGATATGACAACTCATTGCCAATTCACAACCTCCACCAAGCGCAAAGCCATTCACTGCTGCGATGATTGGTTTATTACACAATTCAATACTTTTAAAAACTTGTTGTCCTTCTGCACTTAATTGTTTCCCTTGAACAGGAGTCAAACCGTTAAATTCAGAGATGTCAGCTCCGGCAACGAATGCTTTTTCTCCAGAGCCGGTGATGATGATTGCCGAAACGGAAGCATCGCTCGATGCCTCTTTTATGGCTGCACCAATTTCCTGAACAGTTAGTTTGTTTAATGCATTGAGTTTGTCAGGACGATTGATCGTGATGGTTAAAACGTCGTCAGTAATTTTGTAGAGTAGGTTTTGGTAGGTCATATTGGTTTAGTTAGCTGTTTAAAATATCCGTCATTGCGAGGAGGTACGACGAAGCAATCCTTTTCTTAATCAGTAGGATTGCTTCGCTGCGCTCGCAATGACGATACTTTAAACATATTTAAAAGCTCTTCTCGTTTTCACTTCTTCTTTTATATAATTCACTATTTCATCTGTATTGGTTCCGGGAGAAAACAATTTCCCTACGCCCATTTCATTTAACTTCTTCATATCGCTATCAGGAATGATTCCGCCACCGGTTAATAAAACATCATTCATCCCTTTCTGTTTCATCATCTCAATGATTTTCGGGAACACCGTCATGTGCGCACCGGAAAGAATACTTACTCCAATCACATCCACATCTTCTTGCAAAGCAGCATTTACTACCATCTCCGGAGTTTGCCGCAAGCCGGTGTAAATAACTTCCATGCCTGCATCGCGAAGAAATGATGCAATTACTTTTGCGCCGCGATCGTGGCCATCTAATCCAACTTTTGCTATCAATACTCTGATGGGATTCATTTTTCTGAAAATGATTGTGAGATAATCTTTGTCTGCATTCCAAAGGTAGCACAACAACGGAATGATGGCAAGGGAATGAAAAAAGAAATTTAGTTAAATATCTGCTAAAATGACAGTTTGGGAATTGATCCTTATTTGACCTACCCTTTCCCCTCCTTGAAGGAAACTTCGACGGCTTTAAATTATCAAAAAACCCTGTTTTGACTATTTAAACAGTTGTAAAAACGTCATTTATTAAACGAAAATCGATAAAAACTGTAAAATTGAGCGAATTTCGGCATTGAAGTCCTCAGCTTACAATTCGTTTCCAACAGTTTCGTATAAGAAACCATTCACTTCGTATATGAAACTGACGACTTCGTATATGAAACTCTCAACTTCATTCCTTAAAACCGTAAAATCTATTAGTAGAGGCCAATTTCATACCTGAAGTTGGCAACTTCAAAGGTGAAACTTAGAGTTTCTTATACGAAGTCATCAGGTTCTTATAGTAAAGTCGTAGCTTTTTTGAGGTTTTAAAAAGAAGTTCAGGGTTTTTGATAAGATAAAAAGCTAAAAACAGGGATTTCAACCTACAAAACCCCTTTCGCCACCTTAACCGTAGCGTCTGCATTACCCATTGTATAGATATGCAGGCCGGGAACACCAAATTTGACCAAGTCTTTACATTGAGCGATACACCATTTGATGCCAATCTCCTTCGCCGTCTTGTCAGTCTCGCATTTTTCGATTTCATCCAAAAGGTCATCCGGTAAATCAATATTAAAAGTTTTTGGAAGAATGGAGGCCTGACGTTTCATCGTGATCGGTTTCAGTCCCGGAATGATCGGACAAGTAATTCCTGCCTCGCGACATGCATTTACAAAATCAAAATATTTTTGATTGTCGAAGAACATCTGAGTAACGATATAATCAGCACCAGCCTCAACCTTTTCTTTCAAATGCTTCAAATCGCTTTTCATGTTTGGCGCTTCGAAATGTTTTTCAGGATAACCGGACACACCTATACAGAAATTAGAAGGGGTCGCATCGCCCAGATCATTATCCAAATAATTACCCTTGTTCATCTTCACCACCTGACGAACCAAATCAACTGCATAGACATTTCCATCAGGCTCGGGCACAAAATTGATCTCTGATTTAATCGCATCGCCTCTTAACAGCAACACATTGTCAACCCCAAGAAAGTGGAGATCAATCAAAGCATTTTCGGTTTCTTCCTTTGTGAACCCTCCGCAGATTATATGGGGAACCGTATCCACCTTATATTTATTCGTGATGGCCGAACAGATGCCTACCGTGCCCGGACGTTTACGAATAGAAAACTTTTCCAACAAACCGTTTTCACGTTTCTTGTAAACATATTCTTCCCTGTGATAGGTAACATCTACGAAGCTTGGCTTAAACTCCATGATCGGATCCAAAATATCCCAAATGTTTTGGATGCCCTTACCTTTTAAAGGCGGAAGAATCTCTACTGAAAACAGTGGACCTTTGGCGTTCTTTATATAGTCGGTAACTTTCATATTTTAATGCAGGCAAATATAGTTCAAATCGTCATTGCGAGCGACAGCGAAGCAATCCCTAAATTAAATAAATAATTCATAATTTCGGTTCAAATGCAATACAACAAAGGAGGATTCGTTTACATACTTACAAATATTAATCATACCGTATTGTACACTGGTGTAACTGCAAATCTTAAAAAAAGAATCCACGAGCATAAAGAAAAATTATTTAAAGACAGCTTTACTGCTAAATACAACTGCGATCAATTAGTCTATTATTGCAGATACGAAGAAATAACTTCAGCGATAACAGAAGAAAAAAGAATCAAAGCAGGAAGTCGAAATAAAAAAATAGATTTAATTAACAGCTTTAATCCTCAGTGGAAAGATTTATGGGAAGATATAATCAAGATGGATTTATAAAATTGAGAGATCGCTACGCTCGCAGTGACGATAATCCGAGATAACCGTTTCTATCGTCATTGCGAGGAGGTACGACGAAGCAATCCCTCTGTTAACTTAGGGATTGCTTCGCTACGCTCGCAATGACGAATGACTTGTCGGAATTGCGTTAATCAATCGCTTAGTATAATCAGATTTCGGATTCCGATAGATCTCTCCCGCCAATCCCATCTCTTCAATCTTTCCTTTATTCATCACTGCAATTCGATCACTCATGAATTTGACAACTGATAAATCGTGCGAAATAAAAATATAAGTGAAGCCGAAATCTTTTTTCAATTCATTCAATAAATTCAAAACCTGTGCCTGCACAGAAACATCTAAGGCAGAAACCGACTCATCACAGATGATAAACTCAGGCTTCAGTGAAAGTGCGCGAGCAATACAAACCCTTTGCCTTTGTCCGCCACTTAATTCATGAGGATATCGATTAAAAAAATCTTGCTTCAGTCCAACTTTCGATAGCAATTCAATAGTCTTCTGTTTTATTTCCGAATCAGTTTGATAAATCTTATGAACCCTCATCGGTTCAGCAATAGCATCACCTATGGTCATTCGCGGATTCAAAGAAGAATATGGATCCTGAAAAATAATCTGAATGTTTTTTCTCATGTTCCGCAACTTTTCTCCATGAGGCACTGTGGCAAAATCAACATCTTTAAAAACCACCTCCCCTGCTGTCGGCTCAATCAACCGGATAATTGCACGACCCAAGGTAGTCTTACCACAACCTGATTCTCCGACAAGCCCAAGCGTTTCGCCCGGATACACATCAAAGCTTACATCATCAACTGCTCGAACATAATCTGTTGTTTTTCCAAAAAGACCTTTCTTAACTGGAAAGTGCACTTTCAAATTCTTCACCTTTAACAAAGGATTCAAATTATAAAGATGTTTAAGTCTCTCATCCGTTTCTTTTTCGGAAACAATGAGATCATCAATAACGGCAGACACTGTTTTCCTGATCTCACTAAATGAACCATCCGCTTCTTCTTTCATGAAATCTGAAATAACAGGAAGTACTTTCAGTTTTCTATCTAATGGCGGACGACAAGCCAGTAACCCTTTCGTGTAAGGATGTTGTGGATGACTAAAAATTTCATTCACACTCCCCTGCTCTACCACACTTCCTTTATACATCACCGCTACCGTATCCGCAATCTCAGCAATTACTCCCAAGTCATGCGTTATAAAAATCATTCCCATTCCATTCTCTTCCTGCAAATCGTGCAACAAATCAATGATTGCTGCTTGAACTGTAACATCCAATGCAGTGGTTGGTTCGTCAGCAATTAATAAGGAAGGATTGCAACTGATTGCCATTGCAATCATCACTCTTTGTTTCTGCCCTCCGCTCAATTGATGAGGAAAACTGTCGAATATCTGTGAAGGTCTGGGCAACTTCACCCTTTCAAAAAGTGAAATCGTTTTTTCGCGAGCTTCTTTTCTCGAAAGGTTTTTATGAATGATCAATGCCTCCGCAACTTGATAACCGCAGGTGAAGACAGGATTCAAAGACGTCATTGGCTCCTGAAAAATCATTGCCAACTCATTGCCTCTGTATTGACGTAACTCCTTTGTGTCAAGTTTTAATAAATCAGTTTGCTTTTCTTGTTGATGAAAAACAATTTCTCCACCGGAAATAATTCCTGGTTTTGAAATCAACCTCATGATGGAAAGAGACGTAACCGATTTCCCCGAACCCGACTCACCAACAATACCGATGGTTTCGCCTTGCTTAAGATTAAAACTAACGCCCTTCACTGCTCTAACGATTCCTTCTTCAGAATGAAAGTCGGTGTTGAGATTTTTTACTTCAAGAAGAAAAGGAGAAGACATCATTGGAGATAACAACCGAATAGGAAGAAAATCAAATATATATTTTAAATAACTTCATCATTGAAAATAGCTTAAAGCAAACGAATCTATAAATTATTTTGAGTAATTGATTTCATATCAACTGTGATGATCGGCACTGTTATTTTTCTAAATAAAATTTTACTTACTATCTAATCATTACCCCTTTTTTATTTATCAAAGGTATGGTGGTAAGGTTTTCTTCTTTGATGGCTTCGGGAAGAAATATATATTTCTTGTCGTAAATATTCTTGTTTAAATAAAAGCTGACCCAATATTCATTATTCAAACCCAGCAAATTTTCAAGTATCAATTCTATTTTGGCATAATCCTTCGAATCGACGGTGCCAATAACATGACGTAATGTCGAAGTTTTAACATCCTTTCCTTTGTAATGACCATAACCTTTAGAACTTACCAAAACATTTTCTATGGGATGGTCATAAAGGTTAATAAGATAAACGCTCCACTCCTGACCTCCCAGATCATTATGTTCAAGAATGGCGGCAACAGCAAGATTCTCAACAGCAAGTTGGGGTATGTCTTTCAGCATTCGATTTTTTTATTCTAATTCTAAATTCTTTTTTCGACTATTTAAAATATGTCAACATTACTTTTTACCATACATCTCTAATGCTCCTTCAATCAGATAATCAATTTCGATGGGACGATGATCCCGCTGAACAGATTCCCTTTTCTTCCCAAGCCTCACAATAATCATCCTTTCATCAGGTATCACAAAAACATATTGACCAAGTAAACCTCTCATATAAAATATATCATGTTGCTTGTAATTCATCAACCACCAATGATAACCATAGATTTTAATTCTTGAAGTAGTATCCTCCGCATCTATCAGATTATTTGGCGTGAGCACCTGTCTGACATAGTCTTTTGAAACAATCTGTTCGCCTACTTTCCGTGTACTACTATCCGATTCAGTCATTGATTGTCTTCCAAATGGTCTCCACTCACCACTATCCATCATTAGCTTCCCTATCCTTGCAAAGTCACGTGCACTTGAATAAAGACAACAATAAGCTTTTTCATGACCATCTTTGTTATCTAATGACCATTGAGCTGGAAGTTCAGTACCAATCTTACTCCATAACTTCTTTGACATATAGTCCGCTAAATGTTCACCTGTCGCTTTCTCAAGAATAAAGGCAAGCATCTGGGTGTCTCCACTTTTATAATCCCACTTCTTCCCAGGAGCTTGAACAATTTTTACTCTATTAATTAATTTCTCAAGATCATTTCCATAATACGCTTCCGTTGTTGTTGAAATGAGCTTTGAATACGATTCTTCCCAGTTACTACCGCTACTCATCATCAGGAGATCTCGAATGGTAACAGATGAAGCCTGCCCTACTTTAAAATCAGGTAAGTAATTTCCTATCGGTTCATCCAAACTTTTTATTTTCCCTTCATCTAAGGCAATACCAATTAATAGGCCTACAAAACTTTTTGCCATCGAGAAAGAATTGCTGATGGACTTCTCATTATATCCATCCCAATACTCTTCATATCTTATTGAATCATCCTTTATGACCAGATAGGCAACTGTTTTCAATTTTTCCATTTCATTCCTAACAGAGTCAGGAAGTTTTCCTTTATTGAAATCACCTGCAATTGGCCATGGTTGTGACGTTCCGTTAGGAATGGCCCGGGTGGAAAAAATATTAAGATCATCTATACCTACATAATTATACAATAAAGCTTTGTATAGATACGTACTTCCTGTTAGTTGTATAATTACAACAATGCTTAGCAGAAGAAGAATAAAAGCAAGAAATATTTTTTTACCGACTTGGCGATTTTTCATTAATACAAAAGTACTTTGAAGTTGTTTATGGAATTGATAGCATTAGTTTTTGAAATCAACATCTGTTAATCCATAAATGCATGGCTGTTCGTTTACAATTTCAAACCGATAAAGATGAATTTCTTTGTGCTCGCTAATGACAAGAGATCTAAGTCCGCTATTCTGAAAACCTAAAGCAAATCCATTCCAAAAAGGATGGCAAGGTGTTGCTTTAACTTTGTTTTTACTTCCTCTATATCTACCCTTCTTCCTATTTCCGTTTCAAGTGAAGTGACGGATTTGTCATTTATACCACAAGGTATAATGTTATTAAAATATTTCAAATCTGTATTTACATTAAAAGCAAAACCATGCATGGTGACCCAACGAGAACAATGAACACCCATCGCACAAATCTTTCGTGCTTTTGAGGGATTTTCCGCATCGATCCATACTCCCGTCAATCCTTCTACCCGTCCCGCTTCTATGTTATATTCCTTTAAGGTCAAGATGACCGCTTCTTCAAGATAACGTAAGTATTTATGGATGTCGGTAAAAAATTCATCAAGGTCAAGGATGGGATAACCAACAATCTGACCAGGTCCGTGATAAGTGATATCCCCTCCTCTATTAATATGAAAGTATTCCGCATCATTTTCTTTTAATCCTTGTTGATTAAGAAGCAGATGATCTTCCTTACCTGTCTTACCAAGCGTATAAACATGAGGATGTTCGCAGAAAAGAAGATAGTGAGACTGTTGTTGCTTCTGCTCTTTGGGAAGTTCCCGATTTTCAAGCTTACGTTTCACAACTTCAGCATGCAATTGACCTTGAAGATCCCAAGTTTGTTTGTAGTCAACAAGGCCAAGATCTCGAAAATAAACAGGTTTTAAATTATTAATAACCGCTGTCATAATATTTTCCTGATTTATTGCAAATAAAAAAAAGGAATTCCTTTACTGAAATAGAGAACACCTCAATATG
>Ga0315293_10006352_pt1 | contig 11069 bp, 5 predicted proteins | sample YL17G13_20_MG_FD_203071 | JGI IMG/M metagenome (GOLD analysis project Ga0315293, IMG submission 203071) | Sediment microbial communities from Yellowstone Lake, YNP, Wyoming, USA - YL17G13_20 | ecosystem: Environmental > Aquatic > Freshwater > Lake > Sediment | place: USA: Wyoming | collected... | reverse complement strand
GTTGATGCGTGGCCCGATCGTGTACTGCCTGGAGGCGGTCGATAACCCGGGTGTGGACGTCTTTCGCATGGCCTTGCCGCGGGAAGCGGACTTAAGCGCGGAGCATCGCGCGGGGCTGCTTGGCGGCATGACGGTCGTCCAGGGCCAAGCCCTTGCCGACGCCGAGCGCCCGGTCACACTGACGGCCGTACCGTACTACGCCTGGGCAAACAGGGAAAAAGGACCGATGACGGTGTGGGTCGTCGAGACCCCCGTGAAAGTGTCGCCGTCCGCCCAATAAAGGCAATGCCCGGGCTGTGAGGAGTTTGGCATGCCGCGAGAGAGCGGCTGCACGCGAAGGGACTTTCTGAAGACGGCGGGGCTTGCGGCGGGACTGGCCTGCGGGCTGGAACGCCTTGCGAGGGGCGCCGCGGAGTCCGTCCGCGCCCCTGGCACGGGTACGGCTCGTGCCGTGGCCGGCGGCAAGAAGCCCAACGTCATCTACATCCTGGCCGATCAATTGCGATACCAGTCCCTCGGCTACGCCGGCGACGCCAAGGCCAGGACGCCCAACATCGACCGCCTCGCCTCCGAGGGCGTCATCTTCCGGCAGTGCGTGTCCTCCATGCCGGTCTGCGCGGCCTACCGGGCGTCGCTGCTGACGGGCAAGTATCCCACGAGCACGGGGATGGCCATCAACGAGTTGCGCATCAACCCCAACCAGCGGTGCCTTGGGCACGTCGTGACCGAGGGCGGCTACGAGACGGGGTACATCGGCAAATGGCACCTGTGGGCCAACGAGGGCGGCAACCACAACGCCATGAAGAACTCCTACATCCCGCCGGAGATGAGGAAGTACCGCCTCGGCTGGGACGGGTTCTGGGCGGCGTACAACTTCAACCACAGGTACTACCAGAATTTCTACTACATGGACGAGCCCACGAAACACACGTTCGAGGGTTACGAGCCGGACAGCCAGACCGACATGGCCATCGACTTTATCCGCAAGCACGCCGGGCAGGACAAGCCCTTTTACCTGACGTTGTCGGTGGGCACGCCCCACGACCCGTGGGCGAGCAACAACGTCCCCGCGAAGTACCTCGACATGTTCGAGGACGTGGAGTTCCCGCTGCCCGGAAACTGGTCCGACACGCCCGACCCCTACATGGACCGCAACGCGGACCCGAAGGCCTGGCTCGCGCAGTGGAAGCCCAACCTGCCCGCCTGCCAGCGCGTGTACTACGCGATGACGGCGAACCTGGACGACAACATCGGCCGGATCATGGACGCCGTGGATGCCGCCGGGATCCGGAACGACACGATTGTCGTCTTCACGTCCGACCACGGCGAGATGTTCGGCGCCAACGGGCGGGTGTTCAAACTCACCTTCTACGACCCCGCCGCCCGCGTGCCGATGATCGTTCGCTGGCCCGGCACGATCCCCGGCGGGCTCGTTTCCGACGCCTGCATGGGCACGCCGGACATCATGCCCACGCTGCTGGGGCTGATGGGCCTGCCTATTCCCGGCACCGTCGAGGGGATGGACCTCAGCCACCTGGCCCGGGGCCGGACCGGCCCGGAGCCCGAGTTCGCCTTCATGCAGGGCCTGGGGCATACCTGGCAATGGAACGACGGCTTCGAGTGGCGGGCCGTCCGCGACAAGCGGTACACCTACGCCATCTATCGCCGGGACAAGTCGGAACTGCTGTTCGACAACCAGGGCGACCCGCTCCAGATGCGGAACCTCGCCCGCCGGCCACGGCACGGCTCGCCGTCAGGCCACGGCACGCCTTCCGTGCCAGGGTGGCCGTGCCAGGGCGACCCGGCCCATGGGGATACGTTGGATCGCCTGCGCCGGGAGATGGCGGAGAAGATGAAGTCCCTTGACGACACCTTCGAGGCGTGCACGTGGTACAGGGACCATTGGACGGACGGCAAGCGCAACGTCATCGCCTCGGCGAGGGGGAAGTTCTGAAGCGTGCCAGGGCCTGGCCGACGGCAAGGCGCCGCGATTGTGGATAACTTTTTTGAGGAGGTTTTGGGGGGTATTTTGGGTCGGTTTTTTGGAACCCACCGGCCCTGGCGCTGGCGTCCGGGGGTTTTTTTCGGCGGACGGGGTGCCTTTGGTAAGATGGGCTAGCGGAAATTTTGACTTTTTTAGGGGTTTTTTCCTGTTTTTGGGGCTGTTTTTACCGGTTTTTAGGCCCTATTTCGCACTTTTTCCATCCATGCCATGTGCATACCTTTATGTTAATAACTTTTTTTCCGCGTCTTTGGCATGGGAATTGCACAGCCTTCACCGCAGCGGGCCACCCTGGCACGGCCACGAGCCGTGCCGTGGCCGGCGGCAGCGGGCCACGGCCGGAGCCGCACCCCGGCCAGGGGGGCCGTAGCCCCCTGGCGGGGCAAGCCCGCCGGGGCTTGACCGCTGCCAGGGAGATCGCAGCGGGCCACGGCAGGGGCCGTAGCCCTGCCAGGGAGAACGCAGAGAAAGGCGGGAATGGGGGAACGGCGAAACGGCACAGCCTTCAACGCAGAGAGCGCGGAGGGAAATTGGGGAACCTAGCATCGTCCCGGCTGGGGTTTCCGGCTTCGTCCCGATGAATCGGGACTACGCCGTGACAGGATGCCGCGGCAGGCCGGATCAGCCAAAGCCTGCCGGAGAAGATCGCCTGACGCCGGCCGCGGGACCCCTTGCGGCCCGGTTGCGACCGGACAGAGACTTGCTCATAGATGGGTGTCCCCGGAATTCCCTACTCCGCCGCCCCCTTGACATCGGAAGACGCCTGTTGTACGTGGTGTGCTGCTACATGCGCCGAGATAGACTCGGGGAATTTCTCCTGGAGGGTGGCCAGGTGCTGCCTGGCTTTCTCGAGGTTCCCCTGCTTCACACAGGCCTCAACGAGGAGCCCCAAGGCCTCGGGGGCCAGAAAGAAGTCCTCGTAACCGCCCGCCTTCTCGAGGTACTCCAAACCGCGCTGAATTCCGCCATTCCCCTTGCCCCAGCTGTACTTATAACCTAGCGACCAATACAGGTATCGAGCATAGCGGCTGTTGGGAAACTTCGAGAGAAACTCCTCCTGTTTGGCCTCTATCTCCGGCAAGCCCGACCCCATCAGGAACCCGTGGTAACTGATCGGCCGGCCGCGGGCGTCCTTGTCCTCCCGCTCGTGCAGATTCTTGAGAAACGCGTAGGCACGCGCATCCTCGCCGACCGGTTGCCTTGCTTCTATCGTGAGGACGTTGGATTCGATTCCCTTCTTACCGTCCAAGTCCTGAAAAGTAGCCTTGATCCGACCAGTCCCCGGCGCCTCAAAAAGATATCGCGGCTCTCCCCTGTCCGGCCCGGCCGTCTGCACATAGCCGTAGAGGATTGCCGTCAACGTATGTTTCCACCCGGGGGCAAATTGGGTCTTCTTGACCAGGCTCTCCGCAACTGGCCAGCCGCCGGAACCGACATCTTCAAAAGGGCCGTCCCCAGTTGAGAAATATATCTTCAGAAAACCGACACCGGGCTCTATCCCCGTGTGTCCAGAGACCGGCCTGTCCGTTTCGTTCGCGAACGAAATCGTGATCTGGAACGGCTCCATGGGAAGCAGGTCCTTGTGCTCCACGCTGATCTTGAGCGTAAGAGCCTCAAACGGACCGGGTTCGGGGGTCGCCATCGCCGCGTTGACGACGCACAGGGCCACTGCAGTTGCGCACACCCACCGTAAGTCGTGAATAGCCATGGTCATTCTCCTTTTTTTGCCAGAGCCCAGTAAACTCGACAGATGACCCATTCTTCTTCCTGAATGGTGCACCCAGAAGTATCCGGATTTCTTGTCATATTATCATTTTCCCGGGGAGGAGACCGTTCCCCGGATGGTAGCAATGTCGGCGTCGCTGAACTTCTCATACGCTGGACCCACCGGCAGGCCGCTCTGCATTATCGTATTCGCTGTGTGATTGGCGCTCTCCAACACCTGATGCCCCACCTCTTGAACAACAATCTGTTGCTCAATGGTGGTTGCGTTTTGACCGTATTTAGCGGCCCGGTCTCCTATCGTCTCGAGGTAAATGATCGCAGCCTGATAGGCAAAATTTGCTACCGGGTATGAGCCACCACGAGTATGTCCCCCCACCGCATTTTCTACCCCCTCCTGCACAAGATCAGGGTCAAAGTCTTCATCATGCCCCGCCTGGTACCCGCCAAGGAGATATACCACCCAAAAGTCATCTGCTTCATCGCCCGCCGAGCCCCGGGCTACCGCGAGGTCGATATCAGCGTCCATCGTGAGGGCACCTCCGACATTCAGATCGAAGTTTACGTCGTTCGATCCCCCTGGGGTATCGGTCGCGTGCTTAATGTAGCAGGCAGCGAATATGCTGTCCACCTTACCCGTGTCCGGAAGGTCAGGCATAGTCTTGGTATCATCGTCCTTCAGGCTGGTAAACGCACCCGTGCCCGGGTCGGTTGTGACTACGACCTGGCTATTGGCTCCGGTCGTATTGGCTCCCGCACCGGTTTTCACGGTGTAGTTGTTGCCGCCCTTTACGAGAGTGCCCTTTTCATACATATCCGTATCCAGCAGGTTCTGATCTGTCGTGGCCGTGTACGGCCCGGTGCCTGTCACGCCGCTAATGCTGCCGGCCACGAAGTTCTTTTCGGCCCCCGCCGCGGGCACGGCCGCCATGGAATCCAGTTCCAAATGCAGTTTCCGCCAGGTGGTGAGCATCTCGGACTCGACGACGCCGACGGGCGGTTGGCACGTGTCTGCCTGGGCCTGGGTCATGGCCTCCAGACGCGCCTTGGCCCCTTCGCCCCAGGCCACGGCAAATCGCCAGTTGTCCCCCGGCTGCATCCCCACGCGCACGGCGCACTTGACGATGTGTGCGGCGCAGGTGTCGGACTCTTCTCCCTGGGTTCCCGTATCGTCCACGAAGCGCATTATGTGACCCATGGTGACGTCGGAAATGTGCTTGCCATCCTCGTCCTCGTCCGCCACGTGCCACCCGTTTCTCTGTTCGCCCTCGTCCTTGCCGAGGTTGTCGCCGCCCTCTGCGCCGTTCTTGTCGATGGGCGCCGTATCGGACGACGGATCATCCACATCCCACACACGGTAGTACATTTTGTCGGGCAAGTCGGCCCCCTCGGCGAACTCGACCACCGCGAAGACGTACCGCCGCTTGGCCGCGTTCTCGGCAGTGTCATTATACACTTTCTTGCCGGGGAAGATGCGCCAGCCGCCGTTGGCCGGCTCCGCAGGATGGGCGTCAATCGGCTCGTTGTCGCCCGGCTGGTCGTAGGTCTCCCAGTACAGTTTCACTTTCGCGATCTTCGCCGACCAGTGCCACTCTTCCTTTTCCTTTTCGCCGCCGCTGGGCGAGACCTTGATCTTCATGAGGTTCCCCTCGCTCTTCAGGGGGTACATCGCGGCGGTCTCGGGCACGTTCGGCAAGGTGATCTTGATTTGGCTCGGCCAGTCGGGGTTGGCCGTCGCCGGGAGACTCGAGGGTTCGGTCTCGATATCCACGTGCTTCCAGGGGATGCGCGTCCCGAATTCCTTGAAGCACCACTCGGGCGGCCACGCCGGCCCCGGCGGCCTGAAGGTCTTGGAAATGATCGTGATCGTGGTGCCGACCGTTGTGACGCTTTGCGGAGAAACCGGCTCCTCCTCGCCGGGGTGGTCGATCAGGTACTTCTTCGGTTCCTCGTTGCTGACCTCCCCGCGTTTCTTCTGGACGTCGTACGTCTCTTCCGCCCAGCCGCGCGAGATGAACAGCGCGCCGACCGTGCCCAGGAGGCCCACCACCAGCCACAGCGTCCAAGCGTGCGGTTTCATGGCGTCAATCCTTTCCCTGATCCTGTCCTTGATCCTGGTTTTCTTTCGCATACTCCGCCAGATAGTAGTCCGCGAGGGCCTTGTAGTCCCCCGCGTCTTTGGGGAACGTCCGCAGCAGTTGCAGCCCTTCGGCGACGTGCTTTTCGCGTATCAGGTCCTGGGCCAGGACGATCCGGGCCTTGTACGTCTCGCTGGTCTGCTGAGGCGACCGGACCAACTGGACCAACAGTTCGCTGGCCCGTTGGCGGGTCTTTTCGTCGCTGGAGCCGCGGCCCAGATTCGCCGCCGCGTACGCCGCTCGCTGCTGCGTGAACGAGCGGAAATTGCCGCGCGGCGCCGGACCAATCACCTTCAGGTACTCCGGGACGGCCTTCTCGCGGCCCTGGGTCCGGAAGACTCCTGCGGCGTAGATGTACTGAACGTATTCGCGCGACGCCGGGCTCACCGGCCCGTACTTCCCGTCCAGCAGGTTCCGCGCGAGGATCCGCGCCTTGTCCCACCGCTCGGTCACGTAGTAGAAATCGCAGAGGAGGACGCCCAGCCGGTGCCGGGGGTCCTTGAACAGAGCCAGTTCCTGCGGAAACGCATACAGATACCCGTGCTCCGCGCCCCACTTGAGGCGGGAGTAGTCGTTCCACTCGCCCGCGGTGTCCAGGCGCCGCGTCGTCGGGTCGCATTCCAGGATCTTCGCGTACCACGCCAGAGCCTCGTCCTTCTTCCCCTCCACGAACGCGAGGAACCCCAGATACATCGCCATCTGTTCCTTGAGGTCGTCGATGTACCACGGGCAGGTCTTGCGGTTGACGAGTTGTCCCGGCTGGATGGCGTTCTTCTTGACGTTGCCCCAGAAGTCGGTGTACTTCTCTTTCGCGGGCGGGGTCGTCACCTTCTCGGCCGCGTCGCGCACCGCCAACTTCTCGCCCAATGGAACAAGACGACCGAGGAAGACAAGTACCCGGTGAAGCCGAATCCGGCGGCCTCGCGGCGGAAGGCGAAGAAGTAGGCGCCGACGGGAGTTCCCCGCGGGAGTTCCGGGGAGTTCCGCAGTTCCGGGGACAGGATACTTAGAGCGCCTAACAAAATGATCGTGGCTGGGTGGCACTGGCGGCTTGTCCGCCAGTGCACGGGCAGGCAAGTTGCCCGTGCCATCCATTTTGTTAGAGGCTCTTAACTCCCTGGGGAGTTCCGGAACTCCATGACCCGCCGGCCCCCGAGTCAACCCAATTCCGTATCCTGGTTCACCAAACCTTCCATTTTTCGCGGTACGTCCGGACGAGCATCTTTGCGGCTTCCGGATCGTTGACGATCTTCTCTTGTTCCGGGTCCCATTGAATCGCGCGTCCCGTCAACGCCGCGATGTTTGCCAACTGGCAGATCGCGTCGCAACGAATCGCCATCTCCACGGGGCAGATGGTCTCCTGTCGCGACTTGACGCAGTCGATGAAGTTCCGGTTGTGTTCCGGCGAGACCGGGAGTTGTTCATCGCTCGTCTTGAACTCCTGTTTCCAAAGCGATGGGTTGCTAGCGCAGAAGCCTTCCGCATCGCTAATCCATCCCTCGGTTCCGTGAAAGATCACGCCGTCGCCGGGATGCCAAGTGCGAAGGTACTGCGCGGCTACCGGCTTGGCCGTGCGGAAGTCCATGAACCGCAGTGGCACTCCGTTTGGGTAGTCGCACGTCACGTCCCATCGCTCCAGCGTTCGGAAAATGCCCTCCTGAGGCACACTACCGGTTCCCACATAGCGAATCGGGCTGGTATGATCGCTCTTGTTGCCCCATTGGGCGAGCCCCAACTCGTGGATGCCGCACCCGGCAATGAAGCCCAGGGAGGTCTCGGGACAATGGTAGCCACCCCAACGGGTGGCGCGATCAACGGTGTACGGGACCATGGGGGAAGGCCCCTGCCAGGCATCGAAGTCGAGATCCGCAGGCACGGGGACTTCCGCAGCCGATCCGTAGGGCTTGACGGCATATTGGTCCACGTCGTTCGACACGTCGCGGCACCACAGGTCGATCCGCTGGAGTTTCCCAATGTAGCCGTTGCGCACGAGTTGGACCATCTGCCGGTATCTTCCCATGGAACGGTATTGCGTTCCGAATTGGAAGATTCGCTTCTTCTCGCGGACCACCTTCCGAAGGATGCCGGTAAGGCCGAAATCCAAACCCAGCGGCTTCTGGCAGTAAACGTCCTTGCCGGCTTTGGCCGCGGCAATGGACATGGGAGTATGCCAGTTGTCATGGGCACCAATGATGACGGCGTCCACGTCCGGGCGAGCCAGAACTTCCCGGAAATCGGCGTACGCCGTAACGGTGCCGTCGCCGTACTTTGCATTCAGTTTGGCGGCAGCAGCGTCGCGCCGGCTCTTATAAGCGTCCGCAACGGCGACAATCCGCACGTCGGGCATCGCGCTCAACATCGGAATGTGATAGTTGCTTCCGATGTTGCCGCAGCCGATCTGGCCGACGTTGACTCGGTTGCTCGGTGCGTCGGCACCGAACACGGGCTTGGTCAGGATGCTAGGCACGGAAAACGCGGCGCCGGCGGCGGCAACGCGTTTCAGAAAATCGCGGCGTGCAAGAGTCGTTTCTTGGCTCACGTTCAGATCCTCTTAGTTTGTCCCCATTTAACTTGTCCCCATGCGCTGGACAGTTTCCGACCTGGAATAAGGTGGAACCGCCGCCCTGGGTAACGTTCCCGCTGCTGTTCAGGATTTTGCATCGTCAACCACAACCGATTATCAGAGCCTTACTTGTAGCGCGGGGGTTTCCCCCCCGCGCAAAATACCCTACATCCCAAGGCCGCGGGGGATAAACCCCCGCGCTACAGAGCCCGATGCAAAATCCTGTGTTGCGGAGGGAGCCCGAAGGGCGACCGGAGCAACAGCAGCACGCGCGGCGACGGAACACCCGTCGCCTGTCTCGATTCTATCTCGCCTCGCCGGCCGCACAAGAAGTTTTTCGCGTGTCTCGCCCCAAAAGACCTCGTAGTTGCGGTTGGAGTTGAAGGGAGGGTCAATGTAGATGAGGTCCACGGAGGCGTCGGGGAAGTCGGCGAGTTTCTGGAGGTTGTCGCCGCAGAAGATGACGCGGGTGTCGAGGAGGGGGGAACGGGAAGGGCGATTGCGGCCCGCCTTCGCCGAGGTTACGGCGGGTAAAATTGCGGATTGCGGACCCGCCGTCGCCCCTGCTTCGCCAAGGCTACGCAGGGCTATGGCGGGCAGGTTGCGGAATGAACCCGTCTTCGTCTTGCGGACTTCCGGCTTCGTCTGCGACTATGCCGGGACAAGTCGCCGTGGCAGGCGGCGGACGGCGGGGGTGGATGAGGCGGGCTTGGAGGGGCGTTTCTTTGGCATGGGGATATTTTAGCAAAAAGCCGAGGGATGGGTCAATGCAGAATGCGGAGCGTAGAAGGGGGAATGAACGTCAAAAGGCAACGGCACGCGGGGGACAGGAGCACGGCCGGGCAAGACCGGCCGTGCCACACAATCGCGCGGCGGGGGGACACGGCGCGGTAGGGAACGCCGCCGCGTGCTTCCGCACGCGGCTCACTGAGCACGCGGTGAAAGGCGCACACAGGGGGTTTTTTTGATGGACGGTTTCGGCGAAACGCCGGCTCACGGCTTGGGCTTTAGGACGATGCTCTTTAAGTTCATGACTGCCATGCCCGGCTTGCTCACGGCCTTGATCGAGAGGGTGTACTTGCCGGCCTTGTCGATGGAGAGGGTCCCGAGTATCTGGGTCTTGAAGGCGGTCCAGGAGCCGGTGTCCTCGACCTTGCCCTTGAGTTGCTGGTCGGCGACGGCGACGACGAACTCGCTGCCGCCCACGTCTCTTTCGCACGCCAGGGTGATTTCCACATCGAACGTGCCGGGCTTCGCGACCTTGAAGTTCCACGAGGCCCAGTCGTTCTGGTCCCCCCAGAAGCCGAGGCAGTCCTTGTCGGACTCGTATCGGAGCTGGTTGCCCTGGGGCGTGGCGTCGGAGGCTTTCAGGGCGACCGAGCCGTCATCGGCCTGGCGGATCGTCACGGGTGCGAGGTCGAGGGGGACGGGCCCGGTGAAGGTGACCGCGATGACCGTGTCGACCGGGTCGGGCTTTTCGGGGACGGGGATGCTGAGGATTATCTGGTCGTCCTCGCGGGTGCACTCCGGTTTGCCCAGGCGGATGGAGGGGTCGAGGGCTTTGACGGCGGCGACCTCGCCTTGGAGGCCGGCGACCTTCAGGCCGCCTTCGGGCCATTGGAAGACGTGAAGGTAAAGGGTGTTGCCTTTGACGGTGGCGCGGCCGTCGAAGGGGAGGCGTTTGAAGGGGCTGGCCTGGGTGGCGTAGATGGAGTCGCCGTTGACCTTCATCCATTGTCCGACGGCCTTGAGTCGTTCGACGGAGGGTTCGGGGATGAGTCCCTCGGCGGTAGGTCCGACGTTGAGGAGGAAGTTTCCGCCCTTGGAGGCGATGTCGACGAGATTGCGGATGAGGGTTTCGACACTCTTCCAATTGTTATCGTAACTCTTGTAGCCCCAGGTGTCGTTCATGGTCATGCAGGTTTCCCAGTCGCGGTCCTTGAAGCCCGTGGCCGGAATGCTCTGCTCGGGAGTTTCGGTGTCGCCGGGATAGCCGCCGCCGAGGCGGTTGTTGATGATGATGCCGGGCTGGAGACGGATGAGGGGCAGAAGCATCTCGGCCCGGGCGCGGTTCATGCCCGTGGGCGTGTCCCACCAGAGGACGGCCACGGGGCCGTAGTTGCTGAGGATTTCCTTGACCTGGGGCACGGCGATGGTGCGGATGTACTGGTCCATGTCGCCGTCCTGGGCCTTGTCCCAGTGTCCGCCGGCAGCGGCGCCGCCGGGATGGTTCCAGTCCTGGGCCTGGGAGTGGTAGAAGCCGAGTTTCACGCCGTGCTTGGCGCACGCCTCGGCCAGGGGCTTAAGAAGGTCCTTGCCGTAGGGCGTGGCGTCGACGATGTCCCAGTCGGTGACTTTGGAGTCGAACAGGGCGAAGCCGTCGTGGTGTTTTGAGGTGATGACCATGTACTTCATGCCGGCTTCTTTGGCCAGGAGGACCCAGTCCTCGGGGTTGTACTTGACGGGGTTGAATTCTTTGGCGAAGGCCTTGTACTCGGCGACCGGTATCTTGCCCCAGTTCATGATCCATTCGCCGATGCCGCCGATCTGTTTGCCCTGGTAGGTGCCGGCGGGCACGGCGTAGACGCCCCAGTGGATGAACATGCCGAACCTCGCCTCGCGCCACCACTTCATGCGGGCGTCT
>Ga0315293_10006350_pt1 | contig 11070 bp, 7 predicted proteins | sample YL17G13_20_MG_FD_203071 | JGI IMG/M metagenome (GOLD analysis project Ga0315293, IMG submission 203071) | Sediment microbial communities from Yellowstone Lake, YNP, Wyoming, USA - YL17G13_20 | ecosystem: Environmental > Aquatic > Freshwater > Lake > Sediment | place: USA: Wyoming | collected... | reverse complement strand
TATCACTTGATGAATTGATTAAAAGCTTAACATTATTAAATTACTAATAATTCTTTACTAAATCGCTTCAGAAAGAGAAGCAGATATAAAATAGATTAATTTTATAAACATGTCTTTCTTAATTAAATTGCAAAAAAGATGGTATGGCTGGAAGTTGAAACTAAAGTGAAGATTCCTGATTCAGAAATTAATAATATTAGGGAGAAAATTCTTAAAATAGCTAAATTTGAGAAAAAAGGAAAAAAAGCAGATGATTATTTTGCAATCAGGAGAGTTATAAAAGGCTCGTATCCAAAAAAAGCATTTAGAATAAGGGCTACAAAAGATGAGTTTGAAGTTAATTTTAAAAAGTGGCTTTTAAAACACTGGACAAAAGACATTGTTGTAAAGCAGGAATTTGAATTTAAGTTAAAGGGCAAGGAAGAAGTTGAGGATTTGCTTGCCTTGTTTAAGGATTTGGGATTTAGAGAATGGGTTAAGAAGATAAAATATAATGAAACTTACAAATTCAATAAAGACAAAAGAGCTTCTATTGAATTAAATAATGTAAAGCATTTAGGCTGGTTTATGGAAATCGAATATTTAGCCCAAGAAAATGAAATTGACAAAGCAAGAAAAAAAATCAAGGAAATTTTGAAATTATTGGAAATAGACCCTGACTGGATTGATAATACAGGATATACAAAAATGCTCTGGTATAAAGGAACAAAAGAGTCAAGAGAGTTTATTGATAGAAAATAAATAGGAATTTGAACACCCCTAACGCTTTTTTTTGACAGAGGATTATTGAGTTATAATCATTATTAAAATTACTAAAAATAAAAAAAGGAGATTTAATAGAAAAAGCAGGAAAAGATAATTTTAATTTGGAACTTGCGGAGTTACCCTCTACTTTTCATAATTAATATGTAGAGGGTAAGGTTTATAAAGCTAGTTTTTCTATGTATATTATGGTTTATATTTATAAGAAGCTGGCAGGGGGAAAACCTTATTATTACCTTAGAGTTTCTGAGAGAAAAGGTAAAAGGGTAATAGCAAAAGATATTGCTTATTTAGGAAACTCACTTGATGAGGTTAGAAAATCTCTTGAGAAAAAGGAATATAAAGAGAAAGTAAGAAAAACATATAAGACAATTCATAATTTTATTGAGTCAAATCACTGGCTTGAAAAAACTAAAAACCTAAAATTAAAAAAAGATGATTTTCTTGGGAAAAAGCTTGAAGAGATTGAGGCATGCAAGCTTCATTATAATAATGTTTTTAAAAAACAAGATGAATTAACAAAAAAAGAGACATTAAAAAATTTTGTTATAGAATTTGCTTTTAACACTACTTCTATAGAGGGGAATACAATAACTCTGCAACAGACTAAGAATCTTTTAGAAGAAGGGTTAACTCCTGAAAATAAAACATTAAGGGAAATATATGACCTGCAGAATACAGAAAAGGTTTTCTTTGATATTTTGAGGAAGGATGAAGAGTTGAGTCATGAATTAATAATTAATATCCATTCAGATTTGATGGAAAATATAGATGCTAGAAAGGGCTATAGAAGAGTTGACATTCATGTTTTAAAATCAAATTTTAAGGCAACTCCTGCTCCCTTTGTAAAAACAGATATGGATTTACTATTAAAATGGTATAAACAAAATAAGAAAAAATTGCACCCTTTTGTTTTGGGAATAATTTTTTACCACAAGTTCGAGAAAATTCATCCATTTATGGATGGAAATGGCAGGACTGGAAGAATTCTTTTAAACTATATTTTAACAAAAAATAATTATCCCCCTCTTGTGATTTATAAAAAAACAAGGGCAAATTTCCTTGAAGCCTTAAGGAAAGCTGATAAGAGCAATTTTACTAAGTATTCAAGAGAAGATTATCTGGATTTGGTGCAATTTGTGGCTGATGAGATGATTAGCTCTTATTGGAATCTTTTTCTTTAATGATACTTGGAAATATGCATAAATTTATCAATATAAAAATTCTATTATTTTATGCAAAAAGAGTTTGAAAAAGAAGGGAATATAGATGAGACAGGAAAAGAGGGCACCTTAGATATTTTAGATAACCTTCAAAAACAGAAAAAGAGAAAGCAGATTAAAACAGGAATATCTGTAACACTTGTCTTAATTATTATTGGAATTGTTGTTTTTCTTACAATTTCTTATCTTTCTTACAGATATTGGCAGAGCCCTGAAATTCAATTGCAATTAGGAGCTGAAATTGAGCGGATTTCTTTTAGCAGGAATATGGAAAATGCTTATATAAAATTAAATGCAGGAACAAATATCTATAATATTTCCAAGGTTAAATTTATTTTTACAGATGAGCAAGGCAAAGAGCATAATTATGAAACAACAGAAGGAATAAGTGAGATTGAAGTTCCATACACAAGAACTTTTTGGGATGTTGTTCTTGGATTTTTTGGAAAAGCTCCTAAATATTTAGGAACATATGATTATAATGTTGGAGCTGGTGAAATTGGAATTAGTGATTTTAATTCGATAACTGAAATTGGAGTTGCGTTTGAATATGTTACTGAAACAGGAGTGCCTGTTAATACTACGACGCTGGATACAACAAAGACAACTCCAACGCCTACAACTACGACTGGTGGGGGCGGAGGGCCAAGTACAGAGCCAACTCCTCCAACTTGCACAGATACAGATGCGGGAATTAATTATTATGAAAAAGGAACAACTTCTTATTTAACAACAACTAATGAAGATTATTGTAATAATAGTATTAATACATTAACAGAATATTATTGTAATAATAGTTTAATAGGGCAAGTTAATTATGATTGCAGTTTGGAGGGAAAAATCTGTTTAGATGGGAGATGTTTAGAATTAATAGAATGCACTGATGATGAAAATTGTTCTTACTTAGATAATGTTTGTGGTTATGGAGTATGTAATGCAACAGGTAGTTGTGAAATAATTTATAATTTATCAACTGATGTTTGTAGAGAAGCTGGAGAGTGTGATGTGAAAGAAAATTGTACAAGTAATTCTGCAAGTTGCCCTGTTGATATAAACAAAACAGATGGAACAGCTTGTTCTATAGGAACATGCCAAGGAGGAGTTTGTCAAGCAGGTTGCACAAATGATACAGGCTGCACTTCTGTTGGAAGTTTTTGTCAAGGAAGCATGCCTTTTAACTGCAGTTTAAATATTAGCGATGGATGTTTAGATAGAATTAATGGGGCAATATGTGGAACAGGAGAAAAATGTGAAAATGGAATATGTGTTTTTGATTTTTGTTCAGGAATAACAAGATGCTCTAATTATACTGATTCTGAAAATTGTACAGATAATCCTTGCAGTGTTGCTGGAGGATGTGAATGGAACACCACAAGTGTGCAGTGCGAGCCAGCTGCTATACCAAAGACAAATAATATTTCTCAATTCAACATAACATGGTATTTTGATAAAGAATATGAATACGGCCAGTTTGCAAATGGAGATTATTGGGTGGTAGGGCCGGTAACAATTGTTAAAATCGAACCCGCTTCTTATGACGACAACGGCACTATCAGAAATGGGTCCATGATTAATCCAAGCAAGGAAGATGTCCAGGGGTTTGACAGCCGTTTGTGTGCATGGAATAAAAGTTATAATATTGGAATGCCAAATGGAAATATGATAAGCGAATCAAATCTATTGATTGTTCAGCCAAATTCATCTTTGGTTTCCTCTGAAAGCAGGTATGAGACCGGCTCATGGATCTTTAAGAAGATGCAGTTACTTTCGGTTGCTGTTTTAACTGTTCTTGATGAGCCTCCTGCGCAAGGTAGTTTTAGGCCACCATATACAGGAAGCAACAAGATTGTAAAATTTAATATGAGGGATATTAATTATTCAAAACTTAGCAATTTTTCAATAGTCGGAACTCCTCCAAAATTAAAAAAACAGAAGGGGGATAAAATTTACGATTCCCTCGAGAGAACTTTTGAGAGGGTGTGGCTTGATTATTTAGGGGGCGCTTGTGGTTCATATAGTCATCCTGAATATAATATGCCTCCCGATGGAGGGTGGATGATTGACCAAGTAAGCATGGCTGCAATAATATTGAATTCAAACTATACCAATGAGGATAAAGAAAAACTTTTAATCAGTATGATTCAGCTAGGCATTGATAATTTTGGGGTTATTAAAACGGGAAACATAAGAGCGTGGCAATGTGATGGTCAAATAGGGCAAGGAAGAAAATTCCCTATTTTGTTTGCCGGTGCGATGTTAAATGATGAGGAAATGAAAAACATCGGTCAGAAGTCCGGAGATTATTTATATAAAAATGGAAGTGCTGGAAATGAACCTAGTGATTATATCCATTTTGGAGAAGATGATCAGACGTTTTATGTTAAAAATACAGATATATATAACCCTCCTCTTTTAGATTGGACAGGAATGATTTACGCCGGTACTTTTAATGATGGTAGCAGGGTAAAAGTTTCTAGAAATAGTAGCGGAAGGTTGGTTATTGTTAAAAAAGTTCCTGGAAATTGGAGTGAATGGGCAGTTGATACTCATGGGAATAATATAATTATAAAGATTTCGCCTGGTTCCGGTGCTAATTTGTCCGATAGAACAAGTTGGAATTCTGAAACTGATTTTAACTATAACGTGTTGACTAGACCCACTAAAGGAAGCGATACATTAATTTTAGAGAATGAATTTAAGGGTGAAGAAGGGGTAGAATATGATTATATTATAGGCTATACCCCATTTATGTACGGTCACGGAGATAAGTATGATTATATGGAATACACTGGAGATCATTTAGGTTTACCGGAATGGGGAATAAGACATTCAAGAATGCCAAAAACCGATGGTTTAGACTGGGGCACTCCGTATAGATATCAAGTTCAATGGTGGGGGTTTATTCTTGCCGCTGAGATGATGGAAAAAACCGCTTCTATGAAGACCCTTTGGAATCATAATTCTTTGTTTGACTATTTTGATAGATATATGGAAGTTCACGAATTGGCAGTTGAACAGTGGGTTAAAGATACGTATGATGAGCATCGCTACAAATTAGGCTGTATTTGGACCCGTGACAATCCAGCGGATATTTATTCTCAAGGCCATTATAATTGTAGCAGCTGTTTATACAGTTGTTTGACAAGTCCTTATTGCGGCGATGGAAGTTGTAATGGAAATGAAAATTCCACAACTTGCGAATGGGATTGTGGTAGTATAGTTCCATCTTTAAATCCTTTCACAAAACTTTTGAATTTTTTAAAATCTTTGCTTACAGCAAAAACAGGAAATGCAATTTTAACTGGAAAGATAACTGGGAATGTTGTTGGGGATGGAAATGATGAGGAGAATAAATTAGATTTGGGTTTGGTGTTTGGAGTTTTAATCCTGCTTGTTGTAGTGATTATAGTTGTTTTGAAAAGGAAGAAGAGAAAAAATAAATTTAGAAATAGATATACAAGGAAATCTAGAAAAAAGAAAAAATAATCTTAATATTTTTTAGTGCTAATTGCCAATGAAAAGATTTAAATACTTATACTAACTGCTAATTAGCATAATAAAATGATGAACATTCAAGATTTAAGAAAAATAGTAATTAAACAAAAAGAAGAATTAGAAAAGATAGATGAAACAGTAAAAAGAGATATTTTAGATGAAATATTAGGCTGGTTTAAAGATAATCGGGTGATAATTCTGACTGGAATAAGAAGATGCGGAAAGTCCACTATACTAAAACAACTAATGAAGAATAAAAAAAATTATTGTTATGTTAATTTTGAAGATGAAAGGTTTTTAGATTTTAAGGCTCAAGATTTTGAAATGCTTAATGAAATTTTGATGGAAATTTATGGGAAATCGAAAATATATTTTTTTGATGAAGTACAAAATATAGAAAAGTTTGAAACTTTTGTTAGGAGACTGCAGGATGAAAGCAAGAAAATCATTATTACTGGAAGCAATGCCTCTTTATTAAGCAAAGAATTTGGGACAAGGCTTACTGGAAGATACAAACCTTTTGAAATATTTCCATTCTCTTTTTTAGAATATCTGAGATTTAAAAACATTGAAATTGAAAAAGAATGGAGTTATAAAACTTCCAAAAGAGTTGAGATTAAAAAATCTTTTAATGAATATCTTTCTTTAGGAGGATTTCCAGAATATCTTAAAACTCAAGATAAGGAGTATATAAAAAATATTTTTGATAATATTTTGTATAAAGATGTAATAGCTAGATATTCAATTAAAAAACAAAAAATTATGAAAGAGCTTATAAGTATTTTAGCAACAAATGTCTCATCACCATTTACTTATAACTCTATTAAAGGTAGCTTGCATTTAGCTAATTCTATAACAGTAAAGGAATATATATCTTATTTATCTAACTCTTATTTCTTTTTTGAATTATCCAAATTTGATTTTTCTCTTAGAAAGTCATTGAATGCTCCTAAAAAGATATATATTATAGATCCTGCCTTTAATCAAATAGCAGGATTTAATTTTTCAGCTAATAGCGGAAAAAATCTTGAAAATGTTGTATTTATAGAATTAAAAAGGAGAAAAAAAGAAATTTATTATTTTGCAAAAAAAGGAGAATGTGACTTTGTAATAAAAGATGGAAGTAAGATTGTTCAGGTGGTTCAAGTTTGTTTTGACCTAAACAAGGGAAATAAAGATAGAGAAGTTAATGGACTTTTAGAAGCAATAAATCATTTTAAGCTAAAAGAAGGAATAATAATAACCTTTGATCAAGAAGAAAATTTTGAAAAAGAAGGTAAAAAAATAAAGTTGATACCAGTCTGGAAATGGCTTCTTGAGAAATAGAAATTCTTATTAACCTTTAATCTATATATTTTTATGCAAAAAGAGTTTGAAAAAGGGGAAAATTTAGAAGGCAGAGAAACATCAGATATTTTAGATAATCTGCAAAAACAGGAAATGCAATCTTGACTGGGAAGATAACTGGGAATGTTGTTGGGGATGGAGAAAATGGATATTATGAAACACCTTTAATTATGTTTGCTGTATTAATATTAATAATCATCTTGATTATAATCGCTTTTAGGATTAAAAATATCAGAAAGAGGTTAAAGAAGAGAAGAAAATAAAAATAAAGTTAGGGATAATAAGATATATAAATAATATAAATCTTAACCTATTTAAGCAAAAATGGTAAATTATGTAATAAAAAAAGGCGGGAATTTTCTCCCAAGCAAAGGTATGAAAGATATTGCTTGGGTTTCTGACGAGAAAATTTATAAAGAAGCTGATAAAAATCCTGTAAAGTTCTGGGAAAATTTAGCAAATGAAGGAATAACCTGGGATAAAAAATGGAAAAAAGCTTATATTGAAAAATTGCCATATTTCTGGTGGTTTAAAGGAGGAAAATTAAATTTTTGTTATAATTGCATAGACAGACATTTAAAAGATAAAGCTGACAAGATTGCTTTGATCTGGGTTCCTGAGCCTGTTAATGAAAAAACAATTAAATTAACATATAAACAATTGCATGAAAAAGTCTGCAGATTTGCAAATGTGTTAAAAAAACACGGAGTTAAAAAAGGGGATGCTGTTACTATTTATTTACCTATGATTCCAGAAGCTTTAATTGCTATGTTAGCTTGCACAAGATTAGGGGCTGTTCATTCTGTTGTTTTTTCTGCATTTTCTGCAGATGCTTTAAAGGCAAGAATTGAAGATTGTAAGGCTAAGATTCTTGTTACTTCAGATGGATATTACAGAAGAGGAGAAAAAGAAAATTTAATTGAAAAGGCAAAAGAAGCTGCTAAAAATACAACAATAAAAAAAATGATTGTTGTTAATAGATTAGGGGAAAAATTAGGAAAAGAGTTTCTTGATTTTGATAAAGAGATTAAAAATGCTGGAAAAGAATGTGATTGTCAAATTATGAATTCAGAAGATATTATGTTTATACTTTATACTTCTGGGACAACAGGAAAGCCAAAAGGAATTGTTCATGATATAGGAGGATATGCTGTGCAGGCTTATTGGACAGCTAAATGGAATTTTAATCTGCACGAAGATGATATAATGTGGTGTACTGCTGATGTTGGCTGGATAACTGGGCATAGTTATGCTGTTTATGGGCCTTTGTTAAATGGATGCACAAGCTTAATTTATGAAGGAAGCCCTGATTTTCCTGACTTAGGAAGATGGTGGAAAATTATTGAAGATAATAAAGTTACAGTATTTTATACAGCACCTACTGCAATCAGGATGTTTATTAAGGCTGGTGAAGAATGGCCTAAAAAATATAATTTAAGCAGCTTAAAAATTTTAGGAACAGTTGGAGAACCAATAGATGAAGATGCCTGGGGATGGTATTTTAAAAATATTGGAAATGAGAAATGCCCTGTAATAGATACTTGGTGGCAGACAGAAACAGGCGGGACTTTAATTAATTCTCTTCCTGGAATAGGCCCGTTTGTTCCAACAATTGCTGGGAAAAGTTTTCCTGGAACAAGGCATATTGTTGTTAATGATAAAGGTAAAAAAATGAAAGAAGGAGAAACAGGGAATTTAGTTCAATTAAGCCCTTTTGCACCAGGGATGCTTCATGGAGTTTATAAAAATCATGAAAAATATGTTGAGACTTACTGGCAGAAGTTTAAAAAAGGAAAATTTAAATATTATGACACAAGTGATGGTGCTTATGAAAAACAGAGGTTAATTAGAGTAACAGGCAGAACAGATGATGTTATGAAAGTTGCAGGGCACAGGCTCGCAACAGCTGAACTTGAAAATGCTTTAAATGACAGCGATAAAATTAATGAGTCTGCTGTTGTGCCTATTCCAGACCAAATAAAAGGACAAGTCCCGGTTGCATTTGTTGTTTTAGAAAAAAATATAATTCCATCACAAGAATTAGAAAAAGAAATAAAAGCACATGTTGACAAGAAAATAGGGCCAACTGCGCGCCCTGCGAAGGTTTATTTTGTTGAAGATTTGCCTAAAACTCGTTCTGGAAAAATTATGAGGAGAATTTTGAAAAATCTCCTTGCAAATGAAGAACCTCAAGGATTAATGACTTTGGTTAATCCAGAAGCTGTTGAAAAGATAAAGAAAGTTATTGAAAATTCTGAAACCTCTAAATAAAATATTTATCCTTAGATATATTTAAATAATAATCCTTTTTATTGATTAAATAAAAAAGGTAAACCAAACTTAAAATGAAACTAAATATTCTTATAGGCGGCAAAGCAGGGCAGGGGATTAATTCAGTTTCCAGCATAGTTTCTTCTGTTCTTGCTAAAAACGGATATTTTACATTTAATTACAGGGATTATCCAAGCTTGATAAGAGGGGGGCATAATTTCAATGTTCTTTGCATTTCAGATGAAAAAATTGGCAGTGTTGAAACTAAAATTAATGGAATTGTTGCTCTTGATGAAAAGACTTTGGGGTTGCACAAAAAAGAATTAAAAAAAGATAGTTTTATTATTGATTTTAAGAAATTTGAAAAAGATAATCTTGGAAGAAATTTGAATATAGCACTTGCAGGAGCTTTAATTAAAGTTTTAGGGATTAACAGGCAATCTTTGATTGAAGGAGTTGAAAAACAATTTCATAATAAAGAAGCAAATCAGGCTGCTGAAAAAGGCTTTTCTGTATTTGATAAGAAATTTGATTTAAAAAAATTAAACAACAACCTTACAATTATGACAGGAAGCCAGGGAATTGCTCAAGGGGCTGTAAATTCTGGAATTGATATTTATTTTGGATATCCTATGACTCCTGCAACTCCTGTTTTGCATGAATTAGCTAGTTTAGAAGAGAAAAATAAATTCATGGTTTTTCTTCCTGAAAATGAAATTTCTGCTGTAAATGCAGCTTTGGGGGCAAGTTTTGCAGGAGCTAAAACAATGACAGGAAGTTCTGGAGGAGGATTTGATTTAATGACAGAAGCTTTAAGCTTGCAGGGACAAAGCGAGATTCCTTTAGTTGTTTATTTAGCAAGCAGGCCAGGGCCAAGCACAGGAGTTCCAACTTATACAATGCAGGATGATTTAGATGTTGCATTAAGGGCAGGACACGGAGAGTTTCCAAGAATTGTAATTGCACCAGGAGACCCTATTGAATGCATAGAAAAAACAAACGAGGCTTTTTATTTAAGCCAGAAGTTCAATGCTTTATCTGTAATACTCTCTGATAAACACTTGGCAGAAGGAGAATTTACATCTGACAGAAAGCCGAATAAAACTTTAAAAGTAGAAGTTAAGAGAAAAGTTCCTGGAGAAGGAATCATCAAAGCAAATTCTTATGAGCATGATGAAAAAGGATTTTCAGCTGAAGATTCTGAAACTATAAAAAAGAATGCTGAAAAAAGACTAAAAAAATATGAAGAAATAAAAAAAGAATGCAATAAATTTCAGATGATTAAAATTTATGGGAATAAAAATGCAAAAAACCTTATTATTGGATGGGGCTCAACTAAAACAGTTATTTTAGATGCTTTGGATGCAATTGATGCTTCAATTAAAAAAATAGGGAATTATAGGTTTTTGCAAGTTTTATATTTAAAACCATTATCAGATGAGATTAAAGAGGAAATAATAAAAACACAAAAAGCAGGTGGGAAAATTATTCTTGTTGAAAATAATGTTACAGGGCAGTTAGGAAGGCTTATTCGTGAAAAAACAGGAATTTCAATTAAAAACAAGATACTAAAATACGACGGCAAGCCTTTTTATTCTGATGAATTAAAAGAGGAGATTTTGAAGATATGACGAAAAATAAATTAGGATATGTAACTATTAATGGAAAAGAAAATTATAAGATAAGTGTATTTGATCATGGCTTATTGTATGGTGATGGGGTATATGAAACTATTAGGATATTTAATGGAAGGGCTTTTCTTCTAGAAAGGCACCTTGATAGGTTATATAACTCTGCAAAAGGGATTTACTTAAATATTCCTTATCCCAAAACAAAGTTAATCAGTATTATTAAGTCTACATACAAAGAATCTAAATTGGTTGACGCATTTATGAGGATTATTATTACTAGAGGTGTTGGTGAGCAGGGTCTTGCTTCCAAATCAAAACCTAACTTAATAATTATATGCAAT
>Ga0315293_10006349_pt1 | contig 11071 bp, 10 predicted proteins | sample YL17G13_20_MG_FD_203071 | JGI IMG/M metagenome (GOLD analysis project Ga0315293, IMG submission 203071) | Sediment microbial communities from Yellowstone Lake, YNP, Wyoming, USA - YL17G13_20 | ecosystem: Environmental > Aquatic > Freshwater > Lake > Sediment | place: USA: Wyoming | collected... | reverse complement strand
TGGAAGATGACAGGCAAGACTTTCGGGCATTTTTCTGCCAATTTTCCTACAACAGTCATTAAATCTAAAGTATCTTTATCTAATGAATCTTTTGATACGTGCCTGTTTTCATTGATAGGGTCGAATTTTCTTGTATGCAGGTATAGGCCTTTTATGTCAACACATTTTTGCTCTAACTATTAAAGAAGATTAATTGAAACGTTTTAGAATTTCTAAATCTGCCTGATCCTGTTTTCGGTTTGACATCTTTTTTATTCTTATCAAATCTTTTAACGCTATAAAAAAAACCTTTTGGCTTCCGTATACGCCTTTTCTCTTGTTTTTCCAAATATCTTCAAAATTGACTCTTAAGATTGACGTTACAATGTCTACTCTTATCGGCTCATAGCCTAACTGAATAATCCTGCCTTTTTTAGTAAAATCCTTTGCCTGAAGGCCGCAGTTTTTAAAACCAAATTCATTTAGGGCATTAATAATCTTTTCAGCGTTTTTAACCTCCGGCTCTATTAAAATATCCATATCTTTGGTATATCTTGGCCTCCCGTAAAAAGCAACAGCATAGGCGCCAATAATGCAATATTTTACCTTATTTTTATTAAATAATTTTAAAAAATCTTCGTAGTCTTTTTCTACCTTCATGCCCTGCTTGCCCCTTTATTTTAAAATACGCCTCCCTTAAAAATTGGACTATCTCCAACCTCTTTATGCCCGTCATGTTAGAATAATATTTTTCATCAAAATTATCCGCTTCTTTAAACGAATTTGATCTATGTATCCAAATCTTTCTCATGATTAACCTTTTTTATTATTATATCATAAAATAAAGCCGGGTAAAAGCATATCTTTAATAACATGGAATAAGTTTAATTATGCTTTGTCTATAAATATGCGTCAGCGCGGTTATCGGCAGAAATCATAAAAACCATCTTTTTATGGTCATCTATTGTGTAAAAAAATCGATAAGACCCTATCCTGTAACGCCACGTTTCAGGAGTATAATCTACGAGCTTTTTTATATTTTTGCCAAAATACGGCTGGTGTCTTAACTGCGGACATACATAGGCGAGAAGTTTCTTCTGTATCCGGGCCTGCTGTCCTATGAATTCGGACTCCATATCTTCCAAAAACTGCTCTGTCTCAAATATCCTAAAACTATCCAACCAGTTTCCCCTTCCTCTTTCCAACATGGCAGTGGCCTGTTTTCAATTTTTCCAGCAGTTTTTTGTCAGATTTGATCTGAGCCATTTCAATCGGATCCACGAAATAAGAAGCTTCTACTTCTCTTAACACAACGGATGTTATAAAGTTAGAGATAGGCCTATGCTCGATCTTGGCTATTGTTGATATCTCCTTATACTCGTCTTCTGACAATCTTAATGTTATTACCTTGGACATTTTAGCCCCCTATCTTTGTATTCAATTATATTCTATCATATTCTAATATATTTGTCAATACGATAGCACAATATTAAATTTTAACTCTTTGGCGCTTTCGAGCTTGATCTGCCATCTGGGGATTATGCAGGATGCCTGGAAGTTGAGTTCGTAGGCCCTTTCAGACTGGGATATTGTTTTGACAGAAAAATACCATACGCCTTCCGGCTTTTTAGAAAAAGCCAGGTTAACGTCCAATTCCTTGCCTGAATCCTTTATTGAAAATGAGACAGGTTCGGAAACAGAACCTTTTTCATTGATATTGCTCAAAATCTTATCGCCCGCAAAATAATTATATCTATCTGAATTTAAATAAGGCATTGTCAGGTTAAATTCCACGCCAAAGATTGAATCGATCACGCCCTTCGTTAAATTTTTTAAACTATACGCGATTTCTATTTGCTTCCTGCCTTTCAATTTTATTTCTTTTGTAATAGATACCGCTTTACCGTTTACCTTGCCCTTTCTCGTGAGCACAACTTTATCTTTTTCTTTCTTGGCTTTATAGCCCGCATTCACAAAATCGCCAAGTTCTTTAGATTTACAGTCTATAAAATTCTCTATAGTATTTAGCCTGTCTATAAAATGATCTACGAGGCATCCTCTTATGTAGCTGTCATAACAAAATTCAGATCCCAGTTCAGGGCTGATAGACTTTGCATCCTCATGGATAGTGCGGACAGCGCCCGGATCAGCAGACTTACCCATCTTTGCGAGTATTTTCTTGTGGTATTCTTCTTTATGTCTCGCGATTGAATTGACAAGGTTCGTTGATACTTTTCTCGCATCTAATTCCCTTATTATCCCGCCTGATTCAGGGTCTACGGTTAAAGAAATATCTTCATTCTCTATTATAAATGCCTTTTTATTGTCTTGATAGAAAGCTGCTTCTTTTATTTCAACCCATTCCTTTTTACCTTTATGCAAAACCTCATCCGCTATTTTTTCGGCATTTATAAGATGCTCGTAAATAGCTTTTCTCAGATGATAAAGGTAAAGCCCTCCGAACACGCCATGCCAATAGGCACAGTTACACTGGCCTTTGTATAATTCGCGCAGGGCTAGGGCATCCTTTACGGAATTTACTTTTTCGCTGACATAATGCATCTTGCTTACCATGTGCTTGGTTTCAGGATATTTTTTCAGGAAATTCATCCACGAACCATGCGACCACTCCATCATCTCCTGATACGACGCCTCCGGAATCTTCATTTTTTTCAAGGGCTTGTTTGATTTCAGATAATCTGACAATCTTACAGTCACGACCCATTCTTTATTTCCGGATAATTCTTCAAAAAACTTATTAAGCCATCCCTGTTTATAGACCCAGTCATAAGTAAAAGGCCATTCCCCGAATTTTTCAGCGTCATCTCCGTATGTAAATAAAGGCTCATGCCTTCTTGAAGATACGTCTTTAAAATAATTCATGATTTCTCCGGGCATTTTAAAAGGTATCATATACCTGAGCTTCCTGCTCGAGGGAAATATCGCCATCTCTTTATTCTTTTCGCCGGTCATAAAATAACCGAACAGTTCTTCTTCGTTCAAACCCGCCTTTATAAAATGCTCGTCGTCCAGAATAGAATATTTTATTCCTGCCTTGTTAAAATCCTTAGCAAGTTCAGGCGCCCATACCCTTTCAGGCGTCCACATGCCCTGCGTTTTTTGACCGAATCTTTTTTTGATGCAGCCTGCCATCATTTTTATCTGGCCGATCCTGTCTTTTTCAGGTATGCTGGTAAAAATAGGTTCATAATAGCCGCCGCCTACAATTTCCACCTGGCCTCTATCCGCCATTACCTTGACTCTATCCAGAAAATCAGGATGCTTATCTTCGAAATAATCCAGGAGGCATCCTGAAAAGTGCATTGACATTTTTATATCAGGGTATTTTTCGAATACGTCCAGGAAAGGTTTGTAACAATTCTGATAGGCCCTCTCGAATATATTATCAAAATTGCCGACAGGCTGGTGAAAATGCAGGCAGATCCCAAAATAAACTTTGTTCATTATAGATTTTTGTATAGTTTCAGGTATTGTTCTGCGGAAGATTCCCATGAATAGTCGCAAGCAACGCAGTTTTTAAGAAGCGTGCCCCAGAGTTTTTTATTCTTGAATACAGTCACAGCGTCTTTAATAGCCCCTGAAAGCGCCCCATTGGTAGCGTCTTTAAATTTAAATCCGTTCCCTTTTTTAGTAACTGCGTTGAAATTCTGAATTGTATCGTCCAGGCCGCCCACTGCCCTTACCACAGGGACAGTCGCGTATTTGAGGCTGTACATCTGGTTCAGGCCGCACGGTTCATACCTTGACGGCATTAAAAACATGTCAGCGCCCGCTTCTATCTTATGAGACAGGACATTGTCAAATTTTACGCTCACGCCTACCCTGCCTTTATATTTCTTAGCCAGGTCTTTGAATATATTATTATATTTCTCATCCCCGAAGCCGAGTATGACAAAATCAGCTTCCTTTAAAATATCTTTCATGATGTTAACTACGAGGTCTATGCCTTTTTGCTCGGCGAGCCTGGTTATCATCGCTATCAAAGGCCGTTTGGCATTGTATTTTATTTCGAACGCGCCGGCCAGGTCTTTCTTGCATTCGGCCTTGCCGCTTAAATCATTTTCATCGTATTTCCTGGCTATAAATTTATCAATGGCCGGATTCCACACAGAATAATCCACGCCGTTAATTATGCCGTAAAGGTCTTTTTCCCTGCTTTTTAATAAACCATCGAAGCCGCATCCGAATTCAGAAGTAAGTATTTCTTTGCTGTAACCTTTGCTGACAGTGCTTATGGCGTCTGAAAAAATTATGCCTGCTTTCATGAAACTTAATTTATCCCAGAATTCAACCCCGGACGGAGTGAATAAATCCCATGATATATCCAGGTATGGCACCACGTCTTTAACAAAAAGGCCCTGATAAGCCATGTTATGTATCGTGAAAAGCACCTTTGCCTTATTAAACATCGGATCATACTTATAATGCGTCTTGATATATAAAGGTATCAGGCCTGACTGCCAGTCATTGCAATGATATATATCTTGCTTTCCTATATGCTTGATAGACGCGAGTATTGCCTTTGCGTAAAACGCGAACCTGAACGCATTGTCCTGGTAATCGCCCTGGGGCGTGCCGTATAAAAATTCCCTGTCGTAATATTCATTCTTCTCTATAAAATATACGTCAACTCCGTTATTCTTCATCAAAAGAAGATTAAAAACCTCTTCTCTGTTATTTATCCTCAGGGATATATTCTTTTTAAAAAGCACGGGCTTGAATCCGTTTTTCTTGACCAGCTGGTAATAAGGGAGGATCGCGCTTGCCTTATGGCCTTTTTTAGCAAAGGCTTTGGGCAGGGCGCTGGCTACATCTGCCAGTCCGCCTGTCTTTGCAAAAGGAAAAACCTCCGGAGAAATTAATAAAATATTCATGATCGTCCTTTCATTACCTATCCCGTTCCCCGAACGGAAATTCTTCCGTTCGGGGAACGGGATCCGGTTGTCATTGTAGCATCTCGTCTCTTATCTTCCCTGCTACGTATCTTGCCGCAATTACTTTATTATAACATCTTTTCTTTTCGGAAGGCTTACATCCGGAATTAGCTACTGCGAGATATGCGTTTAATATTGTTTCTTCCTGTAAAATAAGGCCTTTATTTATAAGATTTTCATTCCACATCCTGCCTTTATTAGCCCACCAGAACTGGCAGCTGTGCAAAGCCATGTCTAATGTCTTGCGCGCTGTATTAAAAAACAACGCGGATTTTTCAATATCCTTTTTATTCTCTGCTTCCCGGAATATCTCTAAACACATGTTCATATGTTCCCACTGCAATCTATGGACCGTATTATGAGGCGTATTCCACAGGGGATAATAATTTCCCGCCATGATTTCTTCGTTAGAAGTGCTCCACGAAGAAGGCTTTGGAGGTTTTGTCTTTACTGCGGGGAATTTTTCCAATAAATCGCTGATGTTCACTGCCTTTACTTTATCGGAATCTTCTATAATCTCATAAAGAGCTGCCAGAAATATATTTTCCCAGCCGCGGATATGATGGCCGAAAGTCTCCGCGTCCATTGCCGTTATTATATAGGCATCTTCTTTTCCTTTGGCCAGCTCTTTAATCCTTGATACAAACCTGACAGCGTCAATATTCTTGAAACTTATCATGTTGCTGATTATGTCGTCCCTGAAAAACGCCTTCATTGAGCCTAAGCCGATTTTAAAAACAGGGACATAATCCATAGGCCATTTCCCCTGGCATGCGATCCCGCTTACTATAACCCACTCATAGCCCATGCCTCTTACGATAGAAGCTGTCTCATCGGAATAACACATCTCCGGCAGGAAAAAACCTCTTGGTTTATAGCTATCATTGAAAAAAGATAAGTTGGTAATTTTATTTAATTCTATCTGCCTTTTAACCTCTGTCTTTGGGATCAAAGGCAATATCGCATGAAATTTGCTGGATTCTACAAATTCTACCTGGCCATTCCGGCCAAGATCTTTCAGTCCTTTTAAAATATCCTGGTATCCGTGATCAGCCAGCATCTCAGTGAGCACGCCGCACATATTTACGGTAACCATGGATTCAGGATGCTCTTTAAAAACTTTTATTAACGGCCTGTAAGATTCTTTGCAAATCTTCGCCAGGACGCCATGAGACTGCGTCGGAGGCTGGTAAAAATGTAGAAGCGGCGCCCAATATATCATTTTACTCCGAGATCTTCTTTCACTAATCTTTCGGCATTAAGCCAGTCTTCCAGGTCATTGCCCGGTTGACATCCCCTTTTTTCATAAAGTTCATACGACTTTTTCTGGACCAATTGCATGAACTCTTCCTTGCTTACGCGCTTGGAATTATCGCCCATAGCAGATTCCAATACCTTCTTCAGTTTATGAATCATTGTTCCTCCTCTCAAATTTTGCGAAACAAAATTTGATCCCGACCCGCCATTGTTTCTGTGGCGGGGAGGGACTATTGTATTTTAACAAATATATCAGATAATAAAATTTTTGTCAACGAGCGTATTTAATAGCTGTTCTACAGTTTCATGGTGTCTGGCTTTGTCCAGATTAGCAGTTTTCTAGGACGCAAAATTTTCCCAGCGTGAAAATTTTGCTCCGTTTTCTCCCTCGCTCGTTTCCCAAGCTCTGACAGGTTTGAGAAAAGCCTTTTTTATTCGAGCGGGCATGGTGTCCCGTTCCAAATCTGTGTGGATCTTTTAAAAATATCTCTTAGGTTTGGAACGGGACGAGCGAGAATAAAAACGGAGCGAAGACCGTCGCGCCGGGGCGGCCGAGCGTCTTTTCGAAAGCCTGTCAGAGCTTGGGAAACACCATGCCCGCTCGGGACAAAAAGGCCTTTCAAACTGCTAACCTGGACAAAGCTAAATATATCACTTACCATCAAAATACTGTACCTATTTAAGAGCTTCCATGCCCCTGCGGCAGATCTCTTTCGCGTAATCTGTCCATATGCCTGTGCCCCAGTAACGGAAACAGCTCGTCTGTGACAATAAAAGATAAAACAGAGCCTTTCTGTAGGGGGCGGTCACTGACCGCCCCCTACCTATTTCATTGTCAAATTTTTTATGAAACGCCGCGCTGAGCTGGATTATAGGGTCCATTATATCTTCGTAACCTTTTACCCAGTCTTTATCATTTGTCCATGACGCCTTCTCCAGGCTGAAACCCGGATATTTTTGTTTTACTTTTTCAATAGCTCTGTCAGCCGCGCCATGAGAATATTCTTTTAAAAATTCCCATATCTTTCTCTGAGAAACAGGCTCCACGGGCATAAATGAATCTTCAGCCAGGCCCGCGTGCTTTACAAATTCAAGATATTCCGTGCCGTTCATGCTGACTGTGCCTTCTTTGGATATTTCCTGGAAAGCAATCTTATACGCGCTGGGAAATTCATTCATCATAACCCCGCCATTTTCTCCGTCTCCTATCTGGGCCACAAAAGGCGGGAGATCTACTCCGCAGTATTTTTCATGGCTTAAAGTTTTAGCTTCATAATATGGCTGCATTTGGCCGATAAGTTTATTATCAGACCCCTGGGTCTTTACAAGAACCGTTATCTCAAGTTTTTCGCCCAGAGAATTCCTGGCGATTAGCTTATGCGGAAAATGCGGCCTTCGTATGGGGCTTCCGTCCAGGTTTTCTATTGTATGCTCCTGGGCCATGAGCCATCTGTAACCGCATTCCTTAAGGGCCTTCACGTATTCAAAACAGACATCAGGATGTATCGGCAAGTGCATCTCAGGCGCTGAAAATCCTCTTACCCTTTCAAGGGCTTTTACGCCGAATATAGCGCCGAACGTTTCCTGCCACGCTTTTATGTGAAGCCTTATATCAGGCACGGGCGTAGAGCTGACTACGGAATGAGACCACATGGTGCCGAGCCATTCCAGATATCCGTAATATTTTTTATCGCAAGTAACGGACTTAAGGCTATCCAACGCTTTTTCCTCGCCCATTAGCTCAAGGCCCCATAGAAGATTTCCTGAATAATCAAGCATGATCCTTGGGTTTTTACCCTCGCTGGCCAACTCTTTTATAAAATCAGACATCCTGGTATAGCATTTTAAAAATACAGGCGCATTGTGATTATCATGGATATTCTGGTGCTCCATCATATATTGCAGATTCGAAATCAGCTTCGCTGTCCTGATATCATCCCCGCCCGCGGGAATCACAGGCTGGTGCATGTGAAGCGCTATGCCGAAACAAGACTTAACTTTATCGAATGAAATATTCGATATGGGATAGAAAATATCCTTCATACCGCTCCTTCTTTTATCTTTGTTTGGATATAATATTTGGCGCAATCCATGTCGGAAAAAATATTATCCCTCGACTCAACCTCCTGAAGCCACTCTTTATCAACAGAACCGCTCAGCATATCTTTATAGATATGCGTAAATCTATTTATATGAAGCCTCACTCTTTTATGGGCATATTCCACCATGGTGCCTGTTTTCATTATAAACGGCCAGTCGCTCGCCTGCGCCAAAAGAAGCTCTCTCGCGGCCTGATTCAAAGCCCGCCTGGCAAGGTCATTTACGCCTTTTTCTACGCAATTAGAAAATTTTTCTGCCAATTCTTTCATTCTCTCTCCTGCCGCATGCAGATGCCTGTAAATCCAGTCATTGCTTCCTTCCAGCCAGACCTCGTTATAGCCTTTATAACCCCAGGTGGATATTGACGGGACGGACAACTGGTTAACAGGATATTCCTTCAGATAATCTGACGGAGTGGCAAGTTTTATTGTTTTCTGGTCATACGCAATCTTGCGTATCAAAAAATCAATCCACATCGGGCCCTCAAACCACCAGTGCCCGAATAACTCCGCGTCGTAAGGAGAGACGATCATGGGTTTTCTGTCCATATGATACGCGACATGCTCTACCTGCTTCTCGCGGTTAAACATAAAATTGCCTGCGTGCGTCGCTGCTTTTTCCTTTGCCCATTCAGGCACATACGGCTCCTTATGGTCACTATTCCCTGTTATCCTCCAGTATTTAAGCCCTGTATTGATCCTGAATCCGATCGGATGGATATAAGGTTTTATATATTCATATTCCAACTCATGTCCTATATCCCTGTAATATTCCCTGTAATCAGGGTCTCCGGGGTAACCCTCTTTTGAACTCCAGACCTGCTTGGAAGATTCTGAGTCTCTTCCGAATGCGGCAACCCCTGAAGGACAGTATAAAGGCGCGTAGACGCTATGTCTTGGAGCGGGATCCGCATTTATGATGCCGTGCGAATCCACAAAGAAATATTTAATCCCTGCTTCTGCTAAAAAATTATCAACGCCGGGTGTATATCCGCATTCAGGAAGCCAAAACCCCACAGGGTCCCTGCCGAATATTTTTTTATAATGGTCCACTCCCACTTTTACCTGAGCCTGGGCGTCAGAAGGATTAACGCTTAAGATAGGCAGGAATCCGTGAGTGGCGCACGAAGCAAGTATCTCAACATAACCAAGGTCCTGGAATTTTTTAAACGCGGCTACTAAATCTTTCTTATATTTATCTGCAAAGACATCCCTCGCTTCCACAAACTTCCCATAATACATCAAAGCAAGGCTGTGGAATTTAGGGTCGTAGCCCGTACGCTGGACCTCTTTTTCAGCAAGTTCAATTAATTTATTTATATGCCTTATATATCTATTCTGGAGAAGCTCGTCCTGCAGCATGGACGCCAAAGTCGGCGTCAGGGACATTGTTATGCGGAAATCCACGTGGTCTTCGACTAGTTTTTCAAAAACCTGTATAAACGGTATGTAAGTTTCTGTGATGGCCTCGTAGAGCCAGTTCTCCTCAAGGAATTGCTCTTCCTCAGGATGCCTGACAAACGGAAGATGCGCGTGTAATACTAAACAAAGATAACCTTTATGCATAGATATAATAGGGACGGTTCTAGAGGTAAAACTAGATGTGTCCCCTAGGAGGGACACATCTCCGATTGGCTCCAGAACCGTCCCTATTCTGTTTTCCTTTCTACAGCTGTAGAGATTTTTCTTGTTTCTATTTTATCATTAGAGACTGCGGTAAAAGGTAATGCTATTTTCCCGTCAGGGAGCGCGAACCTCAAGCTGAAAGTCCCGTCAGGCCTGAGATCCACTTTTTTATCACCAAGCTTAACCTTTGCGTCAGGCTCAGTGCGGCCATAAACTATAAGTTCTGTCCCAATCTCAAAAAAGAATTTGCGTTTCTTATCCGGCTGGACAAATTCGCTTGCCCCTCCCTGGAAGTTCTCGCTTCCGCCCAGATATGTAAACTCAGAAGCGCCAATCATGATCTTTCTGCCGTATTTTGCGCCTGCGAGCCTTCTAAAATAAAGCATGTCCTTCCATTCTCTCCCGGACATACTGGAATACAAGTATCTATACAGTTTTTTTCTGGAAATACGGGAAAACATCATATCTCTTAATAAAGGGGAAAGCCTGCTGTAATACGCCTTCAGATCCGCTTCGGTAAGATAAATCTTTCTTCTTTTAGACACGCTGGAATAGCTGAATCTGCCTGCTGCATCGTATTGAACCTCTCCACGGAGTTTATCCCGAGTCCCTCGACTTCGCTCGGGATAAACTCCGCCGAGGGACTCGGGGCAGGCAGCTTTTTCTGCCCTCATGGTAGCAGGGAACAGGCATGCCTCTCCCCTGCTTTCTTCCTGACTAAGATCCATCCATATTTCCTCAAATCTGTTGGATGAACCGGAGCGCGGGGTATGCACAAAATTAGACCTGGCCATTGGAAAAAATCTTCCGGAATTATGAACTATGCCTATCTCGCCGCAATATGACGCATTATCGTTCCAGAGATTCATATACCAGTTATTGGAATAACGGCCTACTTCTATGTCAAACCAATGATTGGCATTAAAGCCGTTAAAATCTTTACACGTCACATCATACATGCGCACGACAAATCTGGTGCCGTCCAGATTTCCGCCCAATTGACGCTTTACGTCCTCTATTGAACTATCTGCTATTTCCCAGTAAGCGTATATCCACGAAGGGTCCTTTGGTATCAAAGTAATTCTTGAAGCGGCATCGTAGGAAGGAAGCTCGTATTCATTTAGTGTCATAGGCCGCGACGCGTTTTTACGATCC
>Ga0315293_10006348_pt1 | contig 11071 bp, 7 predicted proteins | sample YL17G13_20_MG_FD_203071 | JGI IMG/M metagenome (GOLD analysis project Ga0315293, IMG submission 203071) | Sediment microbial communities from Yellowstone Lake, YNP, Wyoming, USA - YL17G13_20 | ecosystem: Environmental > Aquatic > Freshwater > Lake > Sediment | place: USA: Wyoming | collected... | reverse complement strand
AATCATTTACACAAATTATAACACTTTATGATCCTACTAAACATCCTAAAGATAAATTTATATATAATCCTGATATAAAAAAAGAATGGATAAGATTGGCATCTCCAGTAATACCATCTCAATCAGCAGAAAAAATAAACTCAGAAACAGCTAAAAAAGCAATCCAAAGTAAAACAAAACAACTTCAAACAAAGATAAAAAGTTCATTTTAAAAAATGTCCATTCAAAGCATAATTATCACAAATGTTGAAAAATTAGTTCAACAAATGGTTCCTACTATCACTCAAATAGTAGAGAAAACAGGTATCCAAAATATAGGACAACCTAATATGCAAATGCCTAGTACTTGTTTATTACAAAATGATCTTCAAGATATTTTAAAATTAAGAAATAGTTTAATTAATAAATTAAATACTACTTCTAAAATAATTGAATCATTAAGTAAAACATTAAATCCACTATCAACAATAGTAGATGTGACATCTACAACATTAAAAACAGTAGGTACAGCTAGAATAGCAGCAAATGTAGGCTTATCTTTACTTCAACCACCTACTATAGTTCCTGGGTCTATTCCAGCTACTATTAATAATATTAAAGATTTAGAAGAATTATTAAAACCTCAAATAGGAATAGCTAAAAATACAATAACTTCTATCACAACTGCTTTAGATTATACTAATAATACTATATTTAAATTACTAGAAATATTAAAAGTAATAGATCAATATCTAGCTGGATGTAATATCCAACTACCAGATTCTCCTGTTATTAATGATTATATATCCCAAATAAATCAACAATACACAGCAATCCAAAATCAACCAGATGATATAAAAGTTTATAACGGATTTACATTAGGAATAGTAGAAGAACCATATACTCCAACTGTGAATAGAAGAAAAGCAGTTGCTAAAAATAGTCAAGGTATTATATTATTATCAACCCCATTAACTTTTTCAACAGATAATCAAACCTTACTTACTGCAATTAAACTAATTATTGACTCAAATGATTTAAAAGCTAATTAATTAAATATTTATAATAGATGAAAATTGACACATTAAAAAAACTTATTAAAGACGCGGTTAGAGAAGCAATTCAAGACGAATTAAAAGATATTCTACTTGAAGCCGTTCGTTCTAATAAACAACCTATCAGAGAATCTTACCAAGTAAGTGATGATAGAACCTTAAATTTTAATTCTAATAATGTTCCTAGAATCCCAGTAAATAATAAACAGGCATATATGGACATATTAGGTGATATAGCTAAGGGACCTAAAACAGGTCTTGACGGAGAATTTAAAGTAACAGGACCTATGAATACTATGTCTGAAGGTAGTGCGCTACCTGAAGGACAATTAGGATTAGATCAAATAATGAATTTAATTAATAAATAATGAGTTTCGGAGCAAAGAAAATATTTCCTATAGATACTAAACCAGGCACAGCGGTTGGTGTAGCTATTCCTTTTAATGCTCCTGCTATATTTTTTCCTACATATACAACTCAGGATGCTATTAGAAATAATTTATTAAATTTTTTCTTAACAAATCAAACTGAAAGATATTTAAATAATCAATTTGGAGCAAATTTAAGAGCATTTTTATTTGAACAAATATCCACAGATAATATAAGCGATTTAAAAGAAAATATACAATCTTTATTATCTCAATATTTTCCTAATATCAGAGTAGATAAATTAGATGTTTTAGAAAATTCTGATAATAATGAAATAACAGTTCAATTATATTATAGCATTATCAATACTGGAATTACAGATCAAATACAAATATCATTCACATAATGGCTGTTAATAAAAATATAAAATATATAAATAAAAGTTTTGGAGAATACAGAGCTAGTTTAATTGACTACGCTAAAACATATTTTCCTACTACATATAATGACTTCAGTCCTGCTTCTCCAGGAATGATGTTTATGGAGATGGCAGCGTATGTAGGTGATGTTTTATCATTTTATTTAGATAATCAAGTACAAGAAAATTACTTACAATTTGCTCGTCAATCAAATAATTTATTTGAATTAGCATACATGTTTGGTTATAAACCAAATGTAACTGGTGTTGCTATAGTTGATATAGATATCTATCAAAAAGTTCCTGCTAAAATTTCTGCCGGATCATATATGCCTGATTTTGATTATGCTTTATATATTGCTCCTAATTCAACTGTATCAAATACTTCAAATGTATCTTTTTTAGTACAAGATCCTATAGATTTTACAGTTTCAAGTTCTGGTGATCCCACAGATATTACTATATTTGAAATAGCTGGCGGTAATCCTCAATCGTTTTTATTAAAAAAAACTCGTAAAGCTATATCTGCTACTATTAATACAACTACATTTTCTTTTAATTCTCCAATCAAATTTAATACAGTGACTATAAATGCTAATAATTTAATAGGAATATTAGATTGTACTGATACTGAAGGAAATAATTGGTATGAAGTAGATCATTTAGGCCAGGAAATGATATATGATAATATTAAGAATACTAATACTAATGATCCTAATTTATCTCAAGGTGGTAATGATACTCCATATTTATTAAAACTTAAAAAAGTCCAATATAGATTTACAACACGTTTAAGAAACTCAAATATATTACAACTCCAATTTGGAGCAGGAACAACATCAGATTCAGATGAAGAAATAATTCCAAATCCAGATAATGTAGGTATTGGTTTACCATTTGAACAAGATAAACTTACAACAGCATATTCTCCATCAAATTTTTTATATACAAAAACATATGGAATTGCCCCTTCAAATACTACTCTAACATTTAGATATTTAACAGGAGGAGGAGTTACATCAAATGTAGACTCTAATACTTTAACTACATTAAATGGTACTGTTAATTTTTTAAATCCAAATTTATCTAATACTGCTTTAGCTAATAATATTTTTTCTTCATTAGCAATTACAAATCCAACAGCAGCTAGTGGAGGCGGTGATGGAGATTCAATTGAAGAAATTAGACAAAATTCATCTGCAAATTTTGCTTCACAACAACGAAATGTGACTCAAGATGATTATTTAGTAAGATCATTAGCTATGCCTTCTAAATATGGTGAAGTAGCTAAAGCATATGTTGAACCAACAAAAGCTCAAAGTATATCTTCAGGTGAATCTATGGGTATATTAGATTTATATATTTTAACTTATGATATAAATAAAAAATTAACCCAAGCATCATTAGCTTTAAAACAAAATTTAGTAACTTATCTTTCTCAATATAGAATGATAAATGATGCTGTTAATATAAAAGACGGTTTTATTATTAATATTGGAGTAAATTTTGATATTATTATATTACCAAATTTTAACAGTAATCAAGTATTAACAAATTGTATAACTGCTTTACAAACATATTTTGCTATTGAAAATTGGCAAATTAATCAACCAATTATATTAAGAAATCTTTATATTTTATTAGATAGAGTAGAAGGAGTTCAAACAGTTAAAAATATAGAAATAACAAATTTTGTAGGAGCAAATTTAGGCTACTCAGATTATGCTTATGATATATTAGGAGCAACTAAAAATAATGTAATTTATCCCTCATTAGATCCTATGATTTTTGAAGTAAAATATCCTAACGCTGATATTCAAGGTAGAGTAGTACCATTATAAAAATAAACCATGGCTATATATAAATTATTCCCAACTCAAGATACTACATTATATTCAATCTATCCTGATAGAAATACAGGATTAGATGAAATACTAGAGGCATCTTTAGAAGTAGGAGCAATAGGAACACCTGCACCACAAGCAAGTCGTTTTTTAATTCAATTTGATTTAAATGAGATCACAGATATTATAGATAATAAAATATCAGGTTCTCAATTCCAATCAAATTTAAGATGTTTTGTAGCTGATGTTAGTGGTTTAAATCAAAATACTACAATTGAAGTATATCCTATATCTCAATCATGGAATATGGGAACAGGCAAATATGCTTATTCACCTGAAGTTACTAATGGAGCTAGTTGGAATTGGAAAGATGAATATAGTGGGAGTAAATGGACAAATGGAACTTTCAACCCAGGCACTACAGGATCTTATTCATCATCTGTATCAATAGGTGGTGGTACTTGGTTTGTTACTCAATCATTAAGTGGATCTCAAACATTTGGATTTTATGATGATAAAGATTTAAATATTAATACTACAAACATAGTAAGGGCTTGGTATAGCAGTTCATATCCTAATAATGGATTTATTGTAAAACAAGAAGATGAATTTATTAATAATGAAAATAATCAACCTAAAATAAAATATTACTCAATTGATACCCATACAATTTATCCTCCATGTTTAGAATTTAAATGGAATGATTCTATCATTAATACTGGATCATCAGGTATAGTAACAATTAATACTCAACCTTTTACAATTAGTTTAAATGAAAATCCAGGTACATTTTATTTAGATAGTGTAAATAAATTTAGAGTATATTCAACACCTGAATATCCAACTCGAGTATGGGCTACATCTTCATTTTATACTAAAAATTATTATTTACCAACAGCATCATATTATGCGATTCAAGATTTATATACTAATGAGTATGTTATAGATTTTGATACTACATATACTAAATTAAGTCAAGATACTATAAGTAGTTATTTTACACTGTATATGAATGGTTTAGAACCTGAAAGATATTATAAAGTTGTAATTAAAACTATTTATGACAGCCAAACAATAATAGTAGATAATAATTATTACTTTAAAATAATTAATGGGTAATGGAGATAATTAATTTAAATAAAAAAGTATATGCTAAAAATCAATATGAGAAAGTTATTGATACAAAATTTTCTCAATTAGCTACTACTCTTACTCCATCAGAACAAGTAGCTCAAGCTACTTCTACAATACCAATTGATCAATTTTTTCAAGAATATGATCAATTATTTCTTCAAATTCCAAAAGAAGGAACTACTAATTCACACGAGTATCTTATAAAAACAAGTTCAGAATATATTAATTTTACTCCAACAGATGATAATATTCAAGCATTAATAGATGAAATTAACTTACTTCAACAAACAAACTTAGAACTTAATCAACAATTAGCTAATTCAGTTACCTCAGGTTCTCAAACATAATGGAAAGAATAGTCAACATACAAAATGTAGATCCTAATACACTTCAACTACAGAATTATTCTCCTGAAGATGAATCTCTTATATCTAATTTTACTGAACAAGATATAGTTTTTAACCCATCAGAAGATTATATTGAATATTTTGTCCTTGATTTAAATCAAAATATTTTATTTAGTAATGTTGCTGGTTATCCTAATTATAGACTTAGAGATAATTTAATTACAATCGATCCTCAAAACGATTTAGAATCACAAGGATATACTGAAGGACAATATTATACAATATATAATTTCTTAAAAAGAAAATTATCATCATCAGTAGGTAGTACTTTTTATATTCAAGATATAAGTTCTGATAGAACAGAGTTAAGATTAAATACTACTCAAATTTCTAACACTGATGTAGTTGATTTAACAATTCAACTTGCTAATAATATTGCTAATTCAACTGAAACCTATTTAGATTTCTATTTAGATTTTGGAGATAATAAATTAGTAATTGCTAATAATATAACATTAGATAATACTAACCCCTCAGATCCTACTGTTCTAATTAAATTATATGAGGCTTTACCTAATGAATTTACATTTAATTCACAATGTTGGGTTGTAGAACAAACAGCAGAATCTCAAGCTTATCAAATTGAATTAACAACTGTTTTTTCACTTGAAGAACAATATAACTATATAAGTGGACCTAATTTTAATTTAGATCTTCAAGATCAATTAAATAATTCAACTCCTTATTTTAATAAAAATTCTTTACAAGCTAATACTTCAATACTAGGATCTGGTAGTTTATTATATCAAATTAATAGTTTATTAGTTGAAAAAGGAATTGAAATTAATATTGATTACACTGATTACTCTCAATTTATTCATTTTTCTTCAGCTCAAACTCGTTTAGAAAATTTCTATTATAAATTATCTTTAATCGAACAATATAATTATAGCGCAAGTTATTCTAATAGTGGTTTACCTTTTAACATATATACTTCAGGCAGTCAAATTATATGGCAAAATAAAATAAATGAAATTATAACTGGATTTGATGGTTATGAATATTATTTATATTACGAATCAGGAAGTTATACATGGCCTAAAACTAACTCAGTTTATCCATATATTAATACTTTTACTACTTCTACTCCTGCTTTAAATTGGTTTACAACCCAAAGTTTATCTGCTTCTTTATTTGATAGAGATAATGTAGATGCTTTAATTAATGCTGTACCTAATTATCTTTTAGATGATTCAAATAACGATCAATATCGATTATTTACTCAAATGATTGGACAAAACTTTGACAATGTTTGGGTTTATTTGAAAGATATTACTAATAAATTTGATGCAGATAATAGATTAAATTATGGTATTTCTAAAGATATGGTTGCTCAAGCAATTCGAGATTTAGGGGTTAAAATATATCAAAATAATTTCTCATCAAACGATTTATACTCAGCATTATTAGGTATTACTCCAACAGGTAATTTATTTAATTTACCTTATACTACTGGCTCCCTACCTACACCTACAGGATATGAATATGTAAATACTTATGTAACAGCATCAGCAACAGGTTCTCTAGAACCAGTAGATGATATTAATAAAGAAATTTATAAACGTATTTACCATAATCTTCCTATGTTACTTAAGAAAAAAGGAACAACAGAAGGTTTAAGAATGTTAGTAAATATTTATGGTATTCCTGATACTATTTTACGTATAAATGAATTTGGAGGTAAATCATATAAAGATCAATCATGGGATAATTTTGTAGATCAATTTAATTATACTTTTTACACATCTGGAAGTGGGTATGTTAATGTACCTATGTCTGCTAGTATAATGAATGGTAATGATTTTAAAACTATAGAATTCCGATTTAAAACAGATGGACTAGATTCGGCCTTAGCTCAACCAAGCCAAAGCATAATGATATTAAATGGTGCTTTTGCATTAACTTTAGAATATACAGGAAGTGGAAACTCCTCAGGAAGCTATAATGGATCAATTCCTAGTTCATATAAAGAATATGGTCTTTTAAAATACACAGATATAAATGATACCGGATCTTTTAAAACAGCTAGTGTATATTTACCTTTTTTTAATGGAGATTGGTGGTCTATTTTACTAACAAATAATAATGATGATATTACTCTTACAGCAAAAAACAAAATATACACAGGATATGATGGTAACCAAATTGGGTTTGAAGCCTCAGATGTTGCTATTGGAACAGCAGGATGGAATAGTGATGCTGGATTAGGAGTTGTAAATTCAACTTTGAAATTAAATATAACCGCTTCTAATACTATCAATAGTAAAACATATTTTCCATTTACTGGATCTTTTCAAGAATTAAGAATGTATTATTCTATATTATCTGAAAATAAATTTAATGATTATGTAATGAATCCATATTCTATTGAAGGAAACATTGTAACATCATCAATAACATCTTCTATTAATATTGATGATTCTTTTAATCAAATGTTCTTTAGAGCCCCACTAGGAACAACACTAGATACCTCAGGGAGTAATAGAACCTCGATCCATCCTTCAGTATCTCAAATACCTCCTAATGTTGGTCCTTGCTATAACTACACATTAAATAGTACTTATACTTTTGAACCCAATACTGAGGTAATATACCAAAATCAATTTGTAGCGGGTATCCAAAACTCAGTATCAGAAAAAATTAGAATAGTTGATATGGTTTTACCATCAGGTAATACTTTATCTCCATATATTTCAATTCAACAAAACTCTCCAACCAATGAACAATTTACTAAAGATGTAAACTATATTGAAGCAGCTTTTTCACCTCAAGATGAAGTTAACGATGATATTATAGCTCAGTTTGGATATTTCAATATTGGTTCGTATATTGGTGATCCAAGATATTTAATTACTGGTTCATTAAATTATTATCCTGATTTTAATAAGCTAAGAGATAATTATTTCTCCAAGTATACTCATAATTATGACTTAAATGATTATATAAGACTTATTAAATTCTTTGATAATTCATTATTTAAAATGATTAAAGATTTCACACCAGCTCGTGCTGGTTTAGCTTCAGGTATAGTGATAAAACCTACATTACTAGAAAGATATAGGTATCCACAACCTAAAGTTAATACACAAAGTATAATTGCTTTTGTAGGAAGTCCAACAACAAAAACTAAAAATATCGGATACTAATGTCGTTACAAGATATAACAATAACAGGTTCAATAGGTAGTATCGCTTCTCAGTCATACGGACAGAGAACTTATATTTCTTCTACTGATGAACAATCATTTCCAATAGAACATATTACAGGAAGTGATGCTAAGGTATGGCCAAATTTTTCTCCAGGTACAAATTATACAGTAGATTTAATAGTAAACGTTACTCAATCTTGGTCTGCCCCAAATGTTACTCCATTAGGTATAGTTCCTTATACCCATGATACAATGGAAGAATTCATTAATGGAGAATTTAGTGGATCTAATTATGTTGTAAGTGATGGAAATTTAACAGACGAAGATTGTCAACAATTTTTAGAAGTAAACACCACACTAGTAAGTTATAGTATGTTTCCATATTCTATTTATAGAATAGAAGGAGTAATCCAAAATAATAATTTTGGTGAGTTTATACATAGATACACAGCACCACGAAATGGTGAATTTCTAATGTTTTATGAAAGTGATGATATTTCTTCTACTAATTATATAAAAATAACATATCTTAAAATAGCTAGAATAGATCAACAAGGAACAGATAATACTTTATCATTACAAGAACTAACATCTATTAGATGGACAGATTCAGAACCAACTGTAGGTGAAATAATTTTAACAATATTAAATATAACTGAATATCCAGATTATTATTTATATGCTGTTTCTTCTAAAACATGGATTGATATTCCTTATTTTGCTGATGATAATGTTTTAAATTATTCATTACATGCTACTTCCTCAGCGAATTCTCTTATAACAGGACAATATGCTTATTTAACATCAAGTTGGTTAGCATTAGTAGATAGTGCTAGTGGTTTTAGTAATGGACAATATGAATTTCCTCTTACTCCTAACTGTATTATTCAATTTACAGCTTCTATAGGATTAACATTATCTACTCCCGCTACATTTTCTTGGGCAATAAACGGATACGATGATATTATTAATCCACATAATATATCAAATGTTGTAGCAAGCGTATATAACCCTATAGGAACTATAGATTATAATTTAGGAGCAGGCGCTCATACTCTTATAATTAGTAGCAGTACATATCAACCAATTCAAAGTTATTTATTTGAAATAGATACTTTATTATTAAATACAGAAGAAATTCCATACAATACATTAATAGGAACAGGCTCTACTCAAAATAATGAACAATTACCTATATCGTGGTCATGTGCTCAAACTAACTCTTTTAATACATTTATAGATAATCAATGGCTTTCAACAGTATCTAACGATAACCTTCCTCATATTATAATTCCTGGTTTCCCAGGAGGAGTAACATATGCAGGAATAGGAGGATTTTTAGATTGTATGTTACTTCAAGACACATCTGGTATCACATCTTATTTTACTACAGGAGAAACATATTATGTTAAAGTAATTATCCCTGAACCTTTTACTGCAGGAAATTCTACATATGGTCCTTCATTATATCCTCTAACATGTAGTTTAAATAAAAATAGTCCAACTTCTCCAGCGAGTATTATAGGGTACATTCCTTCAGGAGCATATGGAACATTTACTTTTACTCGAACTGCTATTGCACAAGATGATGAAGTATGTATTGTTACTTATCCTTCATCTTCACAATTAAATTATCCATCAAATGGTTATGATCATTTTTTAACCATAGCAGAAATATCTGCTGCTATAACTTCTTCGGCAGCAATAAATAATTTATCATTACGTATAACATCATCACAACCACCCCAGACATCAACTAGCTCAGTAGTACTTGAACCTTATTTAACAAGTACATTTAGAAATAGTGACTGTGATGTTTTAATGAATAATTATAGTCAAAATGATATTAATACTACTTATCAAGAAGTTTTATATGATGGTGGAGGATTAATCCCTTCAAATTTACAACAAATTATAAGCGGCACAGCACAATATGCAGAAGTAAACGATTATTTATATAATGCTAATGCTAGTGTATTACCTAGATATAAAGGTGTTAGATCCACTAGTCCTAATTTTAATTTAAATTCAACAGAAGGAGGATATGGTACTTTACCTAATGTTGAAAGTACACAAACTTATTTTGCATATTATGATTATATTACTTCTTCATATGCTGAATTATTAAATAATTCTTTAGTACATATTTTATATTTAATAGATGAGCAAGGAAATGTTTTTACTCCTTCTTTATCTAGTTCATATTATTATAATTTAATAGATAATTTTGAAACAAGTAAAAATACTAATGTTACTACAACAAATGATTCAAATATATCTTTAGGAGGACTAAGACCTATACTACGCCCAGGAGCTGTACCTTGGGGAATATGTGCTTCTCAAACAGGTAATGAAGATAATTTTAACACTACTATGAGTTTTATTAATACTACCTCTACTCTTTCTACACCAAATTATGCTTCGCTAGTTAATGGTCCTTCTCCCTACCAACAATTCCAAATAGGTACTAGTACTGTTGTGGATTTTGTTTCATTAGTATACCAAGGAGCCCAGACAACACATAGTTTTTCAGGTAATTTTTATAAAATATTATCAACAGCTAATAATGTAACTTTAAATCTTAAATTAGAAGGAACATTTGGATTAAGTTTACAAGCAAATAATCCTCCAAACGATATTGTAAATCTCACTGCGTATTGTCAAAGATCTGAAAATTCTACCACTTGGTCTAATATTGATAGTAAAACCATTTCAAT
>Ga0315293_10006347_pt1 | contig 11071 bp, 13 predicted proteins | sample YL17G13_20_MG_FD_203071 | JGI IMG/M metagenome (GOLD analysis project Ga0315293, IMG submission 203071) | Sediment microbial communities from Yellowstone Lake, YNP, Wyoming, USA - YL17G13_20 | ecosystem: Environmental > Aquatic > Freshwater > Lake > Sediment | place: USA: Wyoming | collected... | reverse complement strand
GCAGCCTATTATCGTTCGCCCGTTAGGGATAGGGTATCAGTTGATTGCCGGGGAGCGCAGATTCCGGGCCGCTCAAATGGCGTCTCTGAAAACCATACCCGCGATGGTTCGCCAGGCAACAAATGAGCAAATGCTTGAATGGGCATTGGTTGAAAATATACACAGGACCGACCTTAATCCGATTGAACGTGCGAAGGCCTACCAGAATTATCTAAGTACCTTTTCGCTGACGCAGGCTGATGCGGCTGAACGGCTTGGTGAAGACCGTTCGGTTATTGCTAACTATTTACGACTGCTGGACTTACCGATGGAAGTTAAGCAGATGTTGACGGAGGGCCAGCTAACTGCCGGGCACGCTAAGGCGATTCTTGCCCTGCCTACAGATGAGCTGCGGCGCAAACTTGCTAACCGTGCAATGGCAGGTCGGCTCAGCGTCCGCGAGGTCGAAAGATTGGTGCGAAGGTATCTTATCGAAACAGACCAGGCCAAGGTAACTATCCGCTCGAAACCAGCTCATATTTTAGACCTTGAAAGGAAACTAAGCAGCCAACTGGGAACAAAAGTGACCATTGAGACCCGAAATAAAGGTCAAAGGGGCAAGATAATTATCGAATTTTATTCTTTAGATGAATTTGATGGCATTACAGAGAGACTTGGGCTGGTTTGCGAGGAGCAGGTTTAGAAAAATAGCCGGCAGGATGTAAACTCCGTTAGAAAGATAGAAAGCTTCTTTCTAACGGAGTAAATCTGGATAATTTTGATGAAACAGATTCAACAATTTGTATAATAGTATGTGTTGTTAACGTGTTATCGAAAGGCAACGATTATTTTTATTAACATTATTATCTTGGAGGACATTTATGAAGCGTTCTGTTCACATAACAATAGTTTTGTTGGTTGCTTCAGTTGGCTTTATCGCTGCTTTTGCTGCAAGTGGGCAGCAAATTGCTCAGGTTCCTCGTCCGAGGCTGCCGGAATCACCTCCGGTTGACCAGAGAAATCTATACGAGGACACCGCTTCAACGCCGGCGCCGACCTATATAAGGCCGCAAACAGAGCCGAACCAGGTTGCCGACCCTAACAAGGTTAGAGCAAAGGTCAAGTCCTTTGCGGGATTAGAGAAGACATTAGCTGACCTGGATAGACAGAGCCAAATCGAGGTGAACGAATGGCTGAAGAGCACCACTGACAATCGAATTAACCAGGTGCGAGCAGTAGAAAGGCAAGTGAAGGCGGAGCTGGATGCCATACGCAAGATTGCCCTTGAAGAAAAAGCGGCAAAGACTGTGGCAGCGATTGATGGGCTGGAGCTAAATCGGCTGGAGCGGATGAGAAAACTTTTCAGAAGGATGCAGGAGGAAGCCAAAAGCCTCAGGCAAACGCGAGGTGTGCGCGGTCGGACTTCTTCCACCGAATTAAGACAAGCGGCGCCGCAGGAGGGATATGGCAGTGAGACAGTGCCGCCACAAGATACAACAGGACAACAGCAGTATAAAGAAGAGGATGCCCGCATCAGAGACCGATTGCGAAGGCGATAAGAGAGCGGCGATGCGAGATACTCGATGCTCGATGTTAGATGCTCGATACTCGATACTGGATGGTTGCCGGCTTTGGCGAGATGGGGCGAGTGGTTGAATTCTTGCCTACTGACTCCTGTTTTTAGTCCTTGATTTTTCTTGACTTATGTCCAGCAAAAAGGTAGAATTATTATAAGGTTGGATGCTCATCTCTAAAAATGAGGTCATAGCAATGAAATTAAAAACAATTATCCACAAAGCGGAAGAAGGCGGCTACTGGGCGGAGATTCCTGCCATTCCCGGCTGTGTTACCCAGGGCGAAACCTTTGAAGAGCTTCTTAAAAACATATACGAAGCGGTTGAGGCCTGCTTATCTGTCGATATTGAAGGCTATAAGATAAAAGAAGGTGACCAGCTCTTGGAGATTATGGTTTGAAGCAAGTCAACTATACTTAGCAATAACAGGCATAATTAATTAAGGGGATCAAACATGAACGAGAACGGACTGTGGACCGTAGAATTTTCCTCGACACTAAACCTTTTCGGAAATGGCGTCGTCATTCTGAACAACAAACGATTATTAGGTGGAGATTTTGGTTATTACTATTCTGGCATCTACTCCATCTCCGGCAAAACCATCGAGGCAAAAATTGATGTAACGCGTTTCGACAAAAACGCAATTTCAGTCTTTGGAAATATCGACCAATTCTCCTTAATGCTTACCGCCAAGTTATCGAACGGTGAGTTCAGCGGAACAGCATCACTTGTGGATAAACCCAACCTTAAACTTCAAGTTAAAGGAATGAAGAAAGTGAACATTTAGAGAACAATGGACAATAATGACTTAAAAAATCGCTATCAATCTAAGGTTAAGTTGCTTGAAGAACTACGTGTCATCGCTAAATACTACCTCATTACAGAAATAGGCAAGAAGAAGATTAAAATCCACTCGCTGGAGGACCGAATTAAAATGTTTGATTCCCTCCTCGACAAAATGAAAAAACAAAAAACTAAAGAGCCATTCAGAGAAATAAAAGATTTACTGGGTTTGCGCATCGTTTGTTTGTTTCGCTCAGATCTTCGCCCCATCTGTACCATCATTAGAGATATATTCGAAATCGTTGAAGAGGACAACAAGATAGACGACATTGCAGCAAATATTTTTGGGTACATGGGCATACATTTTATAGTTAAATTAAAAAATGTTTCTGGTAGGGGCCAAAAGTCAATCGGTGACTTACCGTTTGAGATTCAGATAAGAACAATTGGTCAACACGCATGGGCTTCAATATCAGAATACTTGTATTACAAACAAGAAGCAAATGTGCCTCCCTATTTAAGACGTGATTTCAACGCTTTAAGCGGCCTTTTCCATGTCGCGGACGCTCAATTTGAGATTTTGAGAAAGCAGCAGTTGGAATACTCAATACACGGACAAAGCCAAGTGTAGGACGAAAAAGGTGCTATATGCACATTTTGAAGCTGGATAAAGATGACGAGGAAAAGGAAATCGAATTTGAATTAGATTATCTCGCCTCTTTAACAACCCGTCAGCGGTTTGAATTGATGTTCAGAAAAACCGCAGAGTTACTGAGCTTATCGAAAAGAAATGAACGCAGAAAAGTTACTAAAATTATTAAAAGAAAACCGGGTTAAATTTGTCATAATCGGCGTTACCGCTTTTCCTGTTATCTGCGACCTCGGCGTGCCCTGCGGTAGAAAATCTAAAAAAGCAGTCGAAAAAAGATTTGGCGTAAATTAGACGAAAGTGTCCCAACCGCAGTTAAAGATTGGTATATTTTCATTACAAGATGAAAAAACAATTAGCTGGTAAAGTAGCGATAGTTACAGGGGCAAGCAGAGGAATCGGCAGTGCCATCAGCATTGCATTGGCGAAGGAGGGGGCAACGGTTGTGCTGGCCGCGCGCTCAATTAACAAACTGGAGGAAACCGCCAGGCAAGTAACAAAAGCAGGAGGGAAGGCCCAGATTGTTGTTACCGAGCTAACGGACGAAGAATCTATCAAGAACCTCGTTAGAACGGCAAAAGAGAAATTTGGCCGGCTGGATATATTGGTCAACAATGCAGGCGTTACACACTCGGCAAAATTAGACCGGACCGAGACCAAAGATTGGGATTATTGTATGCAGGTTAATGCACGTGCGCCGTTTATCCTCTGCAGGGAGGCGCTGCCGTTACTGAGGAAGGCTAAGGCAGGTTACATTATCAACATTGCATCGGTTGTAGGGGTCAAGGGGTATCCGCTTCAAAGTGCATATACGGCTTCGAAGCACGCCATTCGTGGGATGACAATATCGCTGGCCGAGGAATTAAAGGGTTCAAATATTCGGGTACATTTGCTTTGCCCCGGCGGGGTGGATACGGAGCTGGTGCAAAAGGTCCGGCCTGATATAAAGAAAGATGAGCTTATCAAGCCAGAGGAAATTGCTGAGCTGGTTATCTATCTTGTTACGCATAAGGGCAACGCGGTTATAGATGAATTGCACATTCGAAGGGTGACTGCGTCGCCGTGGTTTTAATTGGTGACTGATGATTAGTCGTTAGGGTAACAACTGGAAAGAATTCGATAAAAGCTGGATAGATATGCGGGCGGTTGTCCAAAGAGTTCTACAGGCGGAAGTTAAGGTCAGTGAGCAATCAGTCGGTAGAATAGACAAAGGATTGCTTGTTTATCTCAGCGTTGGCAAAAGTGACAGTCTAAAAGATGCTGAGTTTATCGCTGACAAGCTGGTGAACCTGCGGATTTTTGCTGATGAGGCTGGCAAAATGAATAGAAGCATACTCGATGTAAATGGGCAGATTTTGCTTGTCAGTAATTTCACACTTCACGGGGATTGTCGAAAAGGACGTCGGCCTGGCTTCGATGCGGCAGCAGAGCCGGCTTTTGCCAAGCAGCTTTACGAAAAGGTTATTGAGCTTGTAGGTTTGAGCGGCGTGACTGTTGAAAAAGGAATTTTCGGCGCATATATGCAGGTCAGCAGCGTCAACGATGGCCCGGTTACGTTCTTGCTTGACAGCTCGCGTCTGTTTTAAGTCGGGATATTGAGCGGCAATACTTCAGCCGTCGCCGTGCCGGCGACGGCTGAACAACCCCCAGCATAAAGCTGGGGGCTTATAGCGAGATTAAAAAAAATTTCTTTCCTACAAGATTCTAGATTAAATATAATTTGACCAATCGAAATGGCATCAATAGACTTGTTTTTTTATTTAAGGTTTGTTTTGAGGAGATGTTAGTTTGGAAGAAGCAATAGCAAAGGCTGGGGCGCTGATTGAGGCGATGGGATATATTCGCAGCTTTCGCGGGCGAATCGTAGTCGTGAAATTAGGCGGCAGCGTCCTGGATGATGAGTCTTTGCAGAGAAAATTACTGACTGATGTGGCATTTATGGCCACAGTTGGGATGCAGCCGATTATCGTGCACGGCGGCGGCAAGGCGATTACCAGGGCGATGAACGAGGCGGGCCTTCAAGCCGTGTGGGTGCAGGGCCGACGATATACCGATGAGCCAACGCTTATGATAGTGGAGCATACGCTTGTGCATAAAATCAATACGCCGATTTGCCAGACGCTTGTTGAGCTTGGATGCAGTCCGATGGGACTGCATTCGCTGTCGAGCTGCGTGTTGTTTGCTGAGACGCTCCGGCTCAGTAGTGAAGATGGGCGGAAGCTCGACATCGGGCTTGTCGGGCAGGTTACGAAGGTCAACGGCGAATTGCTAAAGACGCTGTGTGCAGCCGGGACAATACCGGTGATTGCGTCAATAGGCAAAGACAAGGCCGGCGGAAACCTGAACGTCAACGCTGACACCGCGGCAGGCAAAGTAGCGGCTGAAGTTGGGGCTGAAAAGTTAGTCGTTGTAAGCGATACGCACGGGGTATTAACAGACCTCAAAGACCCCGACAGCAGAATATCGAGTCTGAATGAGGCGAGGATTAAGGAAATGATTGATGCCGGAATCATCGGAGATGCGATGCTGCCTAAGGTCGAGGCGTGCATAGTTGCGCTGGATGGCGGGGTGCGAAAGGCACACATTATTGACGGCAGGATTCCGCATTCGCTGCTGTTGGAGATATATACCGACAAAGGAATCGGGACGGAAATAGTCAGAGAAAATCAGAACTCAATCCGCCGAAACGACCCGGCGGACAAGAATCAAAATTGAGGAGTGGATAAGTCCAGAATTATGAAAACGCAGGAAACTATTAGTTTATTTGACAAATACGTTGTCGGCAATTATCGCCGGCTGCCGCGGGTCATCGTCAAGGGCGAAGGCTGCTATCTATATGATGCTGACGGCAACAAGATACTGGATATGTTTCCCGGGTGGGCGGTCAGCGGGATAGGGCACTGTCATCCGAAAGTTGTCGAGGCGATTCGTAAGCAGGCCGGCGAACTTTTGCACATTGATAATACTTTCTACTCTGAGCCGCAGGGGAAACTGGCGAAGATGCTCAGCGAACGGGCGTTTGGCGGGAAGTGTTTCTTTTGCAACAGCGGCGCCGAGGCCAATGAGGCGGCGATGAAATTGGCGCGTCTTCACGTCGGGCCGAAAAAATATAAATTTATCACCGCCGAAGGCAGTTTTCACGGACGGACTTTCGCTACGGTTACTGCGACTGCTCAGCCAAAATATCATGAGGGATTCTTACCGCTGCTGCCGGGCTTTGTCTATGTGCCGTTTAATGATATCGATGCGATGGAGCAGGCTTTTAGCGATGAAATCGCGGCGGTAATGGTTGAGCCGATTCAGGGCGAGGGCGGAATAAACGTTGCGAGCGATGAATACTTAGAGGCGATTCGTCGGCTCTGCGACCAGAAGGGCGCTTTAATGATTTTGGATGAGGTCCAGACAGGGATGGGCAGGACCGGCAAGTGGTTTGCATATCAGCATTATGAGGTCGAGCCGGATATTATAACGCTGGCAAAGGCGCTCGGCGGCGGCGTTGCGATAGGGGCGATGATAGCCAAAGAAGAAGTCGCGGCATCAATGACGCCTGGTAAGCACGCTTCCACTTTTGGAGGGAATTGTTTGGCGTGCGCTGCGGGGGTAGCAGTCATCGAGGCGATAGAGGAAGAGGGTCTATTGAAAAATGCAGCCGAGCTTGGGCGATATGCGAAAGAAAAGTTAGAGCAGTTGAAACAGAAACATTCTATTATAGAAAGCGTCCGCGGAATCGGGCTAATGATTGGTGTTCAGTTGAACAGGCCCGGCAATGAAATCGTAGATAAGTGTCTGCAGAAAGGATTACGAATAAATTGCACTAATGAAACTGTGCTGCGTTTTATGCCGGCTATGATTGTAACTAAAGGACAGATTGATGAGGCTGTAAGTATTGTTGATGGCGTTTTAAGCGAGAAGGGGAAAGACACGGATTGACACTGTTTATTTTTTTGTTAGACACGGATTTACACAGACCTGTCCTGAGCGAAGCAAAGCCGAGTCGAAGGATTAACACAGATTTTTTTGTTGGACACAGAAGCCTATGAAAGATTTTATTTCCATATTTGATTGCCCAACGGAGTTCTTAAAGGAGTTGCTTCGGTCGAGTGCCAGATTGAAAAGCTTATATAGCGTTGGCGGGAATGATTTGTGCCTGACGGGCAAAACTTTAGCTATGCTTTTTGAAAAGCCGAGTCTGCGGACACGGGTGAGCTTCCACGTTGCTATGGCGGACCTCGGCGGAAGCGCCCTTTATATTAAGACCGATGAAATCGGGGGAATCGGCCAGCGCGAGCCAATTAAAGATTTGGCAAGGATCCTCAGCCGATACGTCGATGGTATAATGGCGAGGACATTCGAGCATAAGACCATTGTTGAGCTGGCAGAATTTGCGACGGTGCCGGTGATAAATGCCCTGACCAACTGGGAGCATCCCTGCCAGGCGATGGCGGATATACTGACGATTCAGGAGAAATTCGGACAGGTAGATGACATCAAAATCGCTTTCATTGGCGACGGCAATAACGTGGCGAGGTCGCTGGCATTCGCCGGTGCGAAGCTGGGTATGAAAATGGTTATTGCTTCGCCGAAGGGTTATGAGCTGGATGCAGAAACGATTGCAAAGGCAAATAAGCTGTCGGCGGGCAGCGTCCGACAGATAAACGACCCGGGGGCTGCCGTCCTTGGCGCTGATGTCATTTACACCGATACCTGGGTCAGTATGGGTCAGGAGGAGGAAAAACAAAAACGCCTGTCGGACTTTGCAGGTTTTCAGGTCGATAGCAAGCTGGTCAAATCTGCGTCAGCCAATGTCAAGATTATGCACTGTCTGCCGGCTCATCGCGGGCTTGAAATCAGCGATGATGTTGCTGAGTCATCGAATTCGATTATGTTCGACCAGGCCGAAAACCGCCTGCACTTCCAGCGAGCGCTCTTAAAAAAGCTGCTGGGACAATAGTGTTATGACACATCACAAAATAATTGTTGGCGATTCGAGAGGTATGACGGAGGTGGCTGACGAATCAGTCCACCTCATTATTACGTCGCCGCCATACTGGCAATTGAAGGATTATGGAAACGGCCAGCAGATTGGCTTCAACGATAGTTACGAAGATTACATCAATAATCTTAATCTTGTCTGGAACGAATGTCACAGAGTATTGCACAAAGGTTGCCGGCTGTGCGTGAATATCGGCGACCAGTTTGCCCGCTCGGTTTATTACGGCAGATACAAGGTTATCCCCATAAGGACCGAGATTATAAAATTCTGTGAAACGGCAGGCTTTGACTATATGGGTGCGATTATCTGGCAGAAGGTTACCACCTGCAATACGACCGGCGGGGCGACGATAATGGGGTCATTTCCGTATCCGCGAAACGGGATTCTGAAAATCGACTACGAGTTCATTTTGATTTTCAAAAAGCATGGCACTCCGCCTGATGTCAGCAGGGATATAAAGGAAAAATCGAAACTAACAATTGAAGAGTGGAACGAATTTTTTAGCGGTCATTGGAATATCCCCGGCGAAAAACAAGCGCAAATTTCAATCTGAAGCGCAACGCATAGGTTTGCTCCAGAAGACCTCTGTCGGGGTCCGATAGTTCAAACATTTTCGTGGGCGATTATTTAATAATTCTACCACTCTGTCAAGTTCAGTTTGGCTCACACGCTTAAAATCCGTACCTTTGGGAAAAAACTGACGCAGCAAGCCATTGGTGTTCTCATTTGTCCCTCGCTCCCAGCTATGGTACGGATTGGCAAAATAGCTCCGCATACCAAGTTCACGCTCAAGCTCCTTAAATCCTGCAAACTCCTTTCCATTGTCAAACGTCATCGTCCTTACCTTTTCAGCAGGCAACTTTAGCATTGCCTCAAGCGTCGCACGGGTTACCGTATCGGCAGATTTATCTTCCACCTTCACCGCCACTGTATAACGTCCTTTGCGTTCAACATGCGTTGCCAATAAGCCGCTGCTCTTACGACCCTCAAGTGTGTCAGATTCCCAGTCACCTACACGCCTGCGGTCATTTACAACCTTCGGACGCAGGTCGATCATACGACGACCAGGTATCTGGCCACGATGGTCAATGCTGCCTCGCCGCTTACGGCGACGGTGGTGACTCTGACGCAAATACTTCCAAAGTCCACCTCCACCGGTCCTGTCTCTGTAAATCCAATTATATATAGTCACAGGGCTTACATGCAGATCGTAATCCTTCTGCAATCTGCCACTTATCTGCTCAGGAGACCAGTAGCACTTGAGTTTATCAGTAACACATCTTCGCAACCGTTTATCATCTTCCAACCGGTACGGCTCTTTGGAGTCCGCGCGCCGCTTCTGATAATATCGCTGGGCAAGGTGCGGCTTATAATCGCCGGTTGAACTGACATTACGCCTCAGTTCACGGCTGATAGTGCCCGCATCACGACTCAAACGCTCGCCAATCTGACGCATACTTGCCTGTTGTGCACACATTTTTAAGATGATTTCACGCTCATCAATGTTAAGATGTCCATATCCCATTGTCCGGCTCCGTATAGAAGGTTCAATTGTTCAAAATCGAACTCTATCGGATACCCGCGACAACGGGTATTTTTTTCGCTGGGCGCAACGCATCTATCCGCTATAATCGCATCTGTTGCTGTTGAGGATAGGGCTCTGCTGGAGAGCAACCTGAGCGCCACAGCAACCTATACAGGATAGGGGCGGCAGCAATGTCGCCTCATTCTTACTTTATCTATCCTGGTAGCAAATGCGAAAAACTCCAGCCACCCGAAGGGGGGCTGCTTTTAACCTGAAGCGTTGCGCTTCAGGTTAAAATGCGCCACTATTTAGATTTTACGAAATACCCCAGCGGGATAGGGCAGATAAAATAAGTGTCTCGACCAATTTTCAAACCGCTGTCAAACCTAGAGATTTGAGAAGCAACGACAAGAGAGTATTAAATTTAAAGAAATTATTTGAACAAAGATATAAAGAAGGGTACTTTATCACCAAAAGAGGAGAAGAATCGCCAGCTGATAAAAATAAAAAATATGTGGTCGATCTAGTAAATTTAGGCAAGTGGCTTATTTCTTGGCATTCCCAAAGGCCAAATATCGCATATAGCGAAACGAAAATATTCGACAAGTATTTTGAACAACTGTTTAAGAGAGAATATGACCCTGAAAATGTCCAAGCCTTGAATTCTTGGATGCAAGAGACAATAAAATCCTGGAATTCCACAAATCCATTTGGGCTAAATGAATCATTGTTAGCAATGAAATCTTATGTCCCATATCATGCACTATATGCAGTGTCTCAGTTTTTCGCTATAGCTAGTGGTTGCCCAGATAGAGTCCCCAGTCCTAAAGTGACCTATCAGCAGGTAACCGAAGCGAATACTGTTGAACGAATTGTTGGGATGGCAGCGTCTTGTCTCAATGTGGCAATAGAAACTGCCGCTAATGATCAATCATCTTCTAGCAAAATATTCAGTCCGCAAAACTGGATTAAAACCAAAACATGCCTAAGTGGAATCAAAACTGCTGTTATGACGCAATTAGCTATGCTTCCTACCTTTCAGGGGGGCAAAGAGTTAAAGGAGGCTTTGATGATTCCTAAAGAAGCATTTGAGTACAGGTGGGAGGCAGATTGACAGACACTTCGCCTAACACAGCATATATAGCTCATTCGGTCAAATCTGTTTGCGGCGGGCTTGTTTTGTGGAGATAAATTATGACGAAAAACGTTTTATACTGCGGGGACAATTTGGAAATATTGGCAACTATGGAAAAACCACTTGAGGAGAAGGCAGAATAAGCCGTGAGGGAAGAAAAGCCGGTCATTTTTTCTTGAAAATTTAGCACCAAGAGTGTTGAATAGTATCTATGGTTGAGAAGCAAAGAGCACCGCGTAACAGGACGATTATTCTGACGGAGGAGGACCGCCAAAGATTAAGCAAGCGTCTGAAACAGATTCATACATCTGTCCGACTCGAGGATATTCTGGATTCGACGATATGCCAAAACGTGTTTACGATTTTGGGATTTCTGCCTGATGCGGCTTTTGACCTTGTTTTCGCGGACCCGCCATACAATTTGACGAAGGAT
>Ga0315293_10006345_pt1 | contig 11076 bp, 7 predicted proteins | sample YL17G13_20_MG_FD_203071 | JGI IMG/M metagenome (GOLD analysis project Ga0315293, IMG submission 203071) | Sediment microbial communities from Yellowstone Lake, YNP, Wyoming, USA - YL17G13_20 | ecosystem: Environmental > Aquatic > Freshwater > Lake > Sediment | place: USA: Wyoming | collected... | reverse complement strand
GCGCCGGTCGAGGAAGAGGCGGTGACGCCGGAGCCCGCAATCGCGCTAGAGCTGGTGCCTCCCCCGGTGGCCGGAGTGGAGGTCGTCGGGAACCAGAACATTCCGACCGAGGAGATCCTGGCGGCGGTGGAGAGCCGAGTGGGGTCTCCGTACTCGGAAGCGCGGGTGGCTCAGGATCGGCGCTCGATACTGAGACTGGGATGGTTCGCGACGGTGGCGGCTGAGCGGGAGAGCGTCGAGGGGGGCGTGCGGCTGATCTTCCGTGTCTTCGAGAATCCTGTGATCAACGAGATTCAATTCGAAGGCATTATGGAGCTGACGCGGGAGGAGCTGCTGGGCGTTATGGAGACCCAGAGCGGGTCTGTCTACAACACGCCGCGGCTGGCGCGCGACGCGCAGGCGATCGAGGAACTATATCGCTCCCGGGGGTTCATCCTGGCGCTGGTGGTGGAGCCGCGCATGAGCCCCGACGGCGTGCTCACGTTGGCGATTGCCGAGGGCGTTATCGAGGAGATCAGGATCTCCGGGAATACCCACACGAAGACGAATGTTATCCGTCGGTATATTCGGACGCGGGTGGGCGAGACTTACAACGACGAGAAGGTCTCCAGAGACGTCACGCGGCTGACGAATCTAGATTACTTTGAGACGGTACGCCGGGACGCGGAGATCGGCACCGAGCCGGGGCAGGTGATCCTGGTGTTCACGGTGGTGGAGAAGCGCCGCACGGGAATGGCGTCAGTGGGCGGCGGCTACAGCTCAGTGCAGGGGCTGGTCTGGTTCGTGGACTTGATGAAGACGAACTTGGGGGGAACCGGGCAGATGGCGACGCTGCGCGGCGAGTTCGGGGGGCGCACGAGCTACGAGTTCGGCTACCGGCATCCGTGGGTGATGAGCCCGGAGACGAGGCTGAGCCTGGGGCTCTACGATCGGCTGATTCTGCGCGAGGCTTACGTTACGGATGAGGTGGGAGCGCAGCGCAGTATTCTGTATGATGAGCGTCGTTCCGGTGGCAACTTGACGCTGGGGCGGCCGCTTTCGGATCGGGCCACGGTCTACGTGGGGGTCCGGCGGGACGACGTGTCGATCGCGGGACTGACGGAGGAGGAGGAGCCGTACCTCACCGGCGCGGCCTTCCTGCCGAGAGCGGTGCGCAGCCTGACGCTGGCGGCGGTGATCGACACTCGGGATAACGTGCAGAACCCGAGGCGCGACCCGACGAGTGGGACCTACCACCAATTCTCCATGGAGTTTGCGGGCGTCTTCGGCGGGGTGCACTTCAAGAAGTATACGGCTGACACACGCAGGTATTTTCCGGTGGGCGACCGCAATGTGATTGCGCTGCGGATGCTGGCCGGGACGACGAGCGGGGACGCGCCGTACCTCGAGCAGTTCCTGATCGGCGGCAGCGAATCGCTGCGGGGCTACCGCACTGACCGCTTTGCGGGCGCCCACATGGCGATCCTCAACGGCGAGTACCGGTTCCCGCTGAGCGGCAATCTGCTTGGCGTGGTGTTCGTGGATGTGGGGGACGCCTGGGGCGGGGCCATCGCGACCGATCCGTTCTTCCAAGGTGATGAGTCCTTCAGCGCCCATGTGGGATATGGGGCCGGCGTGCGCGTGAAGACGCCGATCGGACCCATCCGGCTGGACCTGGGCTTTAGCGAAGAGGGGACGGAAACACACTTCGGTGTATCGCACATGTTCTAGGCGGCCGCGCGCCGCGTCGGACGAGAGGAGCTGAGTGATGAAGAAGTTCGCGTTTGCCGTCGTGGCCGGCGTAGTGCTGGTGGTCGCAACAGGGGCCGCGGCGCTGGCGGCCGCGCCTGCGTCAGACTTTGGGGTGGTGGACATCGAGCAGGTGTATGCCTCACACCCGAGGCTTCAGGAGCTGAATCAGCGATTCACCGAGTTCCGGCAGCAGCAGGAGGCTCAGCTCCAGCGGATGTATCAGACGCGACTGCTCACCGACGAAGAGCAGCGGGAGTTCATGGATCTGCTGGAGATGGGCGCTCCGACGGAGGCCAGGGAAGCGCGGCTGGCAGAGCTGGCGCAGCTCTCCGCGCAGCGAGAGCGGCGGCTGGCGGAGCTGGGCCAAAATGAGAACCGCACGGCTGAGGAAGAGCAGGAGTACACGGGGCTGGAGCAGACTCATACTCGGCGCGTGGCGGAACTTACGAACCTGCAGTTGACGCTGGAACAGACGGTTTCGGACAAGCACGACGAGCTGTGGGGAGTCGTCGCGGATAGCGTGGCGGCTGCGGTCCAGGCCGTGGCCGAAGAGCAGAGCCTGACGCTCGTGTTGCAGAAGGAGGCGGTGCTCTACGGCGGCGTTGACATCACCGACGCGGTAGTCGCGCGTCTGAGCGCACCCGCCGCCCCCGCCGCGGAGTAGCGACGGGCCGCCTGGCGGCACCGGGGAGGTCCCGGGAGATCGCCGCTCCTGTGACGGGATAGACTGACCGGGGAGAGCGCTTAGGCGCGACTTATCCCATGACTCTTCGCGAGCTGGCGGAAGCGCTCGGGGCCGAACTCGACGGAGGCAGCGGTGAGGTCGAGGTAGTCGGCGTGTGCGGCCTCGACAACCCAACACCCGGCCACGTCGCCTATGTCGAGGACGAGCGACGGCTGGCGGAGGCGGAGTCGGGGTCTCTGCTCGCGGTGATCGCTCCAGTGGGGGCGAAGAGGGCCGAGAAGCCGCTCCTGCGCGTGCCACATCCCCGTCTTGCCTACGCCCGCGCCATCGCCTTGCTGGCACCTACACAGAGACTGCCCGCCGGGGTGCATCCCACCGCACACATGGGCGAGGGTGTGGAGCTGGGGGAGGGGGTGGCGGTGGGAGCGCATTGTGTTGTGGGCGACGGGGCCAGCATTGGGCAGCGAGTGCAGATACACCCCTTGGTTGCCATTGGCCGGGAGGTGCAGATCGGGGAGGACAGCGTTGTCTTTCCCAATGTCACGCTTTACGACGGTGTGCGAATTGGGGCCAGGGTGATCATCCACAGTGGCAGCGTGATAGGCAGTGAAGGGTTCGGGTATGTGCAGGACGGTGAGCGGCACATGCACGTTCCTCACACAGGGACCGTGATCGTCGAAGACGACGTGGAGATGGGGGCGAACGTGACCGTGGACCGGGCGACCACCGGGGCGACGGTGATAGGGCAGGGCACCAAGATCGACAACCTGGTGCAGATCGCCCACAACGTGAAGATCGGGCGCAACTGCCTGCTGGCCGGGCAGGTGGGAGTTTCGGGGAGTGTCACCATGGGCGACGGGGTGGTGATGGCCGGTCAGTCCGGGGTGGCGGATCACATCACGATGGGGAAGGGGGCGGCCGCCGGCGCGAGGGCGGCGGTGGTGCGCGATGTGCCGGCAGGCACGGTGGTGGCGGGAACGCCGGCGCGTCCACTTCCGGAACAGCTTCGCATGGAGGCGGCTGCGCCGCGTCTGCCGGAGCTGGTGCGGACGGTGAGGGAGTTGGTCCGGAGGCTCGCGGAGCTGGAGGCGCGGCTGAAGGATTCGTCCAGCTAGAAGCTGTTTCATAACCGCCTCTTCGAGGTTGTGAAACAGCATAGTAACGGCGGCAGGCTTTGGCAGGCGCATTTCAGGCCAGCCTATGGGCCGGCCCGCAGGCCAGCATATGGGCCGGCCCGCCAGCCCAGCTAGGGTTATGAAATGCGCTCTAGGCGGACTCCTGCACGTACTGGACTTGCCCGTACCACATCACCTTGGCAACGGCCCAGAGACCATCTTCGTCGCCGTGCGCCGAGAAGGTGAACCGCTTTTCCTCGCCGGCTTCCACGCGGAAGGAATGCAGACGAGGGGTGACCGCGGACCTCGCCAGACTGCCCACTGCGCTGCCCCAGGATTCGAGCGGGGTGATGAGCGCGACCTGCCCCTCTACGTAGTCCCGGTTTGGGTTCCTCAGGCGCACGACGAAGCCGTCCGGCGTTCGCACGAGAGAGGCTTTGAGCGGGGCGATGTCGCCGATGAATAGGGTGTCCTGGAGGAGCCTGTCGCCATCCTGGGTCACGGCTCGCAGGAAGCAGGGAGAGGCGTCCGGCGGAACGATCACCATGATTTCGTACACCGCGTGGGAGGCGGCCGGGATCCGATAGGGGACTTGCCTTGGGATAAGCTGCCACTCGGCCGGCGCGATGACGTCCACTTTGCCGGAGATCTCGCGATCTCGCGAGTCGTTGCTGAGGCCCAGGGAGAAGCGGGTGGTCTTGCCGATGGGAAGGTCGCCGCGGAGCCACAGTGTGACCGGCTGGTTGCCCATTGGGGCGGCGCCCAGGTTGTGGTCCCAATAGCGACAGTGGATCGGGTTGTGCGCCTCTTCCACCGGACCCAACTCGTTGGGCTCACTGGGCTCCGGCATGGATTCGAGCCGACAGCCGAGGGTGAGAATTCCGCAGGCCGGCACCTCCACCGATACCTTCGCGGGTTTTCCCCAGCGACCGCCGGTGATTTCGGCGTCGGCGATCTTGCGTTCGTGCAGGTCGGTGACCCAGGCTTCTTCCGCCTTCAGGCCGAAGGCGAGCTCGCAGGTCTCGGTCCTTCCCTCGGACTCGTAAAGGCGGACCAGAACGCCTTTCTCGGGCGCGGAACGCCTGGTGGTCTGAAGCTCGGCGAGGGGGTTGCCGACAGGCTTGACGGCCGTGATGATGGCGTTGGGGCAGTTGGTGGAGACCAGGCTGAAGACAGGCGACAGGGGCCCGTCCTGAATGGGAAGCTGTAGGGCGGAAAGCGGGTGGTTGACCTCGTAGCCGGCCTGGACGACGCCCCCGCTGCGCCAGTCGCCGACGTGGGGGAGCAGCGCGTGCTCGAAGACATGGGACTTGTGTTCGGGCACCAGGAATCTGTCGAGCTTGCCTTCGCCCCAGGGATAGGTGCTCCAGGAGGCGGTATGGAAGAGCAGGCCGACGAGGGTGTGGTCGTTCTCCAGGCTGGCTCCGAGCGTGCCGCGGTTGATGAGCGCGACGCCGTAATGGTCGGAGGGCTTTGCGAGGCCGGAGAAGTCACAGGATTGGGGAATGGCGAGTCGGTCGGCGTCGATGGCTTCGGCGAGCATGGTGACCAAGTGTGAGATGCCGTCGCGCTCTGAGGTTTCGGCGATGAGGACGGGAACGCCCGGGCCTTCTCCATTGGGGTCGGGAACGCTCACCAACACGCCCGCCCACGGCCGGCCGGGAAGGGCATTCCGGAGGCAGGTGGCCGCCTTCGGGTTGGCCTCCAGGAGGCGCCGGGAGTAGGCGTTGTCGGCGCCGAGGACGATGCGAAAGGCACAGGCCGCGCGGTCTGCGTCGGGGTCGTCGGTATCGACCCAGGGGGTGCAGGTTACGCCTCGCCTCAGGAGGGCTCGCTGGAGGGAAGCAAGAGCGGCTCGATCCTTCAGATCGGAAGAGGAGACGAGCGCACACGGCCCCAGCGGAACGCCGCTTCGACGATTGTCATCGCCGAGAACGGACAGGGAGGGGGCGGGGCCGACATCGACCCAATTCTGAGCTGTGCTCAGGCCGGTGCGCGAGTAGTTCTGTCCCTTCAGCGTGCGGAAGTCCAACCGGCCGCAGCTCGCCTTTCGGAGCACGGAGGCGAATCGATCCTCGAAGATGGGTGCGCCGGCGGGGAGGGCGAGGGGGAATGTGAGCGCGAGCAGTTCGTGCAGCCCGTGGTAGCTCTCGAGCGTGGTGCGGAGGTCGATGCGCGGGAGTCCGGAGTAGATCGTGACCTCCTGGGTCAGTCTTCCTCGGTCCGGCAAGTCGCAGGTTGTGCGAAGCTGGCTGAAGACCGGCCCTTCGATGATCGACACCTCGGCGGGGGATTCGCCCGACCGCACAGACTCGCCGGTGGTGAACAGCTCCCACGGCGCCATGTCGCGATCCGGCTTCTCGGCGAGCGCGATCAACTCGTTGCCGAGGCCGACTTCGGGATTCAGCAGCTCCCGCCCGATGGACTTGTCATAGATGCTGGCGAGGGCACCCCCTGCGGAAGGGTCGGCCTTGATGGAATAACTGTCGTTTTCGATGGTGGAGGCGTCCGACTGAGTTGCAATTGCGGCTTCGGGCATCTCGCGTGCCGGCCTGAGGTAGTAGGTGCGATATCCCACGGACGGGATGTCAGCGGCGAGGAAGGCGATCTCAACCCAGCGGGCCCCGCCGTCCTGCGATCTGGCGACGAGCTGGCAGGGCACTTCGTCGCCGTTTTCGTCGGCCAGTCGGAAGCCTGCGGACAGAGAGCCGCGGAGCTCGACGCGCGCGCGACAGACTTCGGTCCTCTGCCAGCCGAGCGAGTTGAACACGACGAGGGCGGCGCCGTCGCGCGGCGCTCGCCGGCCGCTCCTGGTGCCGATTCTGCTGGCGATGTAGTCGAGGGCTCTTTCTTCGATCTCGGAGGTGAGATCGAGCGACTCCCGGTATCCGGCGAGGAGGTCGAGGAAAGGTATGTCGCTGCAGGAGCCGGTTATGGCGTCGTGGTGCTGGCCGAACAGCACCTGGCGCCAGGCCTTGTCGAGGCCGGCGTCGGGGTAGCGCGCGCCGAGGAGTCCGGCCAGGGTGGCCCATTTTTCGGCGGCGAGGAGCCGGTTCTCGGCCAATCGGTTTGCGATCTTGAGCTCGGCTCGCGAGACGGCGGTCCCGGCGTGATACCAGGAGAAGTCGCGCCCGAGAAGGGGGATCATGGCGCGCCGTATCCTGGCTTCCGGCTTGACCGCGGTCAAGTAGCGTTGGGGAGTGCTGATGAGGACCGCGGGGTCGCGCGCCGACAGCTTGCCGGACTTGCCGGTGAGCCAGGGCGGCGGCGGGGTCATGTCGCCGCCGAGCAGCCTGAGATCGTGTCGAAGGCCGAGGGCGGTCTGATCGGTGAGCCCGTTGCTGACGGTGTTGAGGAGCGCCTCAAGGCTCTCGGGCTGGTAGGTATAGGGTTCGTGCTTCTGCAGCAGGGTCGTTCCGTCGGGCGCGAGGAGGTAGCACAGGGGGGGTACGCCAGCGATATCTTTGGACCATACGATTGCTTCGAAGCCGGCTTTGGCGACGATCTGTGGTAGCTGAAGGCAGTGCCCGAAGACGTCGAGCGGCATGTAGACAGCGGGCTGGGCTCCGAGCATTGCTTCGTGGTAGAGGCCGCCGTGGAGGAGATTGCGGATGAGTGCTTCGCCCTGGAGGCTCATTTCGTTCGGCTCGCCGTAGGAGCCTCCGGTTTCGAGGCGGCCGGCGGCGGCGAGATCGCGCACGAACTCGCGCTCCTCGCTGTAGGCCGATAGGAAGGGCTTCAGGTAGTCGAGTTCCGAGAGTATGATGTGATAGCCCTCATCCTTGTGACACGCGGCGAGGAGCTCGCGGACGAGCTCGAACGCGCGGCGCGTGTAGGTCCGCTGATCCTCGATCCATACCGGATCGAAGTGGAAGTGCGGGACCACGTGGATTGTCGGACGCTCCTGTGCCATCTGCTAACTCCTGCTAGTTTCCCCTAAGCCGTGACGTGCCTCAGAGATACCGAATGCGATCCCGATACTTCGCCAGCAGCTCCTGGTTGTGCTCGTCGCCGCCGGGGACGTTGGAGCTGACAAAGACCGGGGGTGTCTCTCCTCGCTTCACGAGTAGAGCTATCGTCTCGACCACCACGGCCTGAAGCAGGGCGGACGCCAGCGCGGTGGACATGGGCCCGACGCGCGGGGCGAAGCCGGGAATCTCTATCGCGGCGTCGCCGGCGTCCACGTGGTTGTCGATTGCGATGTCGGCCGCCTGGTGGAGGCGCTTGCCGCTGGAATGGCGCGAGGGGAGCGATTCGGCGGCGGCGATGGAGGTGACGGCGATCACCGTGAGGCCGGCTTCGGCGGCGGCGAGCGCCATGTCCACCGGCGCCGCGTTGCGGCCGCTGTTGGAGAGGACGATCATGACATCGCCGGCGCGCGCGCCCGAGTCCTGGAAGAGGCGCGGCGCGTATCCCTCCTTGCGTTCCCATTCGGAGGTTTCGGTGACGGGGCGCCAGTTGAGCAGGACTTCTTCGCCGAAGATCGGCTCGACGAGCATCAGACCGCCGGCCCGGTAGAAGATGTCCATGCTGAGCGCGGCGCTGTGGCCGCAGCCAAAGACGTAGATCATGCCGCCCTGGGCGAGGGCCTCGGCCATGGCGTTGGCCGCCTTCGACATAGCCTCGACCTGGTCGGACTTCAGGCTTTGCAGCTTCGCCCCAAGGGCTTCAAGATAGCGCTCTGCCCACACGGCCGCCTCCCTAGACACCGGTCTCGCGGTACTCGGCCTCGGCGCGCGCGTTGAACTGCTCGCCGTCGGGCAAGTTCACGGACCGATACACGTGAGGTTTGAGTCCCCGCGCCTGCATTTGAGCCACCGCCTCAGACACCACCGCCCAGATGATGTAGCAGAAGGCCACTCCGGACGTCGGCGCCACTCCCGTATCAAATCCTTCCATATCCAGCGCCGCATCGCCCACAACTCCGCAGTTGTCGATTGCCACCTCGGCAATCTCGAAGAGCCGCTTGCCGCTGGTATGGCCGCTCTCCACCGCGCGGCTGTAGGTGACATTGGTGATGGCGGCTACGTGGACGCCCATGTCTCGCGCCGCCCTCGCCACCTCGACAGCGGTTGCCGCCCGCCCGGACACGCTGCTGATGAGCAGGACGTCGCCCGGCGCGAGGGCGCTTCGCTCGACTGCGAGGGCGGCCAGCTTCTCGTCGGAGGCGGCGCGGCCGGCGCGCTGGCGTGCGGCCACCTGTTCGGCGCGCTTGGGCGCCACGCGTGTGTCCAGGTCGAGGGAGAAGGTGAGATGGTTGAGCATGCAGAGCCCGCCGGCGCGGTGGACGGCCTCGCGAGAGCAGTGACCGGTGTCGTAGAAATGCAGTCCGCCCCCGTCCTGGGCGGCTTCGGCGATGAGCTGAGCGACTTGGCGGATGGCGTCGAGCTGGGTGGTTCGGATGCGCTCCAGGATCTCGTCGCAGCGCGCGAGCCAGCGTTGTGCAGACATGGCGACCTCCTTGAGGTGATCAAGTTCTGGTATGTGACTGTGGGGTCGGCGCTATTCTTCGCCCGGCGCGCAATCGCTCCTCTAGGGGGACGGGCCACCGGCAGGGGTGGGGGGTGACACGGAGTAGTGAGGACTGGCATGTCCCGACGCGAGGAATACGAGGAAGTGGCGAGAGGGATTGCGCGTTACCTCGGCGAGCGGCAGCGCGCGGACGGGAGCTTCCCCGGCCCCGATCACTATGGGACGGCTTTTGCGCTTCTGCTGTGGTCGCACTTCGGGGAACCGTTTGCCGCAGAGGCGGAGCGGGCCCGCCAGCGGCTGGCGCGGGAGCCGCCGCAGACGCACGGGGAGTTCAACGCTTACGCGCTGCTGGGGTGCCGAGAGGAGGTCGGGCGATCGGCGGTGGAGGGTGTGCTGCGGCGGGTGCGCTTCGGCGGGCGGCATTCGGCGAACTGGATGCTCTTGCGGGCGGTCTGTCGGGCGCAGGAGGGGCCTTGGCGCTCCACCATGCGGTCCAGCCTGGAGGCGCGAGCGTCGCTGCTCCTGCACGCGCGCGCGGGGTTCATCGAGGATCGCAAGGGAGTGCGATCGTTTGGGTATCACGCTTTCTGCGGGGCGCTGCTGGCGGAGCTGTGGCGGCATCGGGGTTGGGCGTGGGCGGCTCGCGCGGCGGTTGAGGCGGCGGGCTTCCTGGCGCGATTCGTTCTGCGCAACGGTGATACGCTGTACGTGGGGCGGGGGCAGCAACAGATCTTCGGCTACGGGGGCTTGCTGTATCTGCTGGAGGCGGCCGGTCAGATCGGCGCGAGTGACGAGTTTGAGGCTCCCGCGGAGCGCGTGTTCTCGTACCTTCGGAGCTTCCGGCGGGAGGATGGGTCTTTTCCGCTGGTGCTGCGGGAGGGGGAGCCGGCGGAGGCGTGGCAGCCGGACGCCTCCCGTTTCGGATGGTATACGTACAATCGATACGCGGACTACCTGCCGTTTCTGGGGGCCTTTCTTGTGAAGGCCGCGCAGGCCGACGTGCGGCCGCTGGGAAAGGTCGAAGCCGCTACCGGCAGCAGCGACTTCCGCCTGTGGAAGCGGGATCGCTATGAGGCCGTTATCGCTCGCCCGGGCGGGCCGGCGACGAATGACATGGCGTTCCCGTATGTTTGCGTCTCCGGGGAGTCGCTGTTTCCATGCTATGGGAGGGAAGGGGAGGAGGTCGGGCCAGAGGAGATGCCTCTGCCCTACGGTCGCTTCGCCAGCGGCGAAGAGTTCGCGTTCCGGAACGCCCTCAAGTACGAAGTGTCGAATTCGGGACTGGCTGGGAGGTCGGCGCTCGTCTTCCACAACCGCACGTTCGAGTTCCGCGCGGATGGCTTCGCGTGTCGGGATGAGATCAGGTTTCGGAGGTCGTGTGATTTTGGGGAGTTCGTGCCGGCGAACTTCCTCTTCAAGACGCTGCGGCCGCTGCCCGATGGGAGGTTTGAGACGCGGCATGGTGGGGCGCGGGCGGTGCTGAGCCTGCGACCTGTGGGCGAGATTCATGCCGGCGCGGCGACGAGCGCCAGCGGGCCTTTGGTCGCGCTGCGGCAGACGCGCCGGAACGTGAGCTTCCGGGAGGGGGATGGGGTAATCGCCGAGCTGGAGGTGCGGTTTCCGTGAGCGGAGTGCGGACGCCAGGGGTTTACCACCTGATACTGCATCTTCGCGAGCCGGCGCGGGTGCGTGTGGGGCGTCTCGGGAGGTTCGGGTTTCCCGCTGGGTATTACGTCTACACGGGCCGCGCGATGGGCGGGCTGGAGAACAGGCTGGCCCGACACCGCAGGCGGCGGAAGAAGCTGCACTGGCATATCGACTACTTGCTGCGCCGGGCGGAGGTTGTCGACAGCGCAGCGCTGGCGACGCGATGCGACGTGGAATGCGAGTGGAACCGCCGCGTGCTGTCGCTGTCGGGGGCGAGAGTGGTCGCGCCGGGCTTTGGGGCGAGCGATTGCCGGTGTTCGACACACCTCGTGTGGCTGCCGAGGCGACCGGTGTGGCAAGAACAGGGCGAGACTCGGCTGAGCTTGGTGCCGTGAGGTGCGCAGGAAGATGGCCGCGCGACGAGAA
>Ga0315293_10006342_pt1 | contig 11077 bp, 6 predicted proteins | sample YL17G13_20_MG_FD_203071 | JGI IMG/M metagenome (GOLD analysis project Ga0315293, IMG submission 203071) | Sediment microbial communities from Yellowstone Lake, YNP, Wyoming, USA - YL17G13_20 | ecosystem: Environmental > Aquatic > Freshwater > Lake > Sediment | place: USA: Wyoming | collected... | reverse complement strand
GAAAGACAAGCTCTCAGAACCATGGACAACAGAGTTAAAATTGGAGAGCATCGACTACGTAGTTATGGAGAAAAGTGAACCCGTTAGAAGGAAGTTCTGGCGCAGAAAGCGATTCATTCTTACAATCGCCATAATAGTAGTGATAATCCTGTCACTCTTCGTTGCTCTTAGATTAGATTTTGGTCAGAGAGAAGATGCCGTTCTCACGTACTTTTCGCAAGAGGAGGGGATGCCTGAAACATTTGCTGAATTGGAGAAACTGACGCCGAATAGCTCGATAATACTGTGCTGGTGGGACTACGGTAGAGCAGTCAGACAGTGGAGCCGCAGAGAAGTAGTAGAAGCCTACCCATCAAGAGACATATGGAACACTATGGCAAACAGCCGAGACCCTCTGAATGCACTCGAGGCTCAAATATTCGGTACGTGGGGCTCTTCGGAGAAAATTCATGATTTGGCAAGAATATTCATGCTGCCGGAAGATCAATCGCTGCAGATCATGCAGTCTTATGGGGTTTCATATGCGGTTGTTTTTACGCCTGATGACCTGCAAAAATTCAATTGGATAGCCAACATTGCAGGTTACAATGGAGCGGACTATCTGAGTGTGAATGGGACTACCTATACACCTACGGCACTTGGTTCGCAGGTGACTCTCCTAAGATTATTATTTGATGAAGCATTGCACCCCACACATTTCACTAAGCTTTACGACAATGGTGAGGGCAAGATATATCAAATCAATTACCCGTGAAGACACTCTTTCCGAAAGGAATTTCTTCCTTCTGCTTCTGTTAACGTTGCCCTTCAAGTGCGAACTATCCTAGCAGGGACTTGTTTGGCTCGCGATGCAAATCCATTAAGAAATTGAACCCAAAGAGTAGCAGATCCGCTTAGGATCAAGAGCTCGTTTAAATCGCTCATTTCATGGATCGGAGATATCTCCCGCAATCTCCTTTTTCATTCGGGATATCTCCCTATGGCCATCTTGCTCAATCTGAGATTTGAAGAGTAATAGAATGGTGATCTAGAATTTTCTTCTACACGATTATTGGCGGGAAACTTGATCAAGTTTATAAGAAATCCTGAACTTGCAGTTCCGATTTCTCTTCAACCTACATAACAGGCTCTAACAGACTTAAACATTATGGAGAATTTTTCTATCCTTAGATTTAGAGCTAGCTCGCGCTAAGTAAGGTGTGTGTCATTTCACGTCTCTTGGATGAGAACGGAATCAATTTAATAAGCCGAGAGCAACTAACCTATACGCGAGAAAGCATGAGTGAACCTGTCAGACCAACGGAGCTCTTCAAACAGTTGAAACTCAGACCTGATGGACAGATCAAGGGCTTGTGGGACATTCAAACCGAAGTCTTGAACATCTACTACACCAAACTCAAAGATCTCAAGAGAGTTGCCATAGAATTGCCCACAGGGTCAGGCAAGAGTATCATAAGTCTATTGATTCTGGAGATGTGGCGTAGAACGGGCAAAAGAGTCGCAATACTTACTTCTTCAATCGCCTTGAGCAACGACATGAAAAGGAGATGTGAAGACCTTGGCATCCCAAACGTAGTGATAACAGGAAGAAGAGAGGGTGACGAAGAAAGCAGGGAGAGAGTAAGAAACATCAGGGACTACAAGAGGAACAATGCAGTTGGAATCATGAACTACTGGGCCTACATGATGGGTCGGGACATTGCAATGCCTGATATCTTGGCGATTGACGATGCAGATAGCTTCGAGAATTTACTGATAGACCAGCACAGCGTTGTCGTAAAAAGAGAAGTTGACCCAGAAATCTACAATCAAACAGTGAAGGATCTCACGAAACATCGAATCTACCAAAGATTGGAGACATTTGGAACTCTTCCTAGCTCGGAAGAGGTGCAACTGATATATTTCCCTCATTCTTTCGAGATGGCAAACAAAATAACCAAAACTGTGTCCTCCCGAGGCAGGTCCGGAGTTTCCGAAGGTCTGTTCTGGAGTGTTGAGAGAAACAAAGATGCTCTTTATACATATCTAATGTTCGTCTCTGGGAATGAGATCGTATTCACCCCTTACATAATAACTGGTTCTATGCATGAAAGACTTCGGAACGTCCCACATTTAATCTTCACGAGTGCAACATTAGGAACGGCTGAACGAATACACAAGACCATGGGGTCTTTTGACAACATAGCAATCCTTGCGGAGAAAGACATCAAGAGTCAAGTCGGTACGATGGGTATTCGAGTCATTTTTCCTCTCACTGATGTCTCAACAACTGGAAAAATTGACGTGAAAGTTCTTGAAGCAGTGAATCTTCTCGTTAACACGTATAAAAAAGCACTCGTGCTGTGTAATTCCCGTTTTGATGCTAACAAAGTCATTGACTATCTGCAAGACAGGGGACACAATACAATACTCTACCAGACAGAAGCAGATAGCACTCGCTTCGCAACAGTCGAAAGCGAAGGAGCACTTGTAGCAGCAGGGAGGTTCATAGGGCTTGACCTTTCGAGCCAGAATTGTAGAGTCTGCATTGTCACAAGGATGCCATATGTTCTTGGTCCGGTGGACCTTTTGATTCGAACCATTCTCGAGGATGGCCAATATTCGGATGAGAAAGTCAGTCATAGACTGGTGCAGGGATTTGGCAGATGCAATAGAAGCCCAGATGACTGTGCAATCTATTTTGTACTGGATGGTAGACTTGCCAACGACATGCTAGGGGAAGAGAGGATATACCAGCATTTTCCAAAAAGAATGAAAGCCGAGCTCGATTTTGGGCAAGAATTCGCTGAAGTGGGTGGCATGTTGAAAGCAATTGAAGTCGGGAGTGCGATTCTCGGTAACAAGGTCCCCGAAATAGAGAGCGAGATTCAACGGCGCATAGGAAAAGTAAGTGGAAAACGTCTTCTCCCATTCGAGAAGCCTTACATAGATGAGATCTCTGGCTGGTACGATCTAACTGAAAGAAGGAACTATCCAGACGCAATCAAATGTTTTGCAAAGTGTATTGAAAGCTATGAGCAACAGGGTGCGCCAAATCCATTGAAAGATCGACAAGTTGCTTGGTTACACTACATCATTGCTCAGTGTTGCTACTTGGCGTTCACATTCTTCAGAGATGTGAAGTTCAAAGAAAAAGCACTAGAGAATCTGGAATCGGCAATGAAATCAGGTTACACTAGCTGGTTCAGTGGTCTTCAAGTGGTCATCAACGAGTTGAAAGAAGCTAAGGAAGAGGAGGAAACGATTTTCAATATTGAGATCCAAAGCTTCAGGGAGGCTCTCCTGAGGAAATGGAATGAATTCTATCTCTCGAACTCAACTAAAAAGCGAAACCCACTTCAAACATGGGAAAGAATGCGAGAGGTCTTGACATCAGGAAGTCATGATGCTATTTGTGATACATTGGAACAAGTCTTGGAACTTATGGGATTTGAAGTGTCGGTTATAAAACATGCTCAAGGTAAACCAGATCTTTTGGTCTTTTCAAATGTAGGAAAACGATACCTTTCTATTGTTGAGGTGAAGTCTAAGGAGACTGGAGACGTTTTGAAGACTGAAGATGTAGACCAAATTGGCGGACACAAGACTCACTATCAGAACAAATACCCTGACAAACTGATATATCCTTTAGTTTACACGACTAAGAGTCAGGTTGCTCCGGAAGCGCTTACTAAAGCGAAAAACTCTGTACGGATACTGCGTGGTGCCGAGTTCACTGTTCTGATGAATAAGTTCATTGAGCTGATGGAGAAGGGTTGGACGATTGAAGATGCGTATGAAAGATTAGCGTTTATGGATAAGATTTTGGCATTAGAGAAGTTCGAGGTGCTATTCGGACCAAGCGAAACACCAATTGTTTCATTAGATGACATTAGCTCAATAATGTAAGTGGGGGCTAGTTCAGAGAGAGCAGAATTGTAAAAACACTATAACGCAAAAATGGTGCGCGCCCGAAAAAATGCTTGACTTCTGCGACGAGAAACCTCGCTGATCATTATTCAGTTTTTAGAACTCTAGCCAAGAGCGACCGCATCCGACTATCTTGATCAAGCGCGCGCTTGCAGCCATGCAATTTCATGTCCTCCTGTGAAACTAGAATGACACCAAATAAGATTGCTTATGAGAAGGTCAACGGTTTGATCGTTGTCTCTCTCCATATTCCAGACTATTCTCACTTTTGTATCATCAACGGAAACGACTGGTGCGATGTGAAAAAGCATTTCGCATTGAGCAAGAGAAACATATGAGGGATATGAGATCAAGCAGGGAACATCTTTTCCTAGGAGTCCTCTGATGAATGTGAGCTTCTTTTCACCTTCTTCAAAGGCATGCCACTCGATCAAAACATGCGAATATTTGTTCATGATTTTCTCTCCTACAGCAGAGAGGCTATTATTGACTCCAAGATCAAACTCTTCTTGAAATCTCGAAAAATCGACATCTTTAATGTTCATGTATTTTATCATCCACTCATAGCCAGTAGGAATACATCCAGTTACCTTGTTTCTTTGAGGCACTACTACTTTCTGCCAATGCGACAAATCAACCAAACAAGACACCTTAGCCTTCTTTCGTGGATTTCAGATTTATTGTTTCTTGCTTGCGAGCGCGAGCAACTCTCACCGTTGGTCTTGGATCGGTTTATACAACTATACATCATGCTCATTCGCATCTTCGTTCGATATAAAATCGTCTTCATCACACGACAGATGATAACTGCTGAGAATGAATCTAGCGGCTGAGATTTTGAGAGATGCCCCCAACCCTCTCATTTCTTTAACGGTGTCTAATTCATACTTTAGTGTGTGTAGATCGAAACAACGCTTTATCTTTTCCACCATTATTTCTCTATCAATCAGGAGAACATCGAACGTTCCTGGAACGATATATAGAAGGCAAGCATCACCAATCAAAGAGTTCAATGCAATAGTTATCGATTCTGATACTTCCTTTGTTGAAACATTGCGAGGATAATCAACGTCATTTACCGAAAATCCGAGCTGACTCGCTCTGATCATTCTTATACCTGTTTCGTTCCGCTTCCGAAACGGTTCGAGTTCTGAAGTGAAACTGTCAATATTTCCTACATGACAGATCATACCATCGGTAGGAATGTTCCTGCACTTCTCATGACTTGAGGATTTACAGAGGAAACTCACTGTCTGAAAGCGTCGTACTTGCGCAGGACCATCTTGAGATAGAGTTAGATCAAGGTGTTTCAACCTAGATGAGAACGTTTCATAATTCTTTCTGTATTCGCTGTCACTACTCATCTTTAATCTCAGATATTGATCTGGTAGTTCTAGACAAACAAGAGTTCTGAGAACCTTGACTATTCGTCTTGCTGAGGTAGCACCTGAATTAAAAGTCTCACCATGCTCTTTGCAACCAAATCCAATAAGCGCGTTTCTCAGTCTCTCGACCTGACGAGTAGAGCCTTCTTGTCCAAGAGTTGCTATCTCTTTTGCCACAGGATAGTTCGTGGCGAGGATGTAACAGAAATCCCACTTTGTCTGCTCGGAAAGCATTTCCAACGCAAGAAATTCGAGCATTGATTTTAGGAATTGAGAGTCGTTGAGGTCAAGTATTTGGTCTCTGTGCTTTGAACTCTTGCATTCAATCAAGTATTCAACGTTGTCTTTGGAGGCTGTTATGTCCACGGTTACGTCGTAACCTGCCTTGGTCAAACCTCGGGGATAAGTTCTTGGGTTTATGTTGAAGTAGAATTCTGTTAGGTCCAGAGATCTCCCGTCGAGCTTTTGGGGTTCAGTCTTGAGAGCCGCAGCTACATATAGTTCAAAACCAATGCCTTCCTTTGGTTGAGCAGCAGGCATGTTATCACCTTTATAGGAACCATCTGGGAAGATACTTTCCCTGAGGGTTCTTTTCCACGAAATATTTCAAGTATGTAGGAGTTGGATCTCCCACTTTTCTCAGAAACTCTGTGATCATATTGGAGAAATGAATCGATATTGGAGCTCGAATTGCTCTTTGCGAACCCGTCTGCATCTTTGTGAGAGCGTACATATGATATAATGTCTTGACCTTCAATTGAGAGTCTTGATTTCCATGAAAAGTGATCAGGATTGGGTTAGGCCAACCAAGTTTTTCCGGTTCCCATCTTGTCGTGGGAGTAGTTACCATTAGGAAATCGTTATCTGATAAGGGCAAGACAGTGCCTGCCTTAAGCCCTATGCCTGGCCCAAAGTATTGAGGATTCGATACGCGCGGGATTTCATTTGTTCTGACCGACACTGGTATTATTTCTAATCCGAAATCTTTCGCTTTGTGTTCTAGACTTTCGAGTTCAGATGGATAGAAGTATCCATCCTTATGCACGATTAAAGTCGAGATGTTGCGCGGTAGATTCTCAAAAATCTTATCACCATATTGCTCGAACAATGAGATTTCGTTTCGTAAAGTGTAAACATCTTGATGACTTATGTAAGCTCCTTTATTGTCGAATATCACAAGCGGAGCTGACAGAGGTATTGTCTTTAGGCCAGTCGTGTTTGAAGGAATTATTCTGCCTATATTATATCCCAGAATCATTGAGTTGGGAACAAGACCAGTCGTTACGCTATCAGAAAGCGCGCATAGGACTGTCCCCATCTTGGCCAATAGGTTAATACCGAGACCAAATAATACTCGGGGGTCGTTCGCCTTTCCTCTTAAGGTGTTGTCTCTGTTGAGCGTCCTTCTCGGATCATCGGCGACCACTTGAACTGGAATTCCTCTAGCCATAATTGCTGTCTTGGCATCTGCATAAATCTGCTTAGTCTTCTCAGTCGTTTCCATATATCTCGGAATAACATTGAGTGCGCAGTGATAGCCACGTTCTGGAAGAGCGCGTACTTTGGGAAGGAGATCTCTTAGGCTGAAATCAGTGACGATTTCCTTTTCAACAATGAGCTCTGACCCGAAAGTCTGCTCAAAACCTCTATAGCCTCCTCTCCCTTCAAGTAAGGAATTTCTCAATTCCGTCCAGCCCCCCATAAGGTCTGGGCGCACAAATACGACCAAACGAATCTTGGTCGGAACATCTAGAGGTTTCAGTTCTGGATGGGACATGAGATCGTTTGTCGTACCTTGATAACCTTCTATGCCAGGAAATATCTCCGTGGGGTTCCCATATCGCAGAAGGGTGATAGATGGCGATTCAAATATGAAGCCGTTGGAGAGCGATTTTAATGAACTGAACTTTGAATGTAGAAGTCTATTGGGATCGTAATATATAGTCAGGGGAAGCGGCGTCAGTTCAACATTCTTCCCGTGAATGCTCAGTTGAGAGATCTGACTAGCTGCCTGAACAGCAGCCTGTGGTCTCTTTTCACTCTGAGTCTTTAATAGGCCAGTCAGCTCCGAATAAAATTGTTCATCAAGATTTCGGATTCCAATGAAGGTAAGCGACGGATGAGCCCAATTCGTTGGATAGTATGTTATACGCGATGAGGCAACTCTAATGAGGGAGGCACCCGCCAGAATAGGCAAATCTGGATAGAACTTCTCTGCAAATTGTTCGAAACTGCGTCCTTTGAAAGGTTCTTCATCAAGCACATCTGAAACAGACTTATCAGTGATTTCCAACATCTTCATGCTGCCAGTATTATCGATATGCACATAGGGAAAGTTTGCCAGTAGGGCTTCCCTACTATGTCCGTGATTCAACATATCTTCGATTGTTTGGCTATAGGATATCCGAGACTTGGGAAGTATTTGAAGAAAGATCCTGCTCCCAAACATTCTAAGCATGAATGAAAAGCCAAGATGTACCCTGATAGGTTTAACTAGGCTACCTTCTCCGTCTTTCTGGATCAGTTTTTCTGCAAGATTTATTGAGGTATCATATGCCAAGTTGCCCTCGCATTTCAAGTGTTTGTCGAGCTTGGAACGTACCGCTTTAGTAACAAGAGTCCTTATTATCTCATAGTCACGTTCGCTAATGATCTTTGTACCAGCAGACGCATACATGAATATGGCATAAGATGAATCATCAATGAAAAATGGAGAATACATATCAGATTTTGGCTTAGAGAATGACAAAATTCTTATCGCATTATCGCAAGTACAGACCGTTGCTTCTGTACCTTCGAGTTCCAAAAGCCTAACAAGATGCCAGAGCTTTTCTCGATCTGTGGCAAACAAAGCATTTGCTTTTGGGGGAAAATAGGGATCATATACAAAGGCTTGAATAGAAGAACATGCGTCCATTAGCTGTTTTTTGTTGATCTCAAAAAGCTCGACGTGCAAATATGAACTTGAAACGTTCATCAAACGCCTCCTTTGACTACATAACCCTGCAACTCTTTTAAATCTAGGATATCTCCTGAACTCAAGAAAAGGAAACTACCCCTGATCCCTACGACAAAGCCGTTTGCAGAATGGAAGAGTGGTCTTGGTTTTTCATATTCTTTATAGAGTTTTCTAGGCGGCATCAAATAGTTTCGTAGAAAGCTACATACGTTCCTTTCAGATTGTGCCAGACTTACACCGAGATTGCCCATCTTCAAAGTCATTCCGGCGACGACCTCACCAATTTTCTCCATGATCGGTTTGTCGTTCCTGCTCCACTCAAGAAGGAAATCGCTCAACTTCTTCTCAGAAGGAGGAGCTCTTCGGAAGACTCTCTTGATTCCAAATGGGCTGAACAAATCGATTCTCTCTTGGAGATACTGTTTAACAGACTTTTCCATAACGTATGCGTTCATCACACCGTTCACAGGATGGATCACAAGTGCCGAATTTGCTCCCTGTTCAAGCAACCGTCCTACTACATTTGGAAGAAAAGCTGTGCCAACCTTGAGTTCATCAGTAAACCTAGTCACATACAGAGCGAACAGACCGCAACAAAAGTTACCCGCAAAGTCTGGCCTTCCGCACAAAATATCATAGCCATTGCAGAGCGGTTTACGATAGATACAGAGCGAGTATTCATGTCCTTTTCGGCAACCCCAGCATTGTTCACTAGATGAACCTAAGAGGTGCTGACCGAATGGATTGAAACCTGTATGCTTTCTACACGCCGCAATTTGCTTCCCCTCCTGTGAACCGCGGCAAAACTTTGCTATAGGAGTAATGGAAAGTTTCATTTTCGGTCTGATGTAAACAAAATCGAGATAAGGCGATTCAGGCTTCCTCACGACAATTGCCGGCGCACCAACGTCATAGTTAGAGTACTCATCTATCGGAGGACTGTGCCATGCAAACTTCAAAATCTGAAATAAATGTTGCTTCTCTCTGACTATCACAATTGTAATAAACTCTTCTTTGACAGACCGCAACCTTTGGAACTCCAGGGTGGCAAGAATTCTAGCTATTTCCAACAGTCTATCATGACTTGTCTTGTCGCAGATTTTGATGTTGGGTGAGTACATGTTGATCTGTCGTAGAAAATTGTCCGAAAAGTTAACCGAATCCCATGTCATTGGATCTTCAAGGCAACGAATGGAAACCGATTCTATCTTTCCAGTAATGACTCTGAGATGACTTTTTCTCAAAATGGCCAGAAGTTTGAGATAGCTACTCTCGATATCTCTTTGCAGATTTTGAGTGATAGTCACCCTATCTGTTTCATATTCTGTTAGATATTCAGATACATCGTCAAAAGTCGTTTGGAGATTGTAAAGGCTGTCTTTTCTTCGTACCAGTAGTTTCTTACTCGGGAGACGCCGTTTCTCAAGTTCATCAATGTCATCCTCATCGGTAATAATACCTGACACGACGGCAGGTAATCTGAACTTGCCTTGTATGTTCGAATATGCCAAAGCAACGTGGTATCTATCGCACAAATGACTCAACTTCATTTGCTCTGAATAGAAGTGAACGCCTCGTTGTTGTATAGTATATGATCGACGAGATTTAAACTGAACCTCGCAAGATCTCGGCATTCGTTTAAACAAAACCGAGAATAGTGCCACTCCGATTCCTTTGACAAAAGCACGCGAGCCTACAATTAGTCAGAGGACTTGCATAGGGCAATTGTATCTCTTATGAGATTATGAAGCCTCACTGATTTTTCAAGAGGGAGATCGTTTGTGACTATTGGCTTTGGATGTGCCACTGCGTTTCTAAGAGCATCTATTTCCCCATAACTGTTACTTTGGAATGTGTTTTTCACTTTTCTATGACTTTCGCATAAGCTCTCAGATTTAAGGATTATGTGAATTATTTCTGTTAGGTACAGATAGTGATATTCTTCTAGGTTCTTGTCTGGATACACCTTGCCTTTTCTTTTCTGTCTCATTTCAATGCAATAATCACACTTACAGACTTCTCTTAGCTTATGATAATCGCTGGAGATTATGTTGAGCAGAGTGAGCTCCAGTTCGGATATTAAAGCAAAAAGGTACATTTTGACAGGAACCTTGTCGAGATCTGCGACTGTTAACAACCCAGTAACTTGATCGTCTTCATCCAACAGAAATAGCGGGACCTTGGCTCTGTTTTTGCGTAACGCGAGTCTGGCGAAGAGCAATTCGACGGGAAGATCCTCTGGTATCTTGTCTTCTTCTTCTATTTTGCTGCAGGCTTCTTTGCAGTACCTGTAACCCAGTTTTATCTTTCTGTCGGCATTTTCCATGGTCAGATATTCGTGAATTTCTGCTTCATTCAAATCTGTTCCTTTAAACAGTGGCAAGGCATCAAACTTTCCCTTCGTGGTTTCAAGTTTTTCTTCTAGCAGATCATCTGGTTTACAGCATATGAACTCGGCTCTGGGAGTCATTATGGAATCTGCGCATATTTCGCTAGTAACCTTTCTCAGGACTTCAAATGCAGTCATCCTGATCTTTGGTTTTGGGTTCATTGAAAGTCACACTCTTTGGGATATCTAGTGGATAAATCGCTTATGAATTGCTGATAACCTTGGGTCCCCTCGGACACCTATTTCTTAGCACGCCCTGAACTGCTTCCACGTACTCATGGCTTTGTGTTTCTTGTCTTTTTTTGGTCCCGTTTGATGAGAATTGGGTTTGGCGGATCCGCTGGGATTTGAACCCAGGGTCTTCGGCTTTCTTCAGCGTTTCGCGTTAGAAGGCCGACGCGCTTTATGGCTTAACCTGTATCCATGCTGCGCTAC